>Ga0326511_10001550_pt1 | contig 18991 bp, 18 predicted proteins | sample 0_2496_0518_D_FD_203701 | JGI IMG/M metagenome (GOLD analysis project Ga0326511, IMG submission 203701) | Bovine rumen microbial communities from UC Davis, California, United States - 0_2496_0518 | ecosystem: Host-associated > Mammals > Digestive system > Stomach > Rumen | place: USA... | reverse complement strand
CCGTCACTGTGGGCTGTTCCTTCGAGTGCATCCAGTTTGCCGGGCGCAGTTCGAGCATGATAGCAAAAATTGTCTCCTGGCCGGGGCTTCAGCTTCAGAGAATCACCACGAAAGAACCGGATGCCTCTCAGATTGAGATTGCCATTGCCGCCATGAAACCGTGTATTCCTGAAAATTTAGAGGATGACCAGTGGTAAACGGCAGATTTTCCCGGCTTCTTGAAGATTCCGGCATTCCTGATGCTGATTTTGAAATCACATGCATGTTGGAACAGGTCACGGGAATGCGCTATCTCCAGACCCTCACCCCGGAGCAGGAACAGACGGTGCTTTCCATGATTCAGCGCAGAATCAAGGGCGAACCGCTTCAATATATTCTGGGCGAATGGGAATTTTATGGCATGAAAATTTTTATCGGTGAGGGGGTTCTCATACCGCGCCCCGATACGGAGCTTCTTGTTGATACCGTCCTGAATCTGTTCAGAAACAAATCCGGCCTGAAAATCCTCGATTTGTGTACCGGGTCGGGCTGTATCGCCTTGGCTCTGAAACGGCATCTTCCGGATGCACATGTCTCCGGGATTGACATCAGTGAAACAGCTCTCTCCTATGCGCGGAAAAATGCCGGCTATCATCATCTTGATATGCATTTTCATCATGCTGATGTGCTGAATCCGGCCTCTGCGGAACAGTTCCGGGATTATGACATCATCATCAGCAATCCGCCCTATCTGACCGCTTCCGAAATGGCTGATTTGCAGTCAGAAGTCCGTCATGAGCCTGCGCTTGCACTCTACGGCGGTACTGATGGAATGAATTTCTATCAGCATATCACTTCCATCTGGAAAACCGCGCTCCAATCCGGCGGACTGCTTGCCTATGAAATCGGCTGGAAACAAGCCCGCTCCGTCAGAGAAGTCCTTGCATCCAATCACTTCCATGATATTCATATCATCCAGGATTTGGAACACCGGGACAGAGTTGTCACCGGAATCAAAAATTTTTAAAATTTTTTCTCAGTTTGAACACTTTTGAACAGGTCATATGCTATAATAGAATCATACTAATCAAGAGGAGGATATTTGTTATGGCAAAAGCAAAAACAGAAAAGAAAACTACCAACAGCTATCAGGTTCCGGCCACCAGCGAGGAGAAAAAAGCCGCCCTTGAACACGCTATCAAAATGATTGAAAAACAGTTCGGTCAGGGTGCTGTCATGCGGTTAGGCCAGCAGGCTAAAATGGATGTGGATGTCATCCCCACCGGCTCCATGACGCTCGATTTGGCTCTCGGCGTGGGCGGTGTACCGCGCGGAAGAATCATCGAACTTTATGGCCCCGAAAGCTCCGGCAAAACAACAGTCGCCCTGCATATCGCCGCTGAAGCTCAGAAAATGGGCGGTGAAGCCGCATTCATTGACGTGGAACACGCCCTCGACCCCAAATACGCAAAGGCTCTCGGTGTCGATATTGACAGATTAATCGTCTCCCAGCCCGACAGCGGTGAACAGGCTCTCGAAATCGCCGAAGCCCTCGTCCGCTCCGGTGCCATTGATGTCCTCGTTGTGGACTCTGTCGCCGCAATGACCACTAAGGCCGAAATTGACGGCGAAATGGGTGATAATCATGTCGGACAGCTTGCCCGCCTCATGTCCCAGGCCATGAGAAAGCTCACTTCCGTTATCTCTAAAACCGGATGCGTTGCCATTTTCATCAACCAGATTCGTGAGAAAATCGGCGTTCTGTACGGCAATCCCGAAACGACCCCCGGCGGCCGTGCGCTCAAATTCTATGCCACCGTCCGCATGGATGTCCGCAAAGGCGAAATCCTCAAAGAAAACGGCGTTCCCATCGGCAACAGAATGAAAGTCAAAATCGTCAAGAATAAAGTCGCTCCGCCTTTCCGTGAATGCGAATTTGATAATATCTACGGCAAGGGCATTTCCCGTGACGGCGAAATCATGGATTTGGCCGTAGAATTGGACATCATCAAGAAGAGCGGTTCCTGGTTCAGCTATAACGGCCAGAAACTCGGTCAGGGACGTGACAACGTCAAACAGCAGCTGGCCGAAAATGAAACCTTCCGCAAAGAAATCGAAGCCAAAATCCTCGAACACATGAACGAAATCAATGTTACCGCCTCCGAAGACGATGACGAAGAAGCCCTCCGGAAAGCCTCCGAAGCTTTGCAGGCCTCCGCCTCTTCCGATGATGCCCCGGCTGATGAACCCCCTGCCCCCCCTGCCAGACCTGCCGGCTCCGTCAATCTCGATGTCACCGTTGATGAGGATTTTGAAGAATTTGACCCGAGTGATGCCACATGATGATTATCATTACAGAAGTCATCCGGAAAAAAAATTATTATGAAGTACACGCTGAAAACGCCGTCTACGAGGTAGACGGCGAGCTTCAGCGTCTGCATCATATCCAGGCAGGGGAACGCTTTGAGGAAGACTTTCTGCTGAGTCTTCATCAGAAATCCCGGTTCCGCCGGGCTTACCGCCGTGCCTGTTTTCTGCTTGATGACAGGGAATATTCTTATTGCATGATGTACCAGAAACTCATGCATACTTATGAAGATAAAGCTCTTTGTACAAGCGTGATGGAACAGCTTGTGCAGTGCGGGGCGATTGATGACCGCCGTTATGCCCGGAAATATGCGGAATATCTTGCCGGAAGCAAACAATACGGCCTGTACCGCATCCGGCAGGAAATGCTCCGGAAAGGCCTCGACAAACAGCTGATAGAAGAATCCCTCCGCATGGTTGAGGAAATCACGGCGGAAAATCTCTCAGGTATATTAGAAAAAAAATTCGGCCGTCTTCTGACTGACCCCAAAGACTTCAAAAGCCGTGAGAAAGTCATTGCCGGAATGATACGGCTCGGCTATGATTATCAGAGTGTCCGAAATGCCGTTGAAGATTATTTTGCGGAACAGACCGAAGATTAGAACAGGAGGAAATTTATGGCAATCAAAGTAGGAATGGTATCTCTCGGATGTGACAAAAATTTAGTCGATTCCGAACGGATGCTCCAGAAACTCAGAAGTCACGGCTATCAGCTCGTCAAAGAATTCGGTGATTCTGATGTTGCTGTCGTCAATACCTGCGGATTTATCCAGTCCGCCAAAGAAGAAGCAATCGAAACAATTCTCGAAATTGCAAAACTCAAAGAAGAGGGCAGAGTCAAAAAATTAATCCTGACCGGATGCCTCACAGAACGCTATAAAGACCAAGTCGCCGATGAATTCCCCGAGGCAGATGCCGTTATCGGATTCGGAGATAATAAAGATATTATTGATATTTTAGATAAAGTCCTCCACGGGGAGCGCGTTGTCCGGTTTTCACCCAATCTCGAAGCAGAACAGACCGGAGAAAGAATCATCTCAACACTGCCGTTTTTCTCGTATCTGAAAATTGCAGAGGGATGCTCCAATCACTGCACTTACTGCGCCATCCCCATGATTCGCGGAAAATATCGCAGTGTCCCCATGGAAAATGTCCTTGCCGAGGCTGAACAGCTTGCATCCTACGGCGTGACAGAATTGAATATCATCGCACAGGATACTACCCGTTACGGCGAGGATTTGTATGGAAAAGTCTGTCTTCCGGAACTGCTGACCAAACTCTGCCGGATTGACGGCCTGAAATGGATTCGCGTGTTATACTGCTATCCGGAGCGTATCACGGATGAATTAATTGACGTTATCGCAAAAGAAGACAAAATCATCAAATATTTAGATATGCCCATCCAGCACAGTGATGACACTATCCTCAAACGCATGAACCGCCCCACAACTAACCAGTCTCTCAGAGACTTAATCACGAAATTAAGAACTAAAATCCCCGAGATTGTCCTCCGGACAACGCTCATCACCGGATTTCCCGGCGAAACCGAAGAACAGTTCAACCATTTAGCTGAGTTTGTCCAGGATATGAAATTCACGCATTTAGGCTGTTTCCCCTACTCTCAGGAGGACGGCACCCCTGCCGGGAATTTCCCTGACCAGCTCGATGACGAAATCAAACAGCACCGCGCCGACATCATCATGGAACAGCAGATGGAAATCAATGCCGAATATAACGCCCGTCAGATGGATACCATCAAAGAAGCCGTTGTCGAGGGCTTCGATAAATGGGCGGAATGCTACTTCGGCCGGACAAAGGCCGATGCTCCCGACATTGACGGGAAAATCTTCTTCACATCAGAACAGCCGTTGGAAGTCGGCCAATATGTCAGAATCCATGTCACTGATACACTGGACTATGACTTAATCGGTGAGGTGGTTCCGGAATGAATCTGCCAAATAAATTAACCCTCATGCGGATTATTCTTGTGCCGTTCTTCATGCTGTTTCTGTATCTTGATATTCCGTATCATTTTACGCTTGCCCTGCTGATATTCGCGGCGGCAAGCATCACCGATGCGCTTGACGGGAAAATTGCAAGAAAATATCATTTAATTACGACATTCGGGAAGTTCGCCGACCCCTTAGCCGATAAGATTTTAGTCCTGGCCGCGCTGGCCTGTCTGGCCGATATTGATAATCCTGCTGTTCATGTCAACGGCGTTGTGGTGACTATCATTGCGGCGCGTGAGTTCATGGTGTCAGGTCTCCGGCTCGTGACCGCTGAAAAGGGCGTTGTCGTGGCGGCGGGCATCTGGGGGAAGTTAAAGACGGCCTTCACGATGGTTGCCATCGTACTGATTCTGATTTTCCTCATGATATGGGGAGATTTCGGCGTTGTCATGGACGGGGGAACGATTGGAATCATCAGCATCATTCTGACCGCGCTGATATGGATTTCTGTTTTGCTGACTATCATCTCCGGGGGGATTTATTTAAAAGGCTATGCGAAGTATATCGAGACAAAATAAAAAAAGACCGCTCCGGGCGGTCTTTTTTCATTATCCGAGAGTGTCAGTCAGCTTGACGATATAGCGCATGATTTCGAGGGAATCACTGAAATCAGGCTTTCCGTCCTTGTTGATGTCCCCGGCCTTGGCCTGTTCCTCAGTCAGTTCAGCCTTGCCGAAAAGAGCTTTATTCAGATGAATCACGTCCATGATGTCGATTTTGCCGTCTCCGGTAATGTCGCCGGGCTTGAGTTCGGAAGTGCCGGGTTCGGTTGTATCGGGTTCGCCGTCCAGTGCGACAAATTCACGACCGTATTTTTCAGCGTAGGCCTGCGCTGTAGAATTGGGGTAGCCGTAAATCACGGCGGTATCAGAAATGGAATCTTGTGAATCATAGATTTCACACGCCGGATTCTTGATTGTGACAGAGGTCAGGCCGAAACAGAACTCAAATGCCACCTCTCCGATGCTTGTGACACTGTCCGGAATGGTGACAGAGGTCAGGTCGGAACAGCCATAAAATGCATAGCTTCCGATGCTTGTGACACTGTCCGGAATCGTGACAGAGGTCAGGCCGGAACAGTACTCAAATGCAAAACTACTGATGCTTGTGACACTGTCCGGAATGGTGACAGAGGTCAGGCCGGAACAGGCATAGAATGCCCCCTCTCCGATGCTTGTGACACTGTCCGGAATGGTGACAGAGGTCAGGCCGGAACACTTATAAAATGCAGAATATCCGATGCTTGTGACACTGTCCGGAATGGTGACAGAGGTCAGGTCGGAACACTTATAAAATGCATAATCTGCGATGCTTGTGATACTGTCCGGAATCGTGACAGAGGTCAGGCCGGAACAGCCATAAAATGCCAAATCTCCGATGCTTGTGACACTGTCCGGAATGGTGACAGAGGTCAGGCCGGAACAGTCATAGAATGCCCCCTCTCCGATGCTTGTGACACTGTCCGGAATGGTGACAGAGGTCAGGCCGGAACAGCCATCAAATGCCTCAGCTCCGATGCTTGTGACAGGCAGGCCGTCAATTTCAGCAGGAATGATAATTTCACCCTCAGCAGATGGGTCGCACCCTGAAATTTCAATATAATCAGCATATTTATGATAGGTCAGACTTTCATAAGTATTCTCTGTATATTCTTCTGCGCTTGCGGAAATCACAGCAGGATTTTTTACAGATACCGGCGCATATGTCCCCACTGAACCCATCAGGCACAGAGCCATCAGCACAGCAGAAAGCTTCTTGATTTTCATAGTAAATATCCCCTTTCATGAATATCTGATATTATTATAACACAAAAACCGCAAATTGACAAGATTTTTTCAGGGATATTCTTACAATCTGCCATGTGTACAAATTCAAAAAAATTTTCCGGGAAATATCATTCACTTTTGCAAGCCCGTTCCCCGGAAATCTGACGAATTTTCCGGAAATCATTGACAGTCAGAAAACTGTGTGCTATAATTAATTAAGTAAGTTCTACATCAAAGAGAGGTTTTTCGTTTGCAAAATCAGAAACAAAACCGGGAACAGTATAAGCATATCTTTTCTTTTTTTTCGGCCTTGCTTTTGCTGGGAATGCTGACGAATCAATTCGCGGCCATGTGGTACGGGGATTATCTGGATGTCCTTGTCCTGCCGTTTTTCCGGCGCGGTCACTGGGTAGTTATCAGCATCTATGCGGTTATCATGTTCCTGTTTTTCAAAGTCTATAACGCATTCAAAGTCGGCTATCTCCGGCGCACGGATATTTTATTATCACAGATATTATCCGTCTGCTGTGGAAATGCAGTCGCATATCTGCAAATCAGCGTGATTTTAAGGCGGTTTGCAGAACTCATGCCCATGCTGAAACTCACAGTACAGGAATTTGTGATAGTGATTGGATGGACGATTGTGACACAGAAAATTTATTTTTTTCTCTATCCGCCGAGGAAATTAATTATTGTCTACGGAAGTCCGTCAGCGGCCGCGCTCGTCATGAAGATGAGCTATCGGGTCGATAAATATATGATTTGCGAATCCGTCAGCACAAAGACGGATTATCAGGACATGACGGAGAAAATTCTCCGTTATGACGGGGTGATTCTTTGTGATTTGCCGTCAGATTTAAGAAATAATTTAATCAAATTCTGTTTTGATAAACAGTTACGGGCGTATATTGTGCCGGAAATATCAGATATTATCATCAGGGGCGCGGATAATCTGAGATTATTTGATACGCCGTTGTTATTATGCAGGAATTACGGCCTGACATTTGAACAAAGAGTCTTGAAACGCCTGTTTGACTTGATATTCTGTATGATTGCGCTGATTCCGGCACTGCCATTGATGCTGATTTGTGCCATAGCCGTAAAGCTCTGTGACGGGGGAGCGGTTCTCTATCAGCAGACGCGCCTGACACAGAACGGCCGGGCGTTCACGCTCTACAAATTCCGGAGCATGATTCCCAATGCTGAACAGCATGGCGCACAGCTCGCCGGAGAACATGATTCCAGAATTACCCCTGTCGGGCGGTTCATGAGAAAGACCCGGCTTGATGAACTGCCACAGTTATTCAATATCCTGAAAGGAGATATGTCCGTTGTGGGTCCCAGGCCGGAACGGCCGGAACTCTGTGCCGAGTATGAAAAACAATTCCCGGAATTCCGTTTCCGGCTCCATGTCAAAGCCGGTCTCACCGGATATGCACAGGTCACGGGCGTTTATGATACAACCCCTTATGATAAGCTCAAGATGGACTTGATGTATATTGAAAATTATTCGCTGTTTCAGGATATTCAGATAGTCCTCATGACAATCCGGATAACGCTCTTTCCGACACAGAAAACAAATGAAGAGCTGTTATCTCAGAATAAAAAGAACACAAGAAAGGATTCAGATTTATGAGATTTACTGCCGTTATCATGGCCGGAGGAAAAGGCGAACGCTTCTGGCCGAAAAGCCGTCAGTCCAGGCCGAAACAGTTTTTATCCCTGACTTCGGACGGAGAAACCATGATTCAGAAAACCGTCCGGAGATTGGAGCCATTAGTCAGCCGGGAGGATATTTATATCATCACAAATGCCGATTATGTGGGCTTAGTGCAGGAACAGCTCCCGGATTTGCCGGAGGAGAATGTCATTGCCGAGCCGTGTCCGCGGAATACTGCGCCGTGCATCGGGCTGGCGGCTTCTGTGATTCAGAAGAAATATCATGATGCAATTATGTTTGTCCTGCCGTCTGACCATCTGATTCATGCGGAGGATATTTATCTGAATACGCTCAAAAAGGCCGCACAGGCCGCGGAGGAGGATTCTCATCTGATAACCATCGGCATTACGCCGACTTATCCGGAGACGGGATACGGCTATATCAGATACCAGCGCGGGAGCAGTCGGGACGGCATTTACACCGTTCAGAGCTTTGCCGAAAAGCCTGATTTGCAGACGGCGAAATCCTATCTGAAATCGGGGGGGTATCTCTGGAATAGCGGTATGTTCATCTGGAAAGCATCGAGCATTCTGACGAATATCAGGAACTATATGCCGGAATTATATCAGGGCTTGAAGCCGATTGCCGATGCTTACGGCACGGAAGATTTTGATAAAATCCTGAATGAAAAATTCCCGGATTTGCCGTCAGAGTCGATTGACTTCGGCATCATGGAGAAAGCCGAAAATATTTATACCATTCCGGGGAGTTTCGGCTGGGATGATGTCGGGAGCTGGCTGGCATTGGAGCGCATCAATGCGACTGACGAGGACGGCAACATGTTTGAGGGCGATATTGTCAGCGTGGCAAGCCGTCACTGCACGGTATGCGGAAACGGCCGGACGGTGGCTATTTTAGGTCTCCGGGATATTGTCATTGTTGATACCGATGATGCACTTTTAGTATGTCACAAGAACAGCACACAGGACATCAAGAAGATTTTATCTGAACTCAAAGAGAAAAACAAATCTGATTTATTATAATTCAAGGAGAAATTTATCATGAAACATGCATTGATTACAGGCATTACCGGGCAGGATGGTTCTTATCTGGCCGAACTCTTACTCGAAAAGGGCTATGAAGTCTATGGCATCTGGCGCAGAAAGGCCAATGTCGATTATGGCAATATTGAACATCTCAAAGATAAGATTCATCTGATTTATGCCGATATGACTGACCCCATCTCACTGATTTCGGCAATGAAAGAATCTCAGGCCGATGAAGTCTATAATTTAGCAGCGCAGTCATTTGTTGCGGCAAGCTGGGGGACACCCCTCGGCACGGCGGAAATTGATGCCCTGGGCGTGACCAATCTGCTCGAAGCGATTCGCATTGTCAAGCCGGAAGCAAGATTCTATCAGGCATCCACTTCCGAAATGTTCGGGCTGGTGCAGGAAATGCCTCAGACAGAGAAAACGCCGTTCTATCCGCGCAGTCCTTACGGTGTTGCAAAGCTCTACGGCCATTGGATTACAAAAAACTATCGTGAAAGCTATGGGATGTTTGCATGTTCCGGGATTCTGTTCAATCATGAATCTGAACGCCGTGGGCTGGAATTCGTCACCAGAAAAATCACCCGCGCCGCCGCAAGAATCAGATTCGGCTTGCAGGACTATGTGGAATTAGGCAATCTTGATTCTAAAAGAGACTGGGGACACTCGAAAGATTATGTCAAAGCCATGTGGCTCATGCTCCAGCAGGAAACTCCGGATGATTATGTCATTGCTACCAATGAAACAAGAACCGTCCGGGAGTTTGTCGAAATCGCATTCAGAACCGCCGGAATGGAAATCATCTGGGAGGGCGCAGGCGTGAACGAAACCGGCAAAGACAAGGCAACCGGAAAAACCCTCGTGAAAATCAACGAGAAATTCTTCCGCCCGGCTGAAGTCGATGTTCTTTTAGGCAATCCGGCCAAGGCCGAAGAAAAACTCGGCTGGAAACGGGAAATTGATTTCACAGAGTTAGTCAGCCGTATGGTTCAGAATGACCTGAAACTGGTCGAAGCCGGTATCAAGTGAAAATTGCCTTTGATGCCCTGCCATTGCTGGGGAGAAAAACAGGTATCGGCTACTGTGAGGCCGGACAGGTCAATGCTCTGACGAAGCTCCATCCGGAGCATGAATATCAGCTGAATTATTTTGCCGTCAGACACCTGCATGAACGGGAAAAAGAGATTCAGCCTTATCTTGCCAGTCATGTCCATGCAAAACATGCGTTCTGTTCTCCTTACGGATACAGAATCCTGTCAAGTTTTGTTCCTGTGCCGTACGGCCTGTTTTTCGGGAATCAGAGTGAAATCACGCATTTTTTTAATTATATCATTCCGCCGGGCGTGCCGGGGAAGAAGATTGTCACTGTGCATGATATGGTATACAAGGCCTGTCCGGAGACCGTCCGGAGCAGAACCCGGCATATGCTGGATTTGGGGTTAGTCAAATCCATGCGCCGTGCGGACAGAATCGTCACGGACTCTGAATTCTCGAAATCTGAAATTATAAAATATTATCCCCGATTTGCAAATAAAATCCGCGTTGTGCCGTGCGGTGTGGACAGAACGAAATTCTTCCCCGTGCATGATGATGAGAAATTTCATCAGATTCAGAATCAATATCATCTCCCGGAGGATTATTTCCTGTATCTCGGAACACTTGAGCCGAGAAAGAATCTCGGAAATTTAATCAAAGCTTACGGCGAGTTTGTCAAATCGCATGGCCATCCGGCGGAATTAGTCCTTGCCGGAGCCAAAGGCTGGCTGTATGACGGCATTTTCCGGCAGGTGCAGAGCCTGAAACTTGAACATCATGTGCTGTTTACCGAGTATATCGCTGATGAGGATTTACCCGTCTTAATGAGCCAGGCACGGGCATTTGTCTTTCCGTCCCTCTATGAGGGGTTCGGGATGCCCCCCCTCGAAGCGATGGCCTGCGGTTGTCCCGTGCTGGTATCGGATACGGCCTCTCTGCCGGAAGTCACCGGAGACAGTGCCGTCCTCGTCAAGCCGGATGATATTTACAGCATCGCCGATGGAATGCACCAGCTGTTCACGGATGATGCGCTCAGAAAGTCACTCAGCCGGAGCGGTCTCAAAAGAGCGGAAGCACTCTCATGGAAACACAGCGCGGAATTGCTATATCAGGTCTATCAAGAAGTCCTTTCGGAGGGGTGACATGCGCATTCTCGAAGTCAATAAATTTTATCCTCCGCATATCGGAGGAATTGAGACAGTCATTGCACAGAGGGCAAAATCTCTCTCCCAGTTTCCCGGCAATGAAGTCAAAGTCCTCGTCTGTCAGGAAAAGGGCAGGGGAATGACCGAAATCATCAACGGCGTGGAAATTATCAGATGCGGAAGCATCGGGACATATTTCTCCTGCCCGGTATCATTTTCATTTTTCAGGGAGTTCAGAAAACTCTCCCAATGGGCGGATATTATCGAATTTCATACGCCGTTTCCGCTCGAAGATGTGGCCTGTCTGCTCTCCGGGTGCAAATGCCCTGTCGTGATTTCCTGGCACAGCGATGTTATCAAGCAGAAAAAGCTCCTGATGCTTTACAAACCCATCCTGAAAAAATTCCTCAGGCGTGCGGACTGCATCATCACGGCCACGCAGGGACATATTGACAGTTCAGCTTTTCTGCCGGAATTCCGGGAGAAATGCCGGGTCATTCCGTATCCGGTAGAACTTTCTGATTATCTGCATTTCACGACCCGTCCGCTCCTGACCGAAAAGCTCACGGACAAGCATCATGTCAAAGTGCTGTTTGTCGGACGGCTGGTCTATTACAAAGGCGCGGACATCCTGCTGAAAGCCTTCCGGAATGTCCGGAACTGTGAATTATTTCTATGCGGTACGGGCATTCTGGAGCCGGAACTGAAAAAATTAGCCGGACAGCTCCCTGTGCATTTTCTGGGCAGTCTTTCTGATGATGATTTGAAATCCGCATTTGCAGACTGTGATATTTTCGTCCTCCCCTCGGTGGAGAATGCCGAAGCATTCGGAATTGTCCAGCAAGAAGCCATGATTTACGGAAAACCCGTCATCAATACCAGTCTTCCGACAGGTGTTCCGTATGTGAGTCTGCATCAGAAAACCGGGCTGACCGTACCGCCCCGGAACATTCCTGCCCTGACAAATGCCATCCAGAAACTTGCTGATTCTCCGGAACTCCGTGTGCAGTACGGCCGGAACGCCCGGAAACGCGTTCTTGAACAATATGACAGCAATGTCATCATGCAGAAAATTGAAGAATTATTCCGTGATTTCATCATCAAATACAGAAAGGACTGAAGAACGATTGGATTCACTCATCATTGGTGCAGGGGGATTTGTGGGGAATTACCTGATTCAGGAGCTTGTCACGAATGGTTATCATGTCGGGGCAACGAAGCTCCCCCGGGAGCATATCAAATCCGGCGGATGTGACTGTTTCGATTTGGACATCATGCAGGAAAGCGATATCAGAAGACTGCTCGAAACGCACCGTCCGGCGCAGATTTATCACCTTGCGGCACAGAGTTCGGTTGCCGTCTCCTGGAAAAATCCGGAAATGACAATGGATGTCAATCTCAAAGGCGCACTGCATCTGCTCGAAGCGGTGCGGAATATCGAAGAATACTATCCGCGGATTCTGCTTGTCGGGTCGGGCGAAGAATACGGCTATCTGAGGGAAAATGCCTGCCCCATCAGCGAGGAAGAACCGCTCCGGCCGGGGAATCTCTATGCGGTATCGAAGGCATGTCAGAACATGATAGGCCAGGTTTATGCGCGTGCCTACGGGATGGGGATTGTAATGGTCAGAGCGTTCAATCATATTGGCGTGGGGCAGTCTCCGACATTTGCGGCGGCGGATTTCGCGCTCCAGGTGGCCGAAATCGAGGCCGGACTCCGTGCGCCTGTGATACAGGCCGGGAATCTTTCTGCAAAACGTGATTTTTCTGATGTCCGTGATGTCGTCCGGGCATACAGAATGCTCATGCAAAAGGGCTGTGCCGGAGAAACGTACAATGTCGGAAGCGGTCATGCAGTGGCCATCCGGGAAATACTGGACATTCTTCTCAATCTGAGTACGGAATCCATCGTGATTGAACAGAATCCGGCCAGAATGCGCCCGTCAGATGTGCCAATCATGGAAGCGGATATTTCTAAATTACAGGCTGATACAGGCTGGAAACCGGAATATTCGCTCGAAGAGACACTCCAGACAATGCTGAATCATAACCGAAGGAATTTCGGGATTTTATAAATTTTATCTGAAAGAAAGAAGTGATTAGATTATTATGTATTATGAAAAAACTATCAAAGATTTCGGTGCAGCCGGAAACGGCATGACTGATGATACTGCCGCTTTGCAGAAAGCACTCAATTCCGGAGAAACGGTCTTCTTCCCGGCGGGGGTATATCTCGTCAGTGACCAGCTCGAAACAAAGGGTCGCTCTGTCAGCTGGATTGGCACCGGAGAAAGAAGCATCATCCGGCTGATGCCTGCCGAAACATCCCGGAAATCACAGTCTTTCCGGGGAATGGAAGTCTATGATACCCGGATGATTCTCATCAAAGATGCCGGTTCTGTGACATTCCGTCATCTCATGCTCGATGCCGATAAAGAAGCCTTTGATACTACACCGCCCCATTCAAGATATGATTATACAACATGCCTCGAAGTCTGGGGCGCGGAACGCGTGGTTTTAGATGATATTACCGCCCGGGGCGGTCTGATTGAGGGCGTTTACATCGACAGGACACCCAATATCAGAATCACAAATTCAAGATTTATTGAAAACGGCTTTTATCGTGATGATGCCTCGGGCATTCAGATTTCAGGCGTGAAAGAAATGTCAAAAATCATGATTTCTGACTGTGAATTCAGTCACAACGGCTTCAACGGCCTGGAACTGAATCAGGTCTGGGGTGCAGTCGTGAATAATATCATATGCAGTAACAACGGATTTGACGGCGTGGCACTGTGGGGCGGTTCGTGTGAATGCCTGTTCTCGAACGTATTCGCCAACAATAACCGGGGCGGTATGAACTTCCGGAGAAATCATTCAGCCGGATACCTCGATATTGAGCAGGAGGGTGACAGAGGTTTCAGCGCAGGGATTGTCGTCAACGGCCTTGTGACAGAAGAAAATGAATACGGCATTATGTGGGGATGTGCGCGGAATATTCTTATCAATGGCTGGATTGGTGGCGGAGATAATTTTCAACATGCGCTGTGCTATCTGTATCCGGGCGAAGACATCACGGGCGAAATCCGGGGGGCGCGGGTTTTCCCGGACATTGATGAGATTTTCAATGATGTTCTTGTTCCTGCTGACGGAGAAATCTTTGACAAGCTCGGTGCTGTTCCCTACGGCGACCCGGACAGATTCAAAGTCCGTTCTGTGTAATTTTCCCCGTCATGCAAGGAGGTGAAATTTTTGAATTCCAAAACATATGAATCCGTGCAGGGCATCGGCAAAACCGGACAGTCCCTCGATACGTTCGGAGAAGCCCAGAACCAGTTTAATGCTGATGTTCTCAAAGAACTGCGCATCATGCAGTTACAGAACAACATGCTCCTCCGGCAGATGACCGAAGCTCATGCCGAAATTGCAAAACTCAAAGAGGATAATGTCAGATATACCCTCAAACTCAGCAAATGCCAGGCCGAACTGGAAAGCCTCAAACAGGGTGTCAAAACCGCTGATAAATATCAGGAAGAACTCAACGGCCTGAAAAAAGAAATCGACCGTCTGAAACTCACAGCCCGGCTTAATACCAACGCCATTGAACGGCTCACCAGAAATGATGATAATACTAATGCTGATGCATAATAAAAGCCCCCTGCACAGGGGGCTTGCTTTTATGTTTCTTTCAGATACCGGAGTGTGCTTTCATCGGGACGGCCGTGGAAATATTTGTCAAGTACGGCCTGAAAGATGGGATTTTCCGGCTCGGCTTCCCGGAAGAGCGTCATACTCGAACGGAGTTTCAATGCATCCACATCCCAGCCCATCACAGAAACGGGATTATCATCGTCTAAGTCAAGCAGTGCCTGCGTGATTTCGAGAAGCCGTTCCCGGAGAACCGGCTCGGCAAGATAGGCCTTGGCCTCATCGAGATTTTCCAGCCCGTAATATATCGCCGTTGCACTCCGCCCCAATGCTTTCAGCTGTGGAAAGATATACCATATCCAACAGCTTTGCTTGTGTCCGTTCCTGATTTCGGTCAGTGCGCGTTCATAATCGGCATCCTGCGCTTTGAGAAATTTCTGAGCATCCATGAAAAAGCCCCCTTATGTTTTTTTCTATTATAACACACTTTCCGCCCCCTGTCAATGAGAAATCAAAAATCCCGTCATACTCCGGACATTCCCTGCATAGAATGCAGTAACAGTGAAAGCAAGGAGGGGCTTGTAATTTTATGGAAATGCGGACAAATCAGGCTGTCATTTCAGCCGTGGAGCCTGCCCGGAGCATCATCCAGGAACAGGGCATCGAATTGGATTATGTTCTTCCGGATTATTACCCGGATGTGTGCAAATTACTCAAATGTTTCGTCACGCCCTCGGTTGTGAGCGAATCCGTCAGCGACAACAGACTTAATTATGAACTCGCCGCCGAAATCCGGATTCTGTATTGCAGTGAAAACAGCCATATCCTGCAATGCGTGACTCAAACCCTGCATTTCTCCCGTTCCGCGGAACTTCCGCCCGGTGAGAACATCATGACCGAAATCATCCCCATGACCGATTATGTCAATTGCAGAGCCATCAGCCGGAGAAGATTGGATGTCCGCGGTGCCGTCACCATCCGGGTCAGAACCAATACCGTCAGACAGCAGACCGCGGTCAGTGATATTTTCGCCAAAAGCATCCAGTTAAAGAAAAAACCGCTCCAATATCAGACAAAACGCCTGCATACCGTCAATCATGTGATTCTGGCCGAAGAACTCGAACTCGGTACGGCCAAACCGCCGTTATTGCAGATTGTCCGCTGTGATGCCCAGCCCGTGGAACAGAGCCATAAACTCATTTCCGGCAAACTCATGGTACAGGGAAGCCTGCAAATCGAAATCCTGTACGCCTGCGAAAAAGACGGTGACGGCAGTTTAGAGCCGATGTCATTCCGGCTCCCTTACAGTCAGATGGTCGAACTTGACGGCATTGAGGAACAGGACGAATGCGAAGTCATTTGCACAGTCGCCTCCTGTGACCTGAAGCCCGTCACTGATGAAAACGGCGATGTCCGTTTACTGCGCTGTGAAGCCGAATTGAAACTCTCCTGCACAGCCCTGAGAATCGCCTCTGAATCTCTCGTATGTGATGCATTCTCAACGGAACACCCCTGCATTGTCCAGAATATGGCACTTCTCACAACGGGAACCCCCGTCAGTTTCTCCGAGATGCTCGTCTGCAATACAAAATTAACCTGTTCAGACGGCGAACTTGACTGCGTTTATGATGCCTGGTGCGATGTCCGGAACCTGACCTCCGTGATTGAAAACTCTGAAATCTGCATCAGCGGTATGCTGAGTTGCTATGTTCTCGTCCGGGAAAGCACCGGAATGCCCAGATTATTGGAAAAAGAAGAATCTTTTGAGCATCGTTTCACAGTCCAGGGCTTAGGCAGTGCCGATATGCTCCGGGTACGCGCCCTCGCGGAAAACTGTTCCTATACGCTTTCAGGCTCATCGGAAGTATCACTCAAGACAGAACTCCGCATGGACGGCACCGTGACACACTGTACTGAAACAAATGTCCTTTCTGATATTATGATTCAGGAAGAAGAACCCCTGCCCGGAAATTTCGCATTGAAGCTCTATTTCGGCAAGGCACAGGAGGAAGTCTGGGAAATCGCCAAACGCTGTCACACCAGCGTGGAAGCCATCATGGAGGAAAATGACCTGACACAGGAACAGTTATCAGAAAATACAATGCTCCTGATTCCTATCATCAGCTAAGGCAAAGCCGGGAGGATTTTTGTTGATATGAAAGACATTTACAGCGATATTGCACAGCGCACCGGAGGAGATATTTACATCGGCGTGGTGGGTCCCGTCCGGACAGGCAAATCGACATTGATTAAGCGATTCATGGAAACGCTCGTGATTCCCAATATCGAGAGCGATTACAAGAAAGAACGCGCTGTCGATGAACTGCCCCAATCCGCCGCCGGAAAAACCATCATGACGACTGAACCCAAATTCATCCCCGAAGAGGCCGTTCCCGTACACCTCGAAGACGGCGCACAGTTCCGGGCGCGGATGATTGACTGTGTCGGCTATATCGTGCCGAGTTCATTAGGATATATCGAAAACGAAATGCCCCGTATGGTCATGACTCCATGGTTTGACGAAGAAATCCCGTTCAACATGGCCGCGGAAATCGGCACACAGAAAGTCATCACCGAACATGCTACCATTGGCCTTGTTGTCACCACAGACGGCAGTATCTCCGACATTCCGCGCGAAGAATATGCCGAATGTGAAGCCCGTGTCATCAAGGAATTGCAGGAGCTGGGAAAGCCCTTTGTCGTTCTTCTCAACTGCGTTGACCCCGATACGGAACAGGCGCGTACCCTCGCCAAACAGATGCAGGAACAGTATCAGACCGCCGTCCTCCCGGTGAGCTGTACACAGCTCCGGGAACAGGATATTAAAAAAATCCTGACGGCGTTATTATACGCGTTTCCTATCAGAGAAGTCAATTTCGACATGCCCGGCTGGATTTCGATGCTCGAAAAGGGACACCCTGTCAAGCAGGAAGTGTTCTCCGTGATTCGCAAGGCCTCCCAAAATTTGGTTACTGTCAAAGATGCATCCGGCCTTGCAAAGCCCATTTGTGAGTGTCAGTACATTCTCCATGCGGAAAGCACCGAGATTGATTTGGGAAACGGCTCTGTGACGATTTCGGTCACGCTTGACCATTCGTTATTTTTCAGCATCATCAGCGAAGCGACCGGGCTTGACATCCGTGATGAGGGCAATCTTCTTGAAATCCTCCGGGAACTGTGCGAAATCAAGAAGAATTATGCCCGTCTGGAACCGGCCTTGAAAGAAGTCGAGGCGACAGGTTACGGCATTGTCATGCCGACACTGGAAGAATTAAGTCTCGAAGAGCCGGAAATCATCAAGCAGGGCGGAAAGTATGGTGTCAGATTAAAGGCCTCTGCGCCGTCCATCCACATGATGAAGGCCGGCATCAATACGACTGTGAGTCCGATAGTCGGCTCTGAAAAACAGAGTGAAGAACTTGTCATGTACTTATTGCAGGGCTTCGAGGAAGACCCCACGCGTATCTGGAGTTCCAATATATTCGGAAAATCCCTGCATGAATTGGTGAATGAGGGCTTGCATAATAAACTCTGCAAAATGCCTGTCGAGGCGCGTATGAAATTACAGGAGACTTTGGAGCGCGTGATTAATGAGGGATGCTCCGGCCTGATTTGCTTTATTTTATAAATCAAAATGTTCCACATAGAACATTGAAAAAGTCCGGCGTGAAAACCGGACTTTTGTTTTTGATTTTTTCAAAAATGTTCCACGTGGAACATTAAGAAGTCAGTGCTAAAACAACGAATACCCATTGAAACATATCCGCAAACCAGAACAGAAATAATAATACCCCCTGTGAACAGGCCGGTTTGTCATAGACTTCATAGCAATTATCCGGACGGAGAAATGTCACCACCGGAGACCCTATCACTCTGACGGTCAGACAAAGCGAAATCACTTCGCTTAACGGCAAAGTCAGTGACGTTTTCCAAAATGCCGTATATAAGGCCATGAGAAATGTCAATGCAATGAACCCCCACCAGATATGGCAGAGCGTCTGCCATATCTGGACTTTCTGAGCGCGTTTCATCTGGACGATACGGACATCAAGCAGAGACTGTTCTCTTAATGCTAATTCCCGCTCCCGGACTTCGATTTCCCGGAGTGCCTGCACGTCAGATTCTACTAATGCCCGGCAGTACCGGCAATGATACACTCCCGGATATTGTGTCAGATTGAGCATTCCGCCACACTGCGGACAAATCAGCGTTTTCATGACAAATCACCTCTGTTTCTGGAAATGTTCCACGTGGAACATTTCCACGCGGAACATGTGAAACTTATTCGACAGGAATTACCTCCATGCCGCCCATATACGGCCGGAGT
>Ga0326511_10001549_pt1 | contig 18996 bp, 20 predicted proteins | sample 0_2496_0518_D_FD_203701 | JGI IMG/M metagenome (GOLD analysis project Ga0326511, IMG submission 203701) | Bovine rumen microbial communities from UC Davis, California, United States - 0_2496_0518 | ecosystem: Host-associated > Mammals > Digestive system > Stomach > Rumen | place: USA... | reverse complement strand
GATGTCCGGATTCTTCCAGAGGGTCGGATGCGAATTGAAGAATTTGCTACCGCCGAAAGAGGCTCCCGTAAAGAGCAGGATAGACAGTGCAAACAGCAGGATGGAGGACTTTCGAGACATTACGAGACTCCTCCATACAAATTAATTCGAATCTGCTTGACGGCAGACCTTACAAGCGCTTCCAGGTCTTCCGGGGTCGGCTTGGTGATGGGCCTCTGGACTTCGTCGACGGCGCTAAAGAGCGGGCGTTGCCGTTCGTTGTCCCACAGCGTGTAAGAGATGATGGCGCTGATATGGGTAGACGTTTTCTTGTCCGTCATCTCGTTGTGGATGAGCGCGTAATCGAAATACGTCTCGCGCTTGAGGTCGGTGCCGACGATGAACTCGTGGAGGATGAGGATATAGGGCGGGATGTCTCCGGCGCTATCCTTTACGACGACGCCCTGTTCGGGCAGACGGCCCTTCATAAAGATGCGTTCGTCAAGTCTCTGGCTTTCTTCAGGGAAGTGGTTGAAGTTCTGGTCGGGAATCTTGACGTAGTTGGGGTAGGCCCTCCGCAGTTCGTCCAGGAACACCTGTTCGCAGAAGGCGGTGGCCTTCAGCTGGATGCTGTCGGGGTTCCAGCCGAGTTTCTTGGCGAACCACGAAGACCGCGTGAGCACGAACGCTTCGCTCGAACCGGCGACGGCGAGCTTTCCGTAGGGGGCCTTCTTGTACAGCGGGTGCGATTTGGACCAATGGTAATTATGGCCGCACCCCATAAGGATGCAAGCCATTAAGCACGCGATGGCCCATAACCTAAACACCGGATCCCCCTCAGGTGACAGGTGGCGCTAGGCGCCCCACTTTTCGCGGTAGGCGTACACTTTGTCGAGGATGCCTTCCGGGGCACCCACTGCCTTGCGGTTCTCTTCGCTCTCGAGGAACGCGATGATGTCGTTGATGTTCACGATGGAGTGGGCTTCGATACCGTATTCGTCCTGCACGGTCTGCAGGGCGGACTTGCCGTTTTCAAGCTTTTCCTTGCGGTCAACCGAAATCAGGAGACCGACGACGTGGGCGTTTTCAATCTTCGAAAGCGCCTGCATGGTTTCGTTCACGCTCGTGCCTGCGGTAATCACATCTTCGATGATGACGATGTCGGTCTTTTCGGCGTACTTGTAGCCGACGAGCATGCCGCCTTCACCGTGGTCCTTTGCCTCTTTGCGGTTGTAGGTGAACGTGAGGTTCTTTGCGTAAACGTCGCTGAGCTTCATCGCGGTGGCGGCGCAAAGCGGGATGCCCTTGTAGGCCGGACCGTACAGGTTCTGTGCCTTGCCGTCAAAATGCTGCATATAGGCTGCCGCATAGAACTCGGCAAGCTTGGAAAGCGTTGCGCCGGTGCGGAACTCTCCGGTATTGATGAAATAAGGAGTTTCACGGCCGCTCTTGGTGACGAAGTTGCCGAACTTGAGCGCGCCTGCTTCTACGAGAAAATGAACGAATTGATCTTTGGTATTCATAGCAAATGAAATATGTGGTTGTCGTTATGCGGCTCCGCAGAGGAGGGCGATGATGTTTGCGAATACGTTCGCTTCGGTGACGACCTCGATGAAGATGAGGAGGGCGAGGACCACCACGCAAAGCCCGATGTACCAGTAGAACGACTTCTTGAATCCCTTGATCTTGATCTTGAAGATGACCCAGGCGATGACGCTCAGGATGGCGCTGAAGATCCAGGCGGCAGCCCCGTTGAGCGTGACAAGACGGCTTACGCCATAGGTAATCGCGATGCCGGGCATAAAGAAGAAGCCGATGCAGAGGACGCAGAGCAGGGCGAATCCGACATAGTGGGCGAATCCGCGTTCCTTCTGGACGATAATCTGCGGTTGGGTCATGTCCGGAGTATAGGCCGGTTGTTCAAATTCGCCTTCTTGCGGGATTTCGGCAGGTGTGGCCTCGCTGACGGGTTCTGCCGGTTGGGCAATCGTTGCCGGTTCTTCGACAGGCTGTTCGTTCTTGTTTTCTTCTTCGGACATAGGTCCTCCTACAGGATAAATGTTCTACCGGCGTAAACGAATACGCGGTGTTCAAGCCATAGTTTGAGAGCGGCGGAAAGGGTACGCTTCTCGATATCCTTGCCCAGTTCGACGAGTTCGTCGATGCTGGCCGTTTCGGGCACGCGCTGGATGTCCTGGCAGATGATGGGGCCCTGGTCCAGGTCTTCGGTGGCGAAATGCGCCGTGGCACCGATAATCTTCACGCCCTTGTGCCAGGCCTGGTGGTAGGGCTTGGCACCCTTGAATGCCGGCAGGAACCCGTGGTGGATGTTGATGATGCGGTACTTGAATTCCTCGGTAAAGGCTTCGCTCAAGATCTGCATGTAGCGGGCGAGGACGACCGTGTCGGTGCGGGTTTCGGCGATAATCTCGCGGAAACGGTTTTCGGGGATGCTCTTGTCCGGGTTGCTGGGGACGTAGTAGAACGGGACGCCGAAGGTGCCGCCCACGGGGCCCAGGTCGGGGTGGTTACCGACGATGCAGCTGAATTCGCAGGGGAGGTCTCCGTCGCGCCTCTTGAGCAAGAGGTCGTAAAGGCAGTGGTCCGTCTTGGACACGAAAATGGCGACGCGTTCCGTCTTGGACGTATCGAAAAGTTTCCAGTTCAACTGGAGGTGCGGAGCGAGCGTTTCGAGGTGCTTGTGGACTTCCTGGATGTCGTTGGAATCGAGGTCGAAAACAGCACGTAAAAAGAAAGTTTCAATATCCTTGGCGGTATGCTGCTGCAAGTCCGTGATGTTCGCGCCAGCCTTGGCGAGAACTTGTGTGGTACCTGCAATAAGCCCTTTTTGGTCGGGACAATGGATTTGTAAAATAAAACGGTTAGTTGGCATGTGTAAAATGTAGCTAATTTGGCTGGGGTTAGCCTTGAGAACCCTCATAAAAAAAGCTAACATTTGGCGTGTTCATCAACATTCAAAAAGAAGGCTGAGTGTGTCTAGATTGAATTTTATGCCGATTGCCTGCGCAATCGCACTCATGGGGGAAACCTCCTTTGCAATTATCCAGAAGTCGTGGGATTCCATTTTCAATGCAGAGGGGCAGGGCGACTACGCCGCCGCGAAGATTGAAGGCAATATCCGCATGGGCAAGTATACGCACTACAAGGAAGTGCAACCGGTTTCGTTCAAGGTAAACGATGGCATGTTCGTGTTCTCGGTTTCCGGCAACATGACCGTGCCCGCCGAAAAAATCGAAAAGGAAAACTTCTACGGCCGTTGCTCCGAAACAAGCGAAGCCTGGGTTTCCTATTTCAACAAGCCGATGGTTTTTGACGGGGACTCTCTGATTGTCGAAATCGCGGGTGTTGACCTCGCTTGCGGTAACGAACTGTTTGCCGTGGGTGACTTGAAGGTCAAGTTTGCAAATGCCAAGGCTCAGGAATACTGGAAGACCAAGCTCGAAGGCTACCAGAAGTACAAGCGCGAACAGCTGGTCGAATTCCGCAAGGCCGAACAGGAACACCGTTCCGATATCCGCGACAAGTCCGGAATGTTCAAGGACCCGCGCGATGGCCAGATGTACCGCACCATCAAGGTGGAAGGCCGTGAATGGTTCGCCCAGAACGTGAACTACAATGTCGAAGGCCATTCCTGGTGCTACGACGACAAGGAAAACTACTGCCTCCGCGGTGGCCGTCTGTATGACCTCGAAGGCGCCCGCAAGGCTTGCCCGCAGGGCTGGCATCTGCCGCGTGACCGCGAATGGGACGACATGCTCAAGGGCCTTACCGGCTGCTATGACGGTGTCGACAAGTGCGAAAAGTTTGCAAGCAAGCTGAAGGCTACGACCGGTTGGCAGGGCGGTGGTGGCACCGACGAATACGGATTCTCCGTCTTCTCCGCCGGCTACCGCAAAGTAATCGGTAAGTCTACGGTCCGTTACGAAGACATGGGTGAATACGCCGGTTTCTGGAGCGCCCAGAACGGCCGTAACGAAACCATCTGGCTCTGGTCCATGGGCCGCATGAGCGACCAGATGGTCCGCCAGCTTGTCCCGAGCAACGCAAAGAACAACGCCTACTCCGTCCGCTGCATCAACGGAAATTAGTTTTAGGGGTATGAGGTCGGTCGCCAAGGCTCCCTTTGAGCTATGGGGGCGCTTCGCTTTGGGAAACGTATAAATGAATAACGAGAGCTTTAAAGCTCTCGTTTTCTGCTTTTGCTCAAAGCCTTGCTCTGCAAGGCGAGCCCAAAGGGCCATAAGCCCGAGCCCATACCTCACAAGCTGCGTTGCTACATCTGCCTGATGGGGAAGAGTCCGAGCAGGTCGAGCACGTTTTCAAGTACGATTTGTGTCGCCTGAACCAGGAACAGGCGGGACTTTTCTTCGGCGCTCCCGAGCACGCGGTCTTCGTGGATGAACTTGTGCGCGGCTTCGGCGATTTCCAAGGCATACTGGGCGAGCACGCTCGGCTCGTCACCGGCGACGGCGTCCAGAATCTTCTTGCCCTTCTTCGACAGGATGTTGATGAGGCTATAGGCGGCATCGTCGCTGAGCTGGGCCATGTCCACATCGGCAATGTTCACCGTGTAGCCGGCCTTGCGCATAATGCTGCAAAGGCGCACGTGGGCGTTCTGAACATACGGACCGGTATCGCCTTCGAAGCTCATCACGGCATCCCAATCGAAACGCACGTCCTTCAGGCGGCTGTTCTTCAAGTCGTTGAAGGTGAGTGCCGAGATACCGATCTGGCGGGCGATGAGTTCTTTGTTTTCAAGATCCGGATTCTTCTGGTCGATGAATTCGAGAATCTTCTTCTGGGCGGCCTCGATTACGTCGCGCAACAGGCTTGCTGTACCGGTACGGGTCTTGCCCTTTTCCCACTTGCCGTCGACCAATTGCAGAATCACGCCGAACGGGATGTGGTACATATCCTTGTACCATTCGCGGCCCATCTTCTTGAGCACGTGGAACACCTGCTTGAAGTGCAGGGCCTGTCCGAGGTCCACCACGTAAAGGCACTTGTCGAAGTTGTATTCCTTCTTGCGGTAGCAGGCGGCAGCGAGGTCGCGGGTAGCGTACAAGGTAGAACCGTCGCTCTTGCGGATAAGGCAGGGGTTCAGGTCGAATTCGTCGAGCATCACCACGTCCAGATCCTGGCTCTTCACCATCAGGTTCTTTTCGCGGAGTTCATCGAGGATGGCAGGAATCTTGTCTTCGAAGAAGGATTCGCCGGTGTAGTGGTCAAAGCCCACGCCCATCATGTCGTAGATGCGCATGAGTTCCTTGAGCGTTGCTGCACGGAAGGCTGTCCAGAGCTTGCGGTAGAATTCGTCGCCCTGTTCGAGCTTGGTGAATGCGGCGCGCGCTTCGTCTTCGAGGCCGGGTTCTTCCTTGCTAGCCTTGGAGAAAGCGGCGTAAAGGATGTTGAGTTCCTTCACGGTGAGGCTATCGAGCGTGGCGTCGTCGGTGGGGCGGTTTTCGCGCAGGTACATCACGATGAGCTTGCCGAAAGCGGTACCCCAGTCACCGAGGTGGTTGATTCTCTCCACCTTGTAACCGGCGGCCTTGTAGATGCGGGAAAGCGAGTTTCCGATCATCGTCGAACGCAGGTGGTGGAAGGCGAGTTCCTTACCGATGTTCGGGGAACTGAAGTCGATGCACACGACCTTCCCGTTCGGGGCGGCGTGCCCGTATTCGAGGCCCTTCGCGGCGATTTCTTCGAGCGTCGACTTCGCGAGGAAGCTGCGGTCGATGAAGAAGTTTAGGTAGCCGTTCACGGCTTCGACCTTCGAAAGGCCCGCCGGGAGCTTTACCTGGGCGGCGAGGTCTTCCGCAATCATCTTCGGGGCCTTGCGCATCACCTTGGCGAGCGAAAAACACGGGATGGTGAAGTTTCCGTGCGTGGTGTCAGGCGGCACGGAGATAAGCTTGAGGGCGGCTTCCTTTTCGAAGGAGCCGGTGGCGGCGAGCGCCTCTGCGATTTCTTGCTCAAACGAGTTCATTGTCGTCGGCCTTCTTGTCGGTTGTCTTTACAAAGTCGTTTTCGTCGAGTTCCACAATCTTGCCGTCGGCATACAGGCGGTCAAGGGAAATTTCGTCGCGCTTTTCTTCTTCGAACAGATGGACCATCAGGTCAAGGCCTGCGTCGAACACGGCCCAGCGAACGCCTTCCTTGTATTCCACGCCTACGGACGGGAGCTTGTTCGCCTTGAATTCCTTGCGCAGTTCGTTCAGGATGGCTTGCATCTGGGCTTCGCTTTCGCAGGTGGCGACGAGGAAGTAGTCGGTCACGTCCTTGATGCCGCGCAGGTCGATCAGCTGCACGTTCTGGGCGCGCAGTTCAAACAGGATGCTGGCGCCGATGGTTACGGACTGGGGCAGTTCTTGCTTATTCGTTGTCATTTGTTTCTCCCTGTTCGGGTTCTATTATTTGTTCAAAGTCTTTTCCGATATAGATGGACGCTACCAGGAAATTCCTCCTGCTGTCTATAATCGTCATGACGTTCTTCGTCTTAAGCGCTCTGGCCAGGGCTTCGGCCCCTTCCCAGGGGATGGAATCCCTCAAGACGACGACGGTCTCGTCATAGTTTTGCAACCGGTCGTTGCGGGAGATGATCACGTCAAAACCGTTCTTGCGGAGGAAGGCGGTCATCTTGGAAGCCGCGCCCGGTATACCGCAGCTGTTCAAGACTTCCACGTCACCCTTGTAATGGCGGACTTCATGGACTTCTTCCTTTTTTTCTTCCTTGCAGCCGACAAGCAGTAAGGCGGCGAGCAGGACTATGGACAGCGGGTGGTTGATCATCTACGCCTAAATGTAGAATATCTTCGGCGGTCGTAGGGGCGCAAAGGCTCGCGCCAAGGCCCGTAAGCCTTGAAAGCATCGCTTTCGTTCACGACCATCAGGTGCATCGAAACGTTGTCGGTCGGCCTGTATTCCAGTTCCACGTCGGGCAAGATGAACTGGACGTTCCCTTGGCGGACGTCTTCCTTGGCGATGGCGTCCGGGCCGTTCCAGTGGACGTACAGCGGCATCCAGAGTCCGAGATCTGCATACAAATGAAGGTCCGGAGTGAATTCGTAGGCGAGGTGGGCGAGATAGCTTTGCTGGCTTAGCTTTAACCACGGGCTAGAAAAGAAGCTGACGGAATACGTATAGGCGACGCTCAGGGCGGGGTCGAACGTTTCGTGGCGCAAAAGGCGGTCAGGGTTGAAATGCTCGCGGTTCCAGGGAATCCCGTCGTCGAAGGCGACATAGACCGTGTCGTAGATGGTATCGGGAACGGCCACTTTGGCTAGAGGGGCGGTAGTGTCGGCAACGATGGAATCCGCTTTTGCGGGTGATTCCGCAAGGGCGAACGAAACCATGGCGATTGTCAACAACAATAACCGCATGTTGGGAATATAGCATTTAGAACGGTCACTAGTCATTGGTCAATGGTCATTAGAAAAGGCTTTTTGAAATAAAACAATCGGGTGGCGAAGCCACGATTATAAAACTAATGACTAATAACTAAAAGCCAGGGACTAGATGATTTCGTTCTTGCCGTTCACGTGGATTACGGTGGGCTTCCACGATTTGGCTTCTTCTTCGCTCATGGAGGCGTAGGCGACGATAATCACCAGATCGCCGGGCTGCACGAGGCGGGCGGCGGCACCGTTCAAGCAGATCGTCCCGGACTTGGCCGGCCCCTCGATAACGTAGGTGTCGAGCCTGTTGCCGTTGTTCACGTCCAGGACTCCGACTTTTTCGTAGGGGAGGATATGGGCTGCGTCCATCAAGTCGCGCGCAATAGTAATCGAACCTTCATAATTGAGGTTCGCGTCGGTCACGGTAGCTCTGTGGATCTTGCTTTTTAACAGTTCCAACTGCATGTCGTCTAGAACTTCATCTGGAGAATGCCGGCAACGCCCTTATCGGGAGTGGGGAGCACGCCGAAGCTGAAGCGGTTCGCATCCGGGTTGCTATCCCATTGGGTGCCAAAGAAGGCGTCGGCAAAGGAATAAATGTGTGCACCGATAACAGGGATGAGTGCGTAGAACCAGCTAGAATTCTTGTCAATCTTGAGGTAGACCGTCGTTGCAACACCGGCAATCCAGACGGCGTCAATAAAGGTAGCCTTGACGAGGTCGCCCTTCTTCCATTGATAAAGGCTCGGAACGAGGAGGGAAAGGTAGGCGTAGCTCTGGTCGCCGTGATGGTTGCGGTAAGAACGGTCGATATCGGCGTCTTCCATTCCTTCGGAGCGCTGGGCGAGCCAGGCTTCTTCGGAAATCTTCATCTTTTCCCAGGGCTTCTGGAGGTATTCGGAGGGGCGGACGCCCAGTTCAACGATGCGGGTCAATTTGTCGCGGGAGATGCCGGCTTCCTTAATCTGCTGGAATTCCCACTGGGTCAGTCCCATTTCTTCGTAACGGAAGCCTTCCCATTCGTCCCCGCTGGCTTTGGCCTTGCCTACATTGGCTTCGCTGCTGGCCTCGTCTTCGTCGGCAGATTCGTCGTTTCCGTAGGAGTAACTCGTTTCTTCCGCGCTATCAGAGGCATCTTCGTCGTCGTAGCCGAACTGTGCAAACGCCATGGAGCTTGCAACCAGTAACGTAGACAAAATTTTGAACCAATTCTTCATTGAGACCTCTTTCTCCATTCCTTTAGTGCCGGGGGAGGGAATCGAACCCTCACACTCTCGCGAGTACCGGATTTTGAGTCCGGCGCGTCTACCAATTTCACCACCCCGGCATAGGGTGTCTCAAATATAGAACATTTTTTGGTCTTTTTGTAGGGTCAATATTGCAAAAACAGAGTAATTTAAGCAATTATTTACGTAAATAGGCTCGGAATTCGATGTTTAGGGGGGATAATTTTTCCGCTCCGAAGTCGATAGCCTTTTCCTTCGTTTCGAAATTGCCCGTTTGAACTACGTACAAGGTTTTTGTTTCGCCGACGCGTTCCTCGATGGAACTTTCAATTCCTCTTTTTTTCAGGTTGCTGACCAGGAATTCAGCATTGGATTTTACACCGAAAGCGCCGAGTTGGAGGTACCAGCCGCCGTTGCCCTGGCTCGCGATAGACGAAGAAGACGGTTCCGTTTTGGCGGAAGACTGTACTTTGGCCGGGGTGCTTTCCGGTTGAACTGCCGCAGGTGGTTGGGCTTTTTTTTCGGCGAGGGCATCGGGCGAAGAGAGCTTTTTGCAGGCTTCGTCCAAGGCTTCCTTCTTGACTTTGGCCTGGACGGCGGAACATACCTTCTGGAGAACGACGGCCTGGTGCGGCTGAGACGTCTCTATCGCAGAGACCAGATCTTCGGCCGCTTTTTCGTAACGGCCGAGGTAGAGCTGGAACTGGGCCTTGGTCATCAGGAGGTCGGCGTAGACTTTGTGCTGCGGGCTTGTTTTCTGGATAAGGCTGTCCAGGCGCTTGCCCGCCTTGGAGAAGTCCTTGGCGTTCCCGGTTTGCGATAATGCGAGGACGTTCCAGAGTAGACATTCGGTTTTCAGGGAGTCGGGCTCCTTGGGGCAAGCTTGTTCAAAGGATGTGGCCGCCTGTTTCCAGTTCCCTGCGACATAAGCCTTCTGCGCATCAGCCATCGACTGTGCAAATGAGTTTATAGAGCAAATTGCAAGTAGAATAGAAATTAACTTTGCATTCATGTCAAAAACCTCATACCTCAAAGTGCCGTAGGCACGACCTCATGCCTCATAGCTCTAAGCTTCCCTCGAATCGTCCAGCCCCGGATATCGTCCAGTTTCACCTTCACGTAGTCGCCGGGCTTCACGATGCGGCCTTCTTCCGGCTTGAAAACCACCTTCTTGAAGTTGTCGGTGCGGCCGCGCAGTTCCGTCTCGTCGCGCACGGAATTCTTTTCGACCAAGAGTTCCTCGGTGCGGCCGAGCATCATCTGGTTACGCTTGAGCGTGATGGCGTTCTGCAGTTCCACCAGGCGCGTGTGGCGCTCGTTCTTTTCGGCCTCGGTGAGCGTCTCCGCTTCCTTGTACGATTCCGTTCCCTTGCGCGGGCTGTAGATGAACATGAAGGCGGAGTCGAACTGGCAGGTTTCAAATGCCTTGAGCGTCATTTCAAAATCCTCTTCCGTTTCGCCCACGAATCCGCAGATTACGTCCGTCGAAATCCCGTAGAACGGGTCCTTGCTTCGCAGCTGCTCGATAATCGAGAGGTATTGCTCCATGTTGTGCTGGCGGCGCATCTTCTTGAGCATGGCGTCGGAGCCGCTCTGGATGGGGATGTGCGCGTAGTGGCAGACCTTCGGGTTGTTCAGCAGCACGTCGATGAGCTCGTTCGTGTAGTGCCTCGGGTGCGGGCTCGTAAAGCGGATGCGGCGGATGCCCCCGATTTCAGAAACCTTCGTAAGCAGGTCGGCAAAATTGCCACCTTCGGTTTTGTAGGCGTTCACCGTCTGGCCAAGGAGCGTCACCTCGGTAATGCCCTTGTCGGCCGCCTTGCGCACTTCGGCGAGCACGTCATTCATGTCGCGGTACTTTTCAGGCCCGCGCAGGTACGGCACAATACAGTAACTACAACGCTTGTTGCAACCGCGCTGGATGGCGACGAAGGTGGTGAAGTCGTTCTGGAGCTTCGCGTATTCGCCTAGGTAGTTCTCGCTCAGGTCCTCGTCGATGAACATCTTGTGGTGCGTCTGGTGCAGCGGACTGTGCGCGTCGCCCAGCAGCAACTCCGGAATTTTCTTGTACTGGTCCGGGCCCACGATGTAGCTCACGTTAGGCAGGCGCTTCAAAAGTTCCGGCCCGCGATTCTTGGCCATGCAACCGCACACGACTACCTTCACGTCGGGGTTCTTCTTGTTCAGGTACTTGAGCTTGCTGATGTTCGCGATGGCAGTTTCCTCGGCCTTTTCGCGTACGCTGCAGGTGTTTACGATGATGAAGTCGGCATCTTCCTGGTTGCTCGTCTCGATGCAACCGCACATGTCGAGCTCCTGGGCGATCATCGCCGAGTCGTACTCGTTCATCTGGCAGCCGTATGTGGCCAAGTGGTATTTTTTCATGCGGGTAAATTTAGAAAAAAATATAGAAGGGGGAGGTATCCCGCACCACCTAAAGGTGGCCATGTACACTAAGGCCTGAAGGCCAAGTGTCCAAAGGTCGCTTCAGCCACGGCACGGCCGTGTCTTCCGCTACCCCCACGCCTAGTGGCTCCGCCCCTAAAACCCCGATGTTCGCGAAAATATTTTTGCTATACTTAAAATATGGCTAAACTCTTCAGCAAATGTCTTGGGAAGATTGTCCTGATGACCGCAGCGGTGCTGTGGGCCGGTTGCAGCGATTCCGAAAAGGATGACGATACCACCAAGCAAGGTGATTCTGTACTTATTCAATTGCAGAATGTGAAAAAAAGAGTTGATGAGAAGCCTGAAGTAAAAGATACAAGTATTTTGAATGAAGCTAGTGCAACACTTTATGGTTGTAATGGCGATTGCAGAGGTAACTCATTTTTCTTGGTGAAAAAGCCGGGGAATTCTTTAAAGCTCCCTTCAAAAATTAGGGGGGTAGTTAAACAACTGAATAAGAAAGAAATAACCGTTGCCAAAGGCAGTGCTCTTGGAAGAGATTCTGTTTTTGCAGGTTTGGAAAAACGAACACAGTCCTTGCGTCATGTTTATAATAAATATTTAAAGCAAAATCCAGAACTTTTTTTTGAAGGAACAATTATTCTAAAGATAAAACTGTTGGCGGATGGTTCTGTTAAAGAATGCCAGATTGTTTTGTCGACTACAAATAACAAAGAATTTGAAAAACATGTCAGAATGGCTGTAAGCCGTTGGAAGTTTTCGAAAGTGGAGTCGGGAGAAACTATTGCGACTTTCCCAATTACTTTTCAAGAAAACACGGTTGAAATAAAGTCCTCTCAGCCTGAATAGGATTATTTACCTATGCGTCAAGATCCAAAAATTTTAGTAGTGTTTGCCTTCTTTGCATGCATCAGCCTTGTCGCCTGTGGCGATGACGCGAGTAGTTCCGGCCCTGAGGGTGGCGAAAGCAGTGCGGTCGAAGAATCGAGTTCTTCGTGGACCCTATCGTCTGACGACTCCAGGGTGACAGATTCGCTAAGTTCTAGCAACTCTTTGTTCTCGTCGTCATCCTGGAACGGAGCGATAGGATCCAGTAGCGCAGACTCATCTGCCGCAGTTAAAGCCGACACCACCAAGATCACCTACGCTCTCAAGCCTTTCGACGGGCCGCTTTCTAACCCGCACAAGGGCTTTACGGTGCCGACCGGTGGGGCATGGACTTTTGTTCCGGAATTCGAATACGGTCCTTACGGTTCCCTGAACAACAGGGCGTGGGACCTGGTCTCGTACGGTTCCGGTTACCAGCAGTGGAACAAGTTGAACCCGGCTAAGGGCGTTTACGACTGGACGGAACTGGAAAAACTTTTGAACGCACTCGCCGAGCATAATATGGGCTATGCCCTGCGCGTGCTGCCTTACACCCCTTCATTTATCAAGAGCGATTTTCCGCCGCAAGAAGAATACGACTGGACTCCGCCCTTTGTCTACGAGATGGGCGCGAAGAAAATCCAGATTGACTTGCGCGGGACGGAATACCATGCGTACGCTCCCGTCTGGGACGATTCCATCTACATCTGGGCGGCGAAGGAGTTCGCGAAGGCCCTGGCCGAAAAATACGATGGCGACCCGCGTATCGAATACATCGATGTCCGCACCTTTGGCGAGTGGGGAGAATGGCACACCTCCCACATACTGGGGAGCGTGATGCCCGCCGACTCGGTGCTGAAGGATATGCTGGACTATTATGCGTCCGTGTTCAAGAAAACCCAGCTGGTGCTGCCTTCCAACGGTTTTGGCGATGTCTATACGCATGCGCTCGACCTCGGCATTACCAAGCGAGACGATGGGTTCATTGGCATTCCCGGCAGGCCGGATACTTTGTTGCGGGCGTACAATGCGAACCTCCCGACCATCGCCGAGAATATCGCCGGTTACAAGACGATGCTTACTTACGACGATCTGATTCCCGGAGGCAGCCAAAAATGGACTGCGGAACGCTGGGTGGATGCGATTACTACGGCGCATTTGACCTACTACGTTCTGGATCAGGACAACGACTGCGGCTACTATTTCTACAAGGACAACAAGGCCCTTGCGGATTCCATGAGCAAGGTCATCGGCTACAATTTTACGGTGACACAGGCGGAACTTTTGATCGTCGCAAGCGCCAAAGATACTACAAGCACATTGAACATCACCGTCAAGAACACAGGCGTGGCGCCCTGCTTTTTCGATGTCTACATGGTGGCGGAATTCGCCGACAGCACGGGCAAGGCGCTCGCGCAAATTGGCGAGACCGTCCGTATTCCCAAGGCGACCTTCAAGGACAATAGTTCGAAGGATTTCTCCTTTAAGGCGGCAGGGAAGGCGAATGTCGCGACGCAATCGGGCGTTTCCGTGGCCCTTTCTCTTTACGAGAGCGAGGACGCTTTCAAGAGCGGCAAGAATCCGACGGTTCGCTTCGACAACGACGGCCTCCAGGAAAACAATAAATTGCTATTGAAATCCCGATAGCGCGAATTTTTATGGCCCTTCTGTTTGCCCTTCTATTTTTGGCTTTATTCGTAAGCGCAATCGTGCGCGGGCGCTTTTCTTATGGCAAGGCGGATTACGACTTCCATGAGCATCCCGTGCAGTTCGTGATTGTGCTTGTGTTCATTTTAGGCGTTTCGGCACTCTGCTTTTACCGATTCCTGGTCGAAATGGAATTTCTCCGTTGAAATTACTATATTGGAAATATGAATTTTAAGAATCTTGTTTTTGCTGCGGCCATGGCCGTTTCTTCCCAGGCTTTTGCCGTGGATGCCATCCTCTTTGTTCCGGAAGTCTATCCGATAGGCGAAGTCAACCAGGGCGATGTCAAGCATATTTCGCTGAAGGGCGCGAACGTTTCCCAGAAAGAAATTACGCTCGAAAACGTCATGGGGCAGGGCGTCGGCATGTCCAACTTCAAGTATCCGTCCAAGATTGTCCCGGGCGGTGCCATCAACATTGAATTCGATATGGACTTTTCCGGCATGGAAGGCCCGATCAATGCGATGGTCGTGATGGTCGGTACCGACGGCAAGCCCTATACGGCGAGCCTCGAAGGTTTCGTGAAGACTCCGCTTTTCTTTGGCGAAAAGATGTTCGACGCCGGCTACTACAGCAAGGGCGAAAAGCGCGAGTGGACGTTCTACGTGTGGGAGACCGACAAGAAGGCTCGTCCCGAGCTTTCGCTGGACAAGGCTTCGGCAAAGGAGTTCTCCATCAAGACCAAGCCCGTGATGCTCGATGTCGAAAAACTCGACCAGATCAAGGAAGGCGGCAAGGTGCCTGGCCTCAAGGTGACGCTCTCGACGAAGGGCCTCAAGCGCGAAGGCTGGGAGCTTAAGCAGAAGAGCATCCGCAAGGTCGTTTCTTTCAAGAGCAAGAAGTATCCGAAGGCCACACCTGAGGTGCTGGTTGTCGGTTATTGGAACGACTAGTCCGCTTCAAAAACATCCCTTTTTTGGCTTTTTTCGGGATTTCGTCTTGAAAAAAGAAAAGACTTTAACTACCTTTGGTTCACTCTTGTAAGAGACCTCGGGATGTAGCTCAGCCTGGTAGAGCGCTTGAATGGGGTTCAAGAGGTCGCTGATTCGAATTCAGTCATCCCGATAGAAAAACCCGCCTGAAAAGGCGGGATTTTTCATTTTTGGGCAAAAAAACAACTTTTTACGCTTTTTAAACCTTTTTTTAAAAATTTTGGATGAAGTTTGTTAAAAGACCCTTTTTTTAATTATATTTTTTCACGTCGTCAAAACAACGATAAACAAACAATCCTTAAGGAGTAAATAAAATGAAAAAAGGTATTGTGACTCTTCTCTGCGCCGGTATGATTGTTCTTTCCGGCTGCTATGGCAAGAACGCATGCTTCAACAAGCTGCATGATTGGAACGGCACTCTTGGCAACAAGTGGCTCAACTCCATCGTTCACTTCTTCCTGAACATCTTCCCGGTCTACATGATTTGCTTGGGCCTGGTCGACGGCCTCGTGCTCAACACTATCGAATTCTGGACCGGTTCCAATCCGCTTGCTGGTGGCGACTCCTACTATGAAAAGGACGCTCAGGGCAACTCCATTGCTGCTGTCAAGAACGAAGATGGTTCTATGACTGTTGAAATGACCACCGCTGCTGGTGAAAAGGCTACCATGACCCTCCAGCGCGATGAAAACGTTATCCGCGCTCTTGACGCCGAAGGTAACGTTATCGCTCAGCGTGAACTCGACAAGTAATTCTTTACTTGGTTGATTTTCAAGGACCCTGGCTTTGGCCGGGGTCCTGCTTTTTTTTTGCCCTCGGCTCATGCTTGCGATATAAACAGAAGAGGCCGGCATATTACCGGCCTCTTGAGTGGAGATAGTGGGAGTCGAACCCATGACCTACAGATTGCGAACCTGTCGCTCTACCAACTGAGCTATATCCCCATTGGGTGTGCCAAATATACGTAAATTGCGTTTTTCCGTCAACTGCAAATGGATTGGCGCGAAAATCCCTACCGGTAAACATATCTTTACGGTTTCCGGTGGATGAAAGGGGTAAAAAAATAACGCCCTTGGAGGGCGTTATTCTTGTCCGTGATTTGGCGGGCTTACTTGTACATGTAGCTTGCGCCGTTGGGGAACTTGACTTCCGTCATGCCGGCGGTATTCACCTGGCTAACGGACTTGACGTCGCCACCGTAGAAGATGTGCTTTCCCTGGTATGTCGGCTTGAATGCGGCCTTGTCGGTGCCGTAGTAGCTGCTGTTGTTGTAGGTCTGTGAAGCGCAGCCCGGAGTGTCCGTGGAGAAGTCACCGAAGGCGAGCATCACGCCGCCCGTGATTTCGAAGCCCGTATCCGTGTCGATGAGACCGCCGGCCATGTTGTAGGCATCGCAGTTGTTCCCGCCCTGGCCGCCCATGCCCCAGCCCATACCCATGCCCATGCCGCCCTGGCTCTCGTAGCTCTGGCCGGTGATTTCGAGAATGAGCACGCCGCCGGTCATCTTGCCGGAACCGTTAGCGTCGAACACGTCGATCATGTTGCCCTTCGAGGAGATGTAGTGGTAGCCGCCGCTCACCACGATATGGCCACCGCTCTCGCTAAACGAGGAGAGACCGCCTGCATTCGGGTCCTTCGGGCCGCCGGCGCCGTTCCAGCCGTCGTTGGTGGCGAAGGTAGAGGTGATGCCGCCTTCCGCGAAAATCCTGTAGGCCTCGATGCCCTCGGAAGCCGTCACAACGTTGATGGTGGAGCCCTTCATGTACAGGGCGGAGTCCGCGTGGATGCCGTCATCTTTGGCGTTTACGGTCACTTCGCCCGCGTTCAGGAGGATCTGCCAGTGGGTGTGCAGGGCGTCGTCGCCAGTGGACTTCACGTCGCTTTTGCCGCCGTCCACGTAGATGTACTTCTCGGCAACAAGGCCCTTGCCCGTGGCCGTGACCTTGAGCGTGGAGGCCTCGGTGGAGTCGCTGATGCGGATGTAGTTTGCCGCGTCAATGCCGTCGTCGGATGCGTTGATGGTCACGCTGCCGCCCCTGATTTCGACAATGCCCTTGCCTTCGATGATGTTCTTGCATTCACCGTTGACTTCTTCGCATTCGTCGCTCTCGAGGCCGTCGCCCTTCTTGGCCGTAAGGTTCAGCGTGCCGCCTGAAATCTGGAGGCTGCCCTTGCCCTTGATGGCATTCTCTTCGGCTTCGACAGTGATGACGCCGTTCTTAATCTTGAGGTCGTTGCTGCACTGGATGCCGTTCTTGAACTTGCCCTTCACGGTAAGCGTGCCCGCGCCCTTGATGTTGAGGTCGTCCCTCGCATAGATGGCTGCCTTCGAAGTGTCTTGCGCGCCATTGACCTTGGTGAACAGGTGGTTGCCGTTACCGTCTTCCACCACGTTGGTGGTGCCCTTCACCAGGTGGAGCACCGTCTTGTCGGCGTTCGCCACCAGAATGGGGGAGTTCGAACTCTTGATGGTCGCGTTGTAGAGGTAGATGCCGGTGTTTCCCTCGTTTTCGGTACCCGGGGTGTTCACCACGACCTGGAAGTCAGACGATTCGCCGGTCACGTAGTAGGCGCCCGGGCAAGTGATGGTGGCCTTCTTGTCGGCTACTTCGACGCATCCGTTGTTGTTCTCGACCGTGGCCGAGGTGCCAGAAAGCTTCAAGAGGATCTGGGTGCCGTTCAGGGTGCGCGCATCTTCGTTGTCGTTTTCGTCGTCGCCGCGGTCTCCGCCACCGGGATTCCCGCTGTTGGAGCTGGCTACGACGCTGTTGGAACTAGTAGCGACGCTGTTGGAGCTAGTGATAGCGTTGTTGGAACTTGCCGGAACGTTGCCGGAGCTGGCGACCGTATTGTTAGAACTGGTAACGACGCTGCCGGAGCTGTTGAGGTCGATGCCGGAACTTTGGTTGCCGAAATCTTCAAAACCGGAACTTAGGCCGACTTGGCCATCTATTCCGGCGGAATTGAGTTCGGTGCCGACAGTCCCGTTTTCGGGCTGCGCAATGGTCCCATTATCATCAGAACACGCTACAATGCCTAAAGCTGCGGAGATGGCAATTGCAGGCAGTTTCGTTAGCTTCATATCACACTCCTGTTTATTTGATATCAATATAGATTCTAATCAAAAAATGCAAGTAATTCTTACACGGATTTCCGTTGAAAAGTAAAACAACGACCTCAAAATTTGATGAATTTTAAACAATGTAAATTTCATTAAACATCTATGTTAAGAAATTTTTGCACAAATCCTATTTTCCGCCGGTTGACGAAGCGTTTGCGTATTCTGTGAATTTCCGGTCCGTTTTATCGCCTGTGTCCCTGAATAGTCCACGTTGAGTTTGTAAAGTCTTTTTATAAATTGTGTTTATGACACAGATTTGTATCATATGTAAATTACAGATAAAATAAATTGCGAAAAAGTCTAATTTTTGATTTGTTTTTCTGAATTTTTGTATTATTTTTTAGAATATGAAACCGATTGTCGAATATAGGGACTACCGCCAGTACATGCGCGATTTCTACGAGGAACGCAAGAGGAACTCGTATTTTACGTGGCGCGAATTCGCGAGTCTTTCCGGATTCGTTTCGCCGACGTACCTCAAGCTGGTCTGCGACGGTAAAACGCGCCTGAGCAAGCCGGGTGTAGCGAAGGTGGCCCGTGCTATGGGGCTCGAAGGGTTCGACTATACCTTTTTCGCCCTGCTTGTGAAGTTCGGGAACGCGAAAACCGACGGCGAAAAGGAATCGGCCCTCCAGGAACTTGAACGCGAGGCGCGCATGAACAGGATTCGCCTCGTCGACGCGGATGCCATACGCTATTACGAGTCTCCCTTGTACCCGATTGTGCGGGAACTGGCTCCGCTCATGCCGTCAGCGACGTTTGGCGAGATGGCCTCGAAAATAAAGAGTGCCGCCACGGCTATCGATGTTCGCGAAGTGCTGCAGTTCCTCGTCAGGGCCGATCTGCTCAGGAGGAGGGAAGACGGTTCGTACGAGCAGACGCAAAAGGCGGTGAAGGGCTCCAAGGAAACGATTCCTTTGGCTATACGTTCCATGAACAAGAAAATGGCGGAACTGGCGGTTGGCTCCATTGCCAGGGATTCCGCGGATGAACGTCATTTTTCGAGCGTCACCATGGGAATCGACGCTCCGACTTACGAGCGCATCGCGAGGGAGGTTGACGCCTTCCGCAAAAGGATTGTTGCTATCGCGAATGAATGTCGAAAGATAGACCAGGTCTATCAACTGAACTTACAGGTGTTTCCTCTTACAGACAAGGTTGGCGTTTCCGGAGCCAAGAAGGGTGGGGCTATATGAACAAGATGATGCTTTTGGCGGTATGTGCCGCAGTTCTTTTTTTCGCTTGCTCCGAGTCTCCGCATACGGCAGGGACGACCGAGAACGAAAATACGGTTAAAATCTGGGCGTCACTCGATGACCACGCTTCTCAGACGGCGGAAG
>Ga0326511_10001547_pt1 | contig 18998 bp, 15 predicted proteins | sample 0_2496_0518_D_FD_203701 | JGI IMG/M metagenome (GOLD analysis project Ga0326511, IMG submission 203701) | Bovine rumen microbial communities from UC Davis, California, United States - 0_2496_0518 | ecosystem: Host-associated > Mammals > Digestive system > Stomach > Rumen | place: USA... | reverse complement strand
AAATAAAAACAAACCGAATAACGATTTCAGAATCGCCGAATTACAGGGGCGAGTAAGATCTGCTAAAAGAAACGAAAGAAATGTTGCGTCTATTGATAGAGGTGCTAAGCTTGCAGCAAAAGGAAAGACGATATCCGGTAGTAAGAGAACCGCTCTTATCCTGTCCATTGGAGCAACCAAAGGCTACGATGCCTTATATAAGCATTTAAATAAGCGTCTTGAAGATCTAAATGATGCCGGAGTACTTAGACCTGGTCATTATAAGGCGGCTAAAATGCTTAACACTATCGGCGCAGTAGGATATTATGCTGCTACTGCTGGCTATGGTGTCAAGGCATACAGAGATCAGAGAGATATGCGTAACTTTAATATGTCGAAATGGGCAGGGACATCCACTATTAAATCCGTCGGCTCTTCGGAGTATAAAGACAGAAAAGAAGCAGCAAAGAAGCGCAAGTAATGGATACTCTGAGAACCTATCAACATTTATTAACTCTACCGACTTTCGAAGAAAGATTTCAATATCTTAAACTCGATGGTAAGGTTGGGCAAGAAACATTCGGATTCGATCGGTATTTTAACCAGAAATTTTATCGGTCAAACGAATGGAAACAAATACGTAATTTTGTAATAGCGAGGGACCAAGGATGCGACCTTGCTATTTTTGATAGGGAGATTTTTGGACGTGTGTTTGTTCATCATATGAACCCTATCAGTTTAGATGATATCAAGGATGCTACGGACTATCTTCTCAATCCGGATTATTTAGTGTGCGTATCTAAGGAGACGCACGATGCTATTCATTACGGCGACGGGTCTCTTTTAACGCCAACTAAATTAACAGAAAGAAGTCCTGGTGATACTAAACTTTGGTGATATTTATGAACTATTTAATTGTTAAGCAGTCTTCGGATTACCTTATGCACCATGGCGTTAAAGGCATGAAGTGGGGGGTTAGGAGACAGAATCAAACTACGGCAAGTGATAAGTCTTCAAAAAGAATGTCCACCGCCAAGAAAGTAGCTATAGGTGTCGGGGTGGCAGCTGCTGTCGCTGGAGTTTCTTATTTGGCATTAACAAAAACCGATACCGGAAAACTCGTGACTAGATTGGGGAAATCAGCAGTGGAAAGAACTATTAAGACTTCAAAGTCTGTACATAAGTCAAATAAAACCAACCCAGGACGTGACAAGGCTAATTTCTTACCAGAGACTATGCGAGAATATGAAAAACTTTCCAGGCGCCAAGCTAAGGCCTTTGCAAAAGAGTCTGCTCGAGACGTATATAATAAGCAACTAAAATTGGCTCGCGGCAGGAATTATATGTATACACAGGATGGTAAACCTAATTTTACTAAGAAAACTATGCGAGAGTTAGAGGCGCTATCAAAAAGTTCCGCTAAAAACATAGCATCGGACATGTATGCTCATTATTACGATAGAGAATTAGCCAGAGCGAGACGGATGAATTATATGTATCATAACTAGAGGTGAATTTTAATGCCAGACTACACATTTTCAGATAGGCTAAAACATGCCTGGAATGCTTTCACAAGCAGAGACCCGACTCCTCCGTTGCAGCCAACTGTATACGGAGGTTTTTCTTATAGACCGGATAGACTTTATTACTATAGAGGTGGCGAGCGTTCAGTAGTTTCCTCGATTATCACTCGTATTGCGATTGATGTTGCTGCGATTGATATTAAGCACGTTAAGATGGATGACGAGGGGCGTTATCTTCAGGACATGAAGTCCGGACTCAATAATGTTCTTACTTTAGAGGCGAATATTGACCAGACTAGTCGGGATTTTAAGCAGGATCTTGTTCAATCACTTCTTGAAGAGGGATCGATTTGTGCAGTTCCTGTCGAAACGTCCATTGACCCAAGGCATTCCGATTCTTATCAGATTAACACCATGCGAATCGGAAAAGTTGTTCAGTGGTATCCGCAGCATGTGAAAGTAGATCTTTACAACGATCAAAATGGCAAGCATCAGGAGGTAACACTTCCTAAGAAGATGGTTGCCGTTATAGAGAATCCTCTCTATTCAGTAATGAATGAACCTAACTCTACTCTTCAAAGACTTATTCGCAAGCTTGCTTTGCTGGATGTTGTTGATGAGCAGAGTAGTTCCGGGAAGCTCGATCTTATTATCCAGCTTCCTTACGTAGTTAAAAGCCAGACCAGAAAGGATCAGGCCGAAGAGCGCAGGAAACAGATAGAAACACAGCTCACCGGTTCCAAGTACGGTATAGCTTATACAGATGGTACAGAACGAATAACTCAGCTTAACCGTCCTGTTGAAAACAACCTTCTTAAACAGGTTGAATACCTCACAAACATGGTCTATGGCCAGCTTGGTATTACAGACGAGGTTCTTAAGGGAACCGCTGATGAAAAGACGATGTTGAATTATTACAATCGCACCATCGAACCAATCTTATCCGCAATTTCACTTGAGTTCAAAAGGAAATTTCTCACTAAAACTGCAAGATCGCAGGGTCAGTCCATTGAATTCTACAGAGATCCGTTCCGTCTTGTTCCGGTCAACGACATGGCCGAAATTGCAGACAAGTTTACAAGGAATGAGATCATGACATCCAACGAAATCCGTCAGGTTATTGGTATGAAGCCATCAGACGATCCAAAAGCAGATGAACTGAATAACAGCAACCTGTACAGTGACCCTTCGGCAGGAATGCCTATGGACGAGCCATTAGAGGAGCCTATGCCAGAAGAAGAGAACCCGGGTGACATTCCAATAAGTGAGATCATGAACTAGGAGGTAAAATTCAAAATGGCAGCTAAATACGATTTTAGTGGCTGGGCTACTAAGAACGATTTACTGTGTTCAGACGGACGGACCATTCGAAGAGACGCCTTCAAGGACTGCGACGGTATGGTAGTGCCACTTGTATGGAGTCACATCCATACTGACCCGGATAATGTTCTCGGGCATGCACTTCTGAAGAACGAACCAGAAGGGGTAAGAACGTATTGTACGTTTAACGATACTCCAAGGGGGAGGACCGCTAAGGCTCTTGTCGAACACGGAGACATTACGAACCTTTCTATCTATGCTAATAAGCTTAAACAGAAGGGTGGCGATGTACTCCACGGCGTTATCAGAGAAGTAAGTCTTGTTCTCTCAGGAGCAAATCCTGGAGCGCTTATAGATTATCCGTCACTTGAACATAGTGATGACGAAGAAACTGAGGCCTTCATCTACACAGATGAGGGTATTTTTATTGCTCACTCTGAGGACTTCGACGAAGAGGAACTCGATGAGCCTGAAGAATTATCGCACGAAGATAAAGAAGAAAAGGACGAAAACATGGCAGACGAAGCAAAGAACACCAACGGTGGAGATAAGACTGTTCAGGAAGTGTTTGATAGCATGACTGAAGAGCAGAAGAATGTTTGTTATTTCATGATCGGCCAGGCTCTCGAGGATGCCGGTGTCGACGTAGATGATGAAGGAGAAGACGAAGATATGAAGCACAATGTGTTTGACAACGATTACGAAAGAGATGATGTACTGACTCATGCTGATCAGGCTGAGATCCTGAGCATGGCTAAGCAGCCGGGCATGACATTTCAGTCGGCTCTTAATACTTATGCTGCTAATAATGGATTTGATGCTGATACACTTCAGCACGATGGCGTTTCCGTTAGCGGTTTTGTACAGCCTGGCGAGGGCGTAACAGGATACACGGTTGACGCTCTGTTCCCAGAGTATAAGGACGTAAGACCTGGTGCCCCGGAGCTTATCACAAATGACCAGGGTTGGGTAGGAACAGTTCTTGGCAAGGTTCATAAGAGCCCTATCAGCAGAATCAGAACTCAGCAGGTTGATATTCGTAACATCGATGCTCTTAGAGCAAGAGGTTATAAGAAGGGTAACGAGAAGCAGCTCACCGGCAACTTCCAGCTCGTAAGAAGAACTACTGATCCTCAGACAGTATATGTCAAGAGCCAGCTCCATAGAGACGACGTAGTTGACATCACAGATTTCGACTATGTTCAGTACCTCTACAACATCGACAGGATGAACCTGAATGAGGAGCTCGCTATGGCTATCATGGTCGGAGACAGAAGATCTGATGAGGCTGAGGACAAGATCTTCCCAGAGCATATCAGACCAATCTGGACAGATGATGAGCTGTTCACAATGCACCACGATCTTGATGTCGCTGCTATGAAGGCAACTCTTCAGGGAACAGAGACCGGAAGTTACTTCGGCGACAACTTCGTATACGCTGAAGCTCTGATCGAGCAGCTTCTGTATGCAAGAGAGAAGTTCAAGGGCACAGGTACTCCAGACTTCTACATGACTCCGCATATGCTGAATGTAATGCTTCTCGCGAGAGATAGAACCGGTCACAGAATCTTCAGCTCGAAGGCTGAGCTTGCTTCTGCTCTTAACGTTGGATCGATCGTTACTGCTGAGCAGTTCGCAGGTCTCGAGAGAACTGACGACAAGAACAAGAAGCACAAACTCCTCGGCCTGTGCGTAAACCTCGCTGACTACAGCCTTGGTGCTACAAAGGGTGGCGAGATCACTCACTTCACAGATTTCGACATCGACTTCAACCTCATGAAGTCCCTGCTCGAGACAAGATGCTCCGGAGCTCTGACAAGAGTTTACTCTGCAATCGCTATCGAAGAGCCTGTAGCATAGTGGAGGTAGACCATGAGTAACAAGGATGCTCTTAAAAAGCTCGTAGTTGCTCTTGGCGGTAAAGCTGAATCTGAGACCACTGTAGGGCTGCTGGGAGAAATCTCGGAAGCTCTTGGTGGTTCCAAGGATGGCGCGACCATCGCAGATCAGATTTGCAATATTGCGGCTGTTGCTAAGAAACCCGCAAAGAAGTCAACCAAAGCAACTATGGAAGTTGATGAATAAATTCAAAATGGGAGTAATTTATGGCTAAGTTTTTTGGAGTTATTGGATTTGAAGAAACCCAGGAAACGAAGCCTGGGGTATTTGAGCCGACGATTGCTAAACGAAATTACAGCGGGGATATTATCAGAAGTTCTAAGCGGAATGAATCTGGCGAAAAGATCAACGACGATATTTCGATCAGTAATCAGTTTAGTATCGTCGGCGATAAATACGCATACAACCATATCTATGGCATGAAGTACATAACGTACATGGGCGCTAACTGGAAGATAACAGATGTTGAAATCCAGCACCCAAGGCTAATTCTTAGTATAGGAGGTCTCTATAATGGGAACGAGGATTCAGCTTCATGAGAAGCTTTTAGCTTTGTTCGGAAGCAATCACGTTTACTTTCAGCCGCCTCCGACAATTAAGATGGTCTATCCGGCCATAGTTTATAAATTCGATGGAATCTATGAGAAGCCAGCGAATAACAAGAAGTACGTAACAGAAAACCGCTATATTGTCACCTTTATACATAAGGATCCGGACACTAATTATTCGGATGACATGTATGGTAGTTTTTCTATGTGCTCTTTCGACAGGAGATTTGTTTCTGACAATCTCTATCATGACGTTTACACACTTTATTACTAAGGAGGTAATAAATAATGGCAAGACTTGTATGGGACAAGACCGGTGAGCATTTTTATGAAACTGGTGTAAGAAACGTTGTTCTGTATCCAATGTCCGGAAACAATTACAGTACGGGCGTTGCCTGGAATGGCGTAACCAGTATTGAAGAGAATCCATCCGGTGCAGATTTTAACCCAATCTATGCTGATGATATTAAGTACCTGAATATTCAGGGTGCTGAGGAATTCGGAGCAACGCTTGGCGCGTATACATATCCTGATGAATTTGCAGAGTGTGATGGCGCTGCTACGCCAGTAAGCGGCGTGGCGGTTGGCCAGCAGCCACGTAAGTCCTTTGGACTTTGCTATAGAACTGTTATCGGAAACGATACTGAGGGCGTTGAGTATGGCTACAAGCTTCACATTGTATACGGAGCTAGGGTAACTCCTTCCGGCAAGAGTTATAGCACTATCAATGACAGCCCGGAACCAGCCGAGATGAGCTGGGAGATGAATACAACTCCGGTTCCTGTAACTGATGCAACTGGCAAAGTGATTGCCGGTATGAAGCCAACTTCAATAATAACTATCGATTCTACAAAGTTTAAGGAATCTGCTGATAAGGCTAAACTTGCAGCTCTTGAAAAACTGCTCTACGGAGGAGATGAAGAAGGAGAAACTCCGCAGCTTCCTCTTCCTGGAATAGTTCTTACAACGCTTGGCTATACGGCACCGCAAAACTAATTTAAAGGGGTGTAACTTCTACACCCCTTATTCTTTTACGAACGAAAGGAGCAACTTATGATCAAGAAAACTGTAACCTATACTGATTTCGATGGTAACGAAAGAACAGAAGATTTCTATTTCCATCTCACCGAGCAGGAACTCGCTGAGTGGGAGTTGTCTGTTGATGGTGGTCTTTCGGGCGTTCTTACAAGAATCATTAACTCCAGAGATGATAAGAAACTCATGGAGATCTTCAAGGACCTTCTTATCCGGTCATATGGCGTTAAGACTCCGGACGGAAGAGGTTTCATCAAAAATGAAGAGGTTCTTAATAGCTTCAAGTATACACAGGCATTCAGCGATATTTACATGGAACTCGCGACAAACGACGTTGCAGCTTCAGAATTCGTGAACGGCATTATCCCGGCTAATTTGGTGAAAGAAGCTAATAAAGAAATGAAGGTTAACAAGTAATGATCGACATTATCATCCCGGAAACTGAATATTTCGACGAAGAGCATATGCAATTTGTAACATACAAAGAGCAGAAACTGACTTTGGAACACTCACTTATCGCCGTTTCAAAATGGGAGTCAAAATTCGAGAAACCGTTCCTGTCGTCGGAGAAAAGTGCTTTGGAAGTAATCGAATACATTAAATGTATGACCCTTACCCAGAATGTTAAGCCTGAGACTTACTTTCATCTTTCGCCAAAGAATATTGAAGAAATTCAGGCCTACATCGAAGCACCAATGACCGCTACTACTTTCAAGAAAATCGAGAAACGGGGTGGTAAGAAGGAAATTATTACAGCTGAGCTTATCTATTACTGGATGATAGCATTCGACATACCGTTTGAATGTCAAAAGTGGCATCTTAACAAACTTCTCACACTCATAGAAGTTTGTGCGAGGAAGAACGAACCTCCTAAGAAGATGTCCAGACGAGAAATCTCGGCTCAGCACAAAGCAATAAACGAAGCAAACAGAAAGAGATTCCATACGAAAGGATAACTGAGATGTTTCATTTAACATCAAGGCAAGAAGGGAAGAAAACGGAAGACTTCCTTAAGAAAGCAAAGGAGCTAAGAATTGAATCCGTCCTGAATAAGTATGGAGCAAAGGGTGTTCAGGCTTTAGCTGCCGCAACACCAGTCGACAGTGGAAGGACTGCCTCAAGCTGGGGCTATGAACTGGAGAATAAAGGCACAGGATGGTCAATTCACTGGACTAACGACAACATAAATCAAAATGTCAACATTGCAGTGATTTTGCAGTACGGACATGGAACAGGAACTGGGGGCTATGTCGCAGGAAGAGATTACATTAATCCTGCGCTGGCCCCTATATTTGATGAGATCGCTAACGAGGCGTGGAAGGAGATAACAAACATATGAGTGAGAGTATTGATCGCCGCGTCGTCGAGATGCGATTTGAGAACAAAGACTTTGAGCAGAATGTCAATACTACAATGACAGTTCTGGACAAGTTAAAAGAGAAACTCAGTTTCAAAGGTGCCGGCGATAAGTTTGAAACTGCGTCTGGGCTTGGCAGCGCTATCGATGGTGTTAAGAGCAGATTTTCAGCGCTTGAAATTATCGGAACAACTGCGCTTATAAACCTGACTAACTCCGCAGTGAATCTCGGAAAACAAATGGCTAAGTCGTTAACCGTCGATCAAGTTAGGGCTGGATTTGCCGAATACGAACTCAAGATGGGTTCCATTCAGACAATCATGGCAAGTACCGGTAAAGACATCGGTACTGTAAATGGTTATCTTAACGAGTTGAATACATACGCCGATAAAACTATATATTCATTTTCCGATATGACGGCGAGTATTGGTAAGTTTACTAATGCTGGAGTTGATCTTGATACTGCAGTCAAGGCTATTCAGGGTATTTCGAATGAGGCCGCTGTATCCGGAGCTAATGCTCAGGAAGCGTCAAGGGCTATGTACAACTTTGCTCAGGCGTTATCTGCTGGCTATGTAAAGCTTATCGATTGGAAGTCGATTGAGAACGCGAACATGGCAACCAAAGAATTTAAGCAGCAGCTTATTGATACCGCTGTTGAAATGGGAACTTTGGAAAAAGCAGCGGATGGTACTTATAAGGTTCTCACGTCAGGCGCTGGCGGCGGATTTAAAGAAACGATAACCGCTACCAAGAACTTTAATGATTCTTTATCGGCGGCTTGGATGACCACGGATGTTCTGACAAAGACTTTAGGAAGATATTCGGACGCAACTACCGATATAGGTAAGAAAGCGTTTGCTGCCGCACAGGATGTAAAGACATTCTCTCAGCTTATAGATACAGTTAAAGAATCTATAGGTTCTGGATGGGCTCAGACGTTTGAACTCATATTTGGTAATCTTGAAGAAGCTAAAACGCTGTGGACCGGTGTCAATAATGTTATATCTGGATTTGTGAATCGTACTTCTGACGCAAGAAATGGCATTCTTCAAATTTGGAAAGCATCTAACGGTCGTTCTGCGTTGATTGACGGGTTTAAAGAATTATATAAGTCTGTTGAAAGTTTTATAATTCCAATTCGAAAAGCATTTAATGATGTATTTGATCCGATTCGCGGAGAGCAGTTGACCGCTTTGAGTTTTAGATTCCGAGATTTTGCTAAAAGTTTAGCTATATCTGGGGAAACAGCCATTAAAATTAAGAAGGTATTTACTGTTCTATTTTCCGTTTTAAAATCCGGTCTCGGTATTGTTAAGGGCGTTTTCCGCATATTTGGCAGTCTTGTAAAACTTATTCTTCCAGTTGGTGGCACGGCACTTGATCTGATGAGCGATCTTAGCGGTGCTATGCTGAAAATAGCTGATGGCGTAGATAAGATTACTGATAAATTAGAGGCATTAACCACAGGACTTCTTGGAAAGGCTGTAGAAGGACTCAGCAAATTATTTGCACTTCTTGGCAAGGGTCTATCACATCTCGATCTTGGTAAGCTTGGAGCTTTTCTCGCTGGTGGTGGAATTCTCGCCGCAGGTATGAAGCTAGTTAAGTTTATTGATACTTTAGGCGAAAAATTTGAGAACTTATTTGGCGACGGTGAAGGCGGCGGAGGTCTGATGGACGGAGTTAAGGAGACTTTCTCAAGTCTCAGCGAAACTCTTAATCAGTTCCAGACATCCCTCAAGGTTGGGCAGCTTCTTACAGTTGCTGTATCACTCGGCATATTAGCGGCATCTTGTGCCACATTAGCTGATATTCCAGCTAAGAAGTTAGCCGTGGCTGTCAGTGCTATCGGTGGATTATTCGTAGAGCTTGGTGCAGCTTCTTATCTTATGAAGGGAGCTCAGACTAAGGGTATAATCGCTATGGCCGTAGCCGTGACGATTCTCGCAAAAGCTGTAAAGCAGATGAGCGAGATAGAGGATATGGGCAAGGGTCTCCTTGGTGTTGGTGCTATTCTTGGAGAACTTACGGCATTCTGCCTTGTATTTGACAAACTTAAAATCAGACCTAGAGCACTTAAGAAGACTGGCGAAGGTCTTATTCTTATGGCTGTAGCTATTAATCTTCTCGCTAAACCTATTAAGGAACTTGGCGCGATGGATACCGGGCAGCTTATACAAGGTTTGCTCGCAATGGCTGCCATGCTTGGCGGGTTCACTTTGACCGCCTTAGCTTTCTCAAAGATAAAGACAAAAGGTCTTATAAAAGCTGGCGCAGCCATGGTCATTATGGCTACAGCTATGCAAATTCTTGTGAAGCCTCTTGCGGAGCTTGGTGCTATGGATCTGGCATCACTCGCCAAGGGATTAGGTGCAATGGGCGTTGCTCTTATCGAAATCGCAGGATTTACCGCAATAATGGGCAAAATTGCTGCTACATCCGGAAACGTCATGAAGGCAAGTGCTGCCCTTTTGGTAATGTCCGTTGGAATCAAAATCATGGCCGGAGCAATACAGCAGATGGGTGCAGATACTAACGCTGGACAGGGGCTTAGCGTGTTGTTTGGCTCACTTCTTATATTAGGAGCCGCTATGACCGCTATGCAGAATTCTTTGGCTGGTGCTGCAGCAATGATTGTTGTGGCTGGTGCTCTGGCGATAATGGCACCGGCAATTGCGCTTCTTAGCTCGCTGAATTTTACGGGTGTTGTTACTGGCTTAGCGGCTTTGGCTGGAACTCTGACGATATTTGGAGTAGGCACTATGTTGTTAGCGCCTGTTATCCCACTTATGATAGCTTTGGCCGCAGCAATGGCATTATTAGGTGTCGGCGTTCTTAGTCTTGGCGCTGGCATGACACTGCTTGTAACGGCATTTGCTATGGCCACCGGACCTATTGTTGAAGGCGCTACAGCAATCGCTCAGGCATTTCCGATTATGGCCGAGGCGATTGGCGAAGGAATCATTACAGTTATCAAGAATATTGGCGAAGGAGCTAAAACCATAGCCGACTCATTTAAAAAGATAGTCGAAGCGATTCTGAAGGTATTGACTGACATAATACCAGATATTGTTACTGTCGGATTACAGTTCGTTCTCGCACTTCTCAATGGAATAAATGCGAACATTGGTCAGATTGCTGAGGTTGCCGTTAGTATTATTACTAACTTTATTAACGGTATATCCAACGGCCTTCCGGCTTTGGTCGATGCTGGCTTCAACTTAATGATCACATTCCTTAATTCCATGGCCGATGCTATTTCTACCAATGGCGATAAGCTTACCAACGCTCTGCTGAATGTTATACTGGCAGCTATTGGCGCAATAGTTGGCCTTATTCCGGGTGTTGGAAAAAAGGGTAAAGAGATGATTGATTCTTATCGTAAGGGTCTTGACAGCGGAAAAGCACCTGCAGCAAAGACCGCAAAGAATGTTGCCCAGAGTGTTGAAAAGAACATGAAGATCAAGGACCAGAAGTCTAACGGCGCAAATGCTGTAAAAGGACTTAAGAACGGCATGGAATCCCTACTCCCAAGTCTTAAGTCAGCCGCAAACAAAATCGCTGATATTGTTGACAAGACAATTAGAAAGAAGAATCAGATTAAATCACCTTCAAGAAGATTGTTCGCGACAGGTTCTTACATGATGCAGGGTCTTATAAATGGTGTTGACTCGCTTTCCGGTCAGTATGAGAAGAAAGCAGACAACATTGCTACGATGATGATTGCATCAGCTAATCGTTCCGTTGACAGTGTGAATTCAATATTTCAAAATGGATTCTCAAATGGCTTCGATCTTAACAACTCCATAGACCGAGCGGTTAACGTCAGCCTTTCGATGGACAAGATAAACGATAGGAATGCTGAGTTGTCGAAGAATATTTCAAGACTTACATCATCGCTTGACGGAATGACCGAGACGATGAACTCAAGGTCTCTTAACAATTATATTACAGTGGATGGGGCTGCTGATCCGGAGTTATTCGCGGACGAGCTTATCAATAGTTTTAGATTGAATGCGAGGACAGTGTAATGGGAAAACCAAAACCAAAACCAAAGCCTAAAGCAAAAACCAAGGCTCCTAGCGGAATAACAATCGGAAGAGAAGATGTTATATTGACCGACGAAAAGAAGGTCAAGTTTAATACCGAGTGGAAAATTGCTGACGCTGATTATGGCGATGGACAGCAATATATTTATAATCTCGGTCTTGCTTCATCTTATACGGTTGGTACAACACCTACCGTTACTACTGTGCAGAAAGAGGACAAAAATCCTGATATCGGTAAGAAGGCTTATACTAAAACCACGGAGCTTAATTTGCTTAATTATTATCCTAATAAGCCGTCTACGTATTTAATTTATTTCGAACTATCTATCAGAGGAAATCGAAAAAAGTATAAAAAGAAAAAGAAGACTATAAACCCTGGGTGGTCTGATTATGCGACAAAGCGGTACACGTTACTTGTTCCCCCGGAGCCTATAGTAACTCAGCAGTTGTCTTCAGAGCACTCAAACATAACTGAGTTCAACTGGGTTCTTGATAATATTGAGAAGCCAGAGCAGTTATTTTACGATTTCGAATGGGAATCAATCCTCGTGAAAGACGCCAATATCAGCGACGGTTCTGCCGCTCCAGGATGGGATAAACCAGATAAAAAAGGTACATCACAGGCAGGTTCTCAGTCTGGATTTGCAGACATTGAAGAGGATTCCTCTTTGTTTAATACACCTAATTATTCTTATACGAGATTCATTAGGGTGCGTTCGAGAGGACCTGCCGGCTTTTCAAAATGGAAGTATGCAAGGCATGTCTATACGCGTTCTGCAAGGGCGAACAACGCAACTGCCTCAGCGACTCGTGTCTCCGATACCGGAGGATATTTAGTAACAAGCGAATGGTCGGCAGATAGTAGGGCTGATAAACCAATTGATAAGGTTACGGTTCAGTACACCGTCACACAGCCAAATGTCACGTATCGCGACGAGACCGTGAATAATGTTACAACCAGACGATTCACGCTTTCGTGCCCAACCGAAGCAAGTTGGGATGATGCGAATACTTTAAGCGATACCTCAGGTAAGGATGCGCTTATATTTGAGACGTCAAATGCTATTGGCGCTGATGAACTGATGTATATTCGTGTAAATACTGAGCACGACAAACAGACAACGTTCGGCAAACCTGCATTAGCTGGTGATGGGAAACTTCCTCGTGGTATTCTTGCTGATCCTACGGGGTTGACAGTAAATGCTAACCCGTCAACTCACAGAGTAACGATCACCGCTACCAATCAGTCAGCGCTCGCAAACTCGTTTCTGGCTGTATATTACCGCGACGATGTTAACCAGAATGTAAACCGTATTATTGGAATCATTCCTCACGGGACGACATCCGTCACGATACAGGCTCCAGATTGGGGGACTAAAGCTGCCTCATTCGGTGTTCAGGCTGTCATAGGCGACTACACACCGCTTCAGCCTAAAGCATCTGGCGTAACTGATTACACGATTACAAATCGTCAGATGGAATCGAGCTATATTTTGTGGGACGGAGGAAGCGTTCCTCTGCCGCCATCAAACGTAAAGCTTTCTTCTCCGTCGATAGGCACGATCACTGTCAGATGGGACTGGACTTGGACGGATGCGACTAGCGCAGAGCTTAGCTGGTCTGACAGACGTGATGCATGGGAGTCCACAAGCGAACCGTCGACCTACGTTATTAACAATACTCACGCAGGTCAGTGGAATATTGTCGGGCTGTCGGTCGGGATATATTATGTTCGAGTCAGGCTTATTCGCTCGACTGAAGAAGGTGAGACTTACGGAACATATTCTGGGATTGAAGAGATCAAGCTTTCTTCTGCACCGGATATTCCGACTTTGACACTTTCTCCAACGGTAATAACCGAAGAAGGCAGTACGACTGGATATTGGGCATTCACGTCTAATGACGGTACGGCTCAAAGTCAGGCTGAAATTTGCGAGGCGATGGTGAATAGCGAAGGAGCTGTTACGTATGGGAAGGCCTTTGCTAAAACCGCTACAGCACAGTCGTTAAAGATAAATGCCAAGGATCAGGGGTGGAAAGCTGGCGAGGTTCATAATCTTTGCGTTAGAGTTACTTCTGCTTCCAACGAAACTTCTGCTGGATGGAGTAACTATGTTCCGCTTACTATTGCGGAAAAGGTTACCTCGACTATCACGTCGACGTCATTAGTTAATGGGGTACTCACCGACATGCCGATGACTGTTAATGTGGCAGGAGCTGGAGTTGGTGGAACTACAACTGTAATAATTGAACGTTCTGATAATTATCATATTCTGAGACCAGACGAGAACGACATAGACGGGTTTGCAAACGAGACAATCGCGATCGTCAGTAAATCAGGAGAAGGAGTTATATCTATAGATAATAGTGATCTTATTGGTACTCTTGACGATGGTGCTCCGTATAGAATCCTTGCTCAGGTAAAAGATACATATGGTCAGGTGGCCGAGGCACGTATGGATTTCACAGTCAGGTGGGCTCATCAGGCACTTATACCGTCAGCCATATTTGACCTTTCGGACGATGATTTTGTCACATTTATAACGCCTATAGCTCCTGCAGGCTATGCCGAGGGAGACGCTTGCGATATTTACAGGCTATCGGTTGATAAACCGGAACTGATTGTTCAAGGTGCACAATTTGGAACTAAGTACGTAGATCCATATCCTGCGCTTGGCGAGTTCGGCGGACATAGAATTGTTTACCGAACGAAAAATGGCGATTATATAACTGCTGATAATCATATTGCTTGGGCGGATTACGGCGAAGACGAGGACGATACAATCGATGACTTCGCCACGATAATAGACTTTGGAAAGAGTCAGATATATTTGCCATACGATTTGAGCGTTTCTAACAGCTGGACTAAAGATTTTACAGAGACGCATTATCTTGGAGGCTCCATACAGGGCGATTGGAAGCCTGGGGTATCAAGAAAATCCAGTGTAAAGTCTACTATTATAATAGAGGAAGATCCAGAGACAGTTGAGGCGATTCGTCGTTTGGCTGAATGGACAGGAATTTGTCATATTCGTACGCCTGAGGGCTCAAGCTTTGCTTGCGATATTCAGGTCAATGAAGACCGCGAGGAAAAGTGGGTAAACAAACTGTCCAAAGTTTCATTTAGTATTACCCGTGTTGAATCCGAAGGGTTCGACGGGCTTACATACGACGACTGGTATACAGAAGAACAAGAAGAGGAATAGAATGGATTGGTCAAAGGGTTATAGTGCAAGCTACCATGCTACATTGGTAGACAGAGACTCGTGGCGGGATATTGGGAAGATCAATCTCCTCGATGGGTCTATACAGCATACAGACTCAGGTCTACGAGAGTCGGCAAGCCTTACCTTCGTAAATTATTCGAATATTGGCGAGCCGCTTATTCGTATATGGCTGGATGCGCAGCAGGGGAGTGACTCCAGTCATATTCCTCTTTTTACAGGTTATGCCATATCCCCTAACAGAAACATTAAAGGAAGACTTGTCAGTACTCCTGTGCAGTGTTATTCGGTATTGAAGCCTGCGCAGGATGTACTTCTTCCAAGAGGGTGGTATGCACCCAAAGATATGAACGGCGCTGAAGCGATAAAGGATTTGCTTAAAGTCACTAAGGCACCAGTTAGACCAGTTAGAATTGCAGACAATTCTCCGACGTTGAAGCAGGCTATTATAGCAGAAGGTAACGAATCGAACTTGTCGATGGTTGAAAAGTTGTTGGATGCTATAAATTGGCGCCTGCGAATTCTCGGAGATGGAACTATAGAAGTTATTCCTTACGCGACAGAAATTGTGGATTCTTTCGACTCTCAAAGTAATGATATTTTAGAGCAAAGCCTCAGCATTACATACGACTGGTACGCCGTACCGAATGTATTTCGAGCTGTGGTGGATGATATTTCTGCTGTCGCTAGGGATGACGATCCGGGTAGTCCATTCTCTACGGTAAATCGGGGTCGTGAAGTGTGGCTTGAAGAGACGAATTGTTATTTAAATGATGGTGAATCAGCCAGTGCTTATGCGAATAGAAGGCTGAAAGAGTTACAACGAGTTTCGACATCCATATCATACGATAGACGATTTAAACCAAATGTTCTACTCTCGGATCTTGTAAGGATAAATTATCCATCGGTCGGAATTTCCGGCCATTTTTTAATTACTTCACAAACTATTGCTCTCGGACCTAACGCGACAACATCAGAGGAGGTGTTCATGATATGAGTTCTATGGACAAGGTAGCAAAAGAATTATATTCTGCTATGACCAAAAAAGAAGAACGCGCACCAAAGCCTTATGACACAGAAGCCGAAGTAGTCCGGGAAGAGGGCGATACGATATGGGTAAAAATTCCCGGGGGGATTGACGAGACACCAGTCCGCAAAACCATAAATGCTAAACCTGGGGATAATATTCAGGTTAGAGTAGCAGACGGACGTGCCTGGGTGACTGGAAACTCCACAAATCCTCCTACAGATGATACGACGGCAAATTACGCTGTTAACATTTCAAATCAAGCTCAGAAGAACGTAACAGTTCTGAACAATATTGTCGCCGAAAACATCGAAGCAACCAATGCGAGATTTGGAAACGTCGAAGCGGATACAGCTAAGATTCATAATCTCGAGGCTGATGAGATCCACGCCGGCATAACCTATACGAACGAACTTATTGCGGAAGATGTTACGACTGAGAAGCTTACCGCGGCGAGTGGTTATATTGAGGATCTAACAGCTGACAATATTACGGCGCAGGACGTCATAGCCGATCATGCAGAAATCGACGATCTTGACGTTAACTATGCTCAAATCAACATGGCTAACGTCAATAATGCTTGGATTGAAAACGGCAACATCAAAAAGGCTGAGGTCTTTGACGAGAATGTATTTGACCTCTCTGGCAACAGAGCGACAATCGCACGTATAGATGCAAGCAAAATAAACGTAGCTAATCTGAGAGCTGACAACCTCGTGGTAAGGCGAATCAATGGACAGCCGGTTGTAGGTGGATATACGTTAATTAGCAATACGTCTCCTGGTTATGAGTCTAAAAATCCGAAGGCTCTTGGTTGGTATGAGTTTGTCAATGCTGAGTGGGTGCTTTCTACAGACACAACTGTCGATAGAACTAAGGCGTACTATCAAGAAGGCAACGAAGTTTCTCTATATGATCAAGCATATATCGATGCCCTTGAAGACGACCTTCAGCAGCAGATAGATGGAGCTGTTGAGACATTTACAGGTTCGGTAGTTCCGACTCTTGTCAATTATCCGTATACAGATTGGTACGACACATCAGTAACGCCTGTCCATGACGAAAGAGCCAAGCACGTTGGCGATATTTACTACGTCACAAACTCGTCTCTCGAAGAAGACGGCTATGCTTACAGGTTCGCTTTTGATGAGACTCAGCACGCTTATGATTGGGTGCTGATAAAGGATAGCGCAGTCACAAGAGCACTCGCTGATATTTCAGAACTTCAGACTTTTGAATCTGAGACAACATCATGGATTGACGAGACCGATGAAGGACTTGAAACGATAAGGACGAACCACACCGTTTTAAGTGGTAAGGTCGATAAGACAGTCAAAGAGTCTGTTCAGCTTTGGTTCACGAAGGCTAATACTACAGCACCAGCTAAGCCGACAACAGAGGTCACATCAACTTCTACAGCGGGCAACGTTTGGAGAAAAGTAGTACCAGCTTGGAACGCATCATATCCGAATTACTATTACTGCTGGCAGTATAAATTCGTTGACGGTACATTTGGGTGGTCTGATGTAGTCCGTGATATTGCTATGGGCGAGACACAGGGCACAGCAAGAGATGCGAAGAACACGGCTGATGCCGCACTCCCAGCTTCGACATTCACATCGTTCGAGTCCACAACATTCAAGAATGTAAAGGACACGGTGGACGAGCAGACCACGAAGTTCACCAACATGACCACTCGTCTTGGTCTGAACTCTGATGGAACTGCTGGAGAAACGGATATCGTCGCAAAGGAATCAGCATTAGAGCAGACTGTCGATGGCATATCTTCAAGAGTGGGCAAGACCGAAACAAAGCTTGCTGGTATGTATGCCACATCGTCAACTGCGGCTGGTACTGCGGCGAAGGTAGCTACGATTACGCCAGCGGTTACAGGTTGGGAGTTGTACACTGGTGCTACAGTAACAGTCAAATTCAGTAACGCTAATACGACCTCCGCTCCGACACTCAATCTTAATGGCACAGGAGCAAAAGCAATCAAGACATATTCTGGAGGAAACCTATCTGAGAAAGAATACAAGTGGTCTGCTGGCACATCGGCTGTATTCGTGTATAACGGCACAAATTGGCTGATGCAGAACAGTAGCACGATGATTGAGAGGGTGACAAGTGCTGAGACGGAGATAAGTCAGAATGCTAGCGACATAGCGTTAAGGGCAACTCAGACAGAATTAGAAACTGCTGTGAATAAGATAAACGGGCTGTCTGTAAGCATGACTGTTAGTGGTAGCAATCTCGTGTTCAGAGCAACGCTTGTGAAAGCAGGAGAAGACATAACAAACACTATCCCTGACGGAGACTTTGAATGGTTCTACAGAACGCCAAGCGGCGATGTGCCGATGAATCTGAACGGCAAGAGCATAACGATAGTGCAGTCATCACAGGAGTACGGACGGACAGTCGTGTGCGTATGGACACGCAGACAGTACGCAAATCTTCTGATAAGCAACGGCGATAAATTACGCATATCTAATGGTAATTACCTATTAGGAAGGACGGAGTATTGATATGGCAGACGAAACTTACGAACAGAATTTAGGACAGAAATCGAGCCTTACCACAAGTGATTTTATAAGGGTAGTGGGGTCGGACAATGCCAGCTATAAGCAGAGTTTGAGTGGCGTGATGAATACTATGGGCGTGTCCGACCTAAACAGCATGTTCCGAAACCTCTCTTGGCATCTGAATGCAGATATGAATGATTTTACTACAACTGGAGTGTATTGGATTGGAAGTGGCCCGACCAATGTACCAGCTACGGGAGGGTGGTTTCCCCTTGTAGTGATGGGAAGAGGAGACACTCTGAGACAGATAATAATCAGTTACATCAGTTACTTGGAGGCGGCCGTTTTCGTTAGGGGGTATCAATCAAAAGCGTGGAGCGAGTGGATAAAGCTACCAACACGAGCAGAGGTTGATGCATTAAATAGTAAAACATGCGGGCAACTTACATCGAATGTCGGTACTTTAGAGTCGTGGAGCTATGTGCGACGCGCTGGCAATGTTGTTACGCTTA
>Ga0326511_10001546_pt1 | contig 18998 bp, 18 predicted proteins | sample 0_2496_0518_D_FD_203701 | JGI IMG/M metagenome (GOLD analysis project Ga0326511, IMG submission 203701) | Bovine rumen microbial communities from UC Davis, California, United States - 0_2496_0518 | ecosystem: Host-associated > Mammals > Digestive system > Stomach > Rumen | place: USA... | reverse complement strand
CAGTATCGCCGTTTTTCTGCTTTTATTGAAGAAAAGTGCGGTATAGTGCTGGGCAGTGGTAAGCAGTATCTTGTGAACAGTCGTCTTTCTGCGTTGCTGCCTAAATTCCATATTTCCAATATTGACGAGTTAATCAACTTTGCCATGGAAGAGAAACCTAACAACAAAATCCAAGAAGCAGTTGTAGATGCGATGACCACCAACGAGACCTTATGGTTCCGTGACACCTACCCTTATACTGCTTTAGAGGAATTTATTCTGCCGGAACTTGCCAAAAAGGGAAAATATCCTGTGAGAATTTGGTCTGCCGCCTGTTCATCAGGACAGGAACCATATTCCATTGGTATTGTGGTTCAGGAACAGATGGCCAAAATGCTACATGTTGATCCGAAACAGACGCAGATTATTGGCACTGATCTGTCTCCTGAAATGCTGGCTACCTGTAAGTTAGGACAGTATGATGTACACGCATTGTCACGTGGCCTTTCTCCTGAAAGAAAATCGCGGTTCTTTAAACCAACCCGTAATCCGAATCTTATGCAGATTGATCCTAAGGTAAAGTCCATGGTGGAATTTAGGCCAATGAACCTTTTGGGATCGTATGCACTGATGGGCAGATTTGACGTAATTTTTTGTCGTAATGTCCTAATTTACTTCTCAAATGACGTGAAGGCTGAGATTTTGCGCAAACTTACAATGTGTCTTAATCCAAGAGGCTATCTCATTTTAGGATCTACCGAGACTTTAGTGGGAGTGGCCGATAAATATGAGATGATAAGACATAGTCCGGGTATTTTATATCGCCTAAAGGCGACGAAGTTTGCTTTTGATTGATAATACTCGGAGTAATACCGTAAAAAACCAGCAATTATGCTGGTTTTTTAGTATTGGCACATTAGTTGCTTAAAGGGGATATATATGAGGTAATACAATTTTTTGACACCTGGAGACATGGTATGAGTATAGGTTTTGATAAATTATTAGGAGTACAGCAGTACACTATTGGTATCAGAAACCAGAGAGCTGAGATTTTAGCAGGTAATCTTGCAAATGCTGATACTCCTGGCTATAAGGCTCGCGATCTTGATTTTTCACTTGCTTTTCAGAACGCCGCCCATGTTTCGACTTTAAAAAATAAAGATACTCCGCAGATGGTTGTTACTGATTCAAAACATATGCTCGAAAGCGCTATTGATGATGAGCCTGAGAGAGTTGTGAAGTTCAGATTGCCATATCAGGCCGATACCGGGAATGGAAATACTGTTGAAGTATCTTCAGAACGTATGAAGTATGTTAATAATACTATGGAATATCAGGCTAGTCTTCAGTTTTTAAATGGCAGAATTGCAAAACTTAAGCAGGCTTTGAAAACGACTGCATAGCCTAGGAGAATAAAATGGGAATTTTCAGAATTTTTGATATAGCCGGTACTGCCATGAATGCTCAGTCAGTACGCTTGAATGCCACTGCCTCTAATATTGCTAATGCCGAATCTGTAAGCTCATCAGTTGAAACAACCTATAAGGCTAGAAGACCTTTGTTTGCTGCTGCCTTTGACGAAGCCATGAGAAAGGAATATGAGGAAGGAGGTGTACTTGATCCCGATTCTGGGGAGCCTTATGGTGTGGGAGTTGCCCTAAAAGGAGTAGTTGAGTCAGATGCCCCTACAATTAAAGAGTACAATCCCAATCATCCTTTATCGGATAAGGATGGATATATCTATAGACCGAATGTCAATCCTGTTGAGGAGATGGCTGATATGATAAGTGCCAACCGTTCTTATCAGACGGCCGTCCAGTTAGCGACAAATGCCAAAAAAATGTATCAGGCTACTTTGCAAATTGGTACAAATCCTAACGTTTAGTTTTTTTTATTCATGAATGTGAAGCCAGATGTAACAAGTCTGGCTTTTTTTATTTTTATCTTGAGCCCCAAGTGATAAGAGACTCCAACACTTGGGGCTATTAAGTGATTAGTCTTTGCATTATGAATGCTCTTGCTTGAGAGGAAAAGAAGTTAAAACAAGTTTTTATGGGAATTGAGAACAAAATTTGCATTTTGAAACCTAATGGTGAAGAATAGCAAAGAGTGGCAACCTGTACGTCGGGGCGAACTTTTCCTTGCCATCTTCGGCAAATATTTGCGAAAATTGCCGATGGAAGAGCGGTAACATCAGGTAAATTTAAAAAAATTCGCAAGTAGGATACCTGTTTGTTTATTGAATGTTAAAAAAATCATGTTTTAAAACAGTATGTTATATTATTCGTAAGATTTTGTGATTAGGATATGGCATATATCTTGAATAGATAGAAATTACTTTAAGGATTAGGCAAATGTTGCCGCACAATTTTGTTTTGGGGGAAAAAATATGACAGTAGATTTTACTACAATTGGAAAAACCTCCAGTTATATCAGTGAGCAAGAGGCTTCTAAGACCAAAAAAAACAATGCCCTTGATCAGGAAGACTTCTTAAAATTATTAACTACTCAGTTATCCAATCAGGATCCATCTTCTCCTGTTGACAATAACCAGATGGTTACAACAATGTCGCAGCTGTCTGTGGTTGATAGTCTTAATACTATTACTAAAGGAATGGATGATATTGTTAATTCCATTTCTTCAAGTTCAGCCCTGAGTGCCTCAAGTTTGGTGGGTAGAAGTGTTCTTGTGAATTCAAAAACAGCATTCTTCGATGGGAATACTCCTTTGACGGCACAGATTGATGGAGGAAGTGGAGCTACTGATGTAAAGGTTACGATTACTGATGCAGCAGGACAGATTGTTTCTACTTTCAGTTGCAATGCTATTGATGGCGAGACTGATTTTTCCTGGGATGGTATCAAAAATGAGGAAACCGGAGAGACCTATGACGCTGGTAAGTACACTGTTACTGCAACCGGTTATGTTGATGGTTCTGCCGTTACTCTGCCTATTAAGACCTATGGTACTGTAGGTTCGGTAGTCTTAGGTAGCAACCCTGCTAATACTAAACTTAACATTCTTGGCTATGGTGAGGTGGCACTTGATAATGTAGAGCAGATTTCCTTGTAACCAAAAAAGTCCGTTTTTTACGGACTTTTTAGTCAATAATTCGACTTCAAATTCTCATATTCTTCAATTCTTTTATTTAATATCTTGAAATTTCACATAAAATTGCTACTGGCATACTATATGCTTAGATAAAATCTGCGTAAGGAAGTAATTCCTAGGAGGTTTTTATGGACAATTTTTTGTGGGTTGCAATGTCAGGGGCTAAAGAAAACTTTCATAGTTTAGCCGTCCGCAGCAATAATCTTGCCAATGCCACCACCACAGGTTTTAAGGCTGATTTTGAAAACAGTCGTGCCATGTCAGTTTTTGCCGATGCTTATCCGACACGGGCATTTGCCATGGCAGAACGCCCAGGTTATAACATGACCGGAGGTGCCATAGAAACAACCGATAGAGAGCTTGACGTAGCCATTGATGGTGACGGCTTTCTGGCTGTAAATGATAAGCAGGGCAATGAAGCCTATACCCGTTTTGGCAGTCTGAATATTGATGCTGAAGGTTTTTTAAAAACTGCAAACGGATTAAATGTTTTGGATGAAGCCGGGGCTCCGGTCAAATTACCACCTTTGCTTGAAGTTGTGAGTATCAGCAAGGATGGCATGATTTCCGGAAGACCACAGGGTGGCGATTCCAATATGATTGAAGAGTTTGGCCGTATCAAACTGGTTAAACCGACAAATTATAAGAATATTGAAAAGGGGTATGATGGTCTTTTTCGTAATATAGATGGCACGCTATTTGCACAGGATAATACAGTAAAAGTGCGTAGTGGCATGCTTGAACAGTCTAATGTCAATCCTGTTGAAGAACTTACAAGCCTCATAAGGATCCAAAGACAGTATGAAACTATGGTTAAGATGATGACCACTGGCGACAGAATGGATGAGCGTCAAAATTCCATCATGACTTATGATTAGCAAGGAGACAATATTATGATTCCCGCATTATGGATTAGTAAAACCGGATTGGATGCACAACAGACCAATATCTCTGTGACCTCCAACAACCTTGCCAATGCTTCAACTGTTGGTTTTAAAAGAGGTCGTGCTATTTTTGAGGATTTACTTTACCAAAAGATTAATCAGCCAGGTGGCAGGTCTTCTGCTAACAGTTATCTCCCAGAGGGACTGATGCTAGGTGCAGGTGCTAAGGTTGTGGCTACACAAAGACAGTTCGGACAGGGTGATGTTGAAACTACAGATAACTCTTTTGATCTTATGATTCAAGGGCGAGGTTTTTTTGAGATTGAACTTCCGGATGGTACTACTGCCTACACACGCAATGGACAGTTTACCAAAAATGAGGAAGGTACGATTGTGACTTCCGGCGAAGGTTATCCGCTGTTGCCACAAATCCAGATCCCAGAAAATGCTGTTTCAATGACAGTAGGTAGAGATGGTCAGGTTTCGGTAGTGGTTGCCAATGAGACTGCCAGTCAGGATTTAGGCCAGATCACAGTTACTGATTTTATCAATCCAACCGGTCTTGAGTCTATAGGTGACAATTTGTATCTTGAAACTACGGCCTCCGGTGCTCCTCAGCAGGGTATAGGCGGTGAGGACGGCATGGGAGTCATTAGACAGAATATGCTGGAGACTTCCAATGTAAAAGTCACTGAAGAACTGGTTAATTTGATCCAGGCACAGCGTGTTTACGAAATGAATTCAAAGGTTCTGACAACTGTTGATACGATGATGGGATCGCTTATTCAGTCAGTCTAGTCTAAATAAATGGGGTGGGGTATGAAAAAGTTATTATTATGTGTTGCTGTTTCTCAGGCTTTATTACTGCAGGGCTGTGCCTTTGATGCACTCTCTCCAAAGCCAGATGATCCTAAATATGCACCGGCTATGCCTGAAGAAGATTATGCCAATGTAATTCCAACCGGCGGGATCTATAATCCCTATACCATGAATAACGGTATGTATTCGGATACTTCTGCACACAAAGTGGGCGATATCATTTCAGTCACGCTCGATGAGTCCACTTCTGCAAGCAAGAATGCCAATTCTAACCTTAGTAAAGAAGGTCACAATAAATATGATGGTATGACTATTTTTGGTAAGAAACCAACTATAGCCGGATATAGTCCAACTATGTCTTCAGATAATTCAAGCAGCTTTAAGGGTAACTCCAAGGCTTCGCAGTCCAACAGTTTAAAGGGCCAAATTTCTGTCAGTGTGGTTAAAGTATATTCAAATGGCAATCTGCAGGTTCAGGGAGAAAAATGGCTGATGCTCAATAACGGTAATGAGTATGTAAGAATTACCGGACTTATCAGACCATCGGACATAAGTTCAGATAATACCGTTTCCTCACAGCGTATTGCTAATGCTAGAATACAATATGGCGGAACAGGTGATTTTGCCAATACTCAGGAAAGAGGACTGTTCTCCAGATTCTTCAACAGTGTGTTCAATCTGTTCTTCTAGTTGTATAGCGGGGTTGATTATGATTGTTCTAGGGAAATGGCTGAAGATTGTGGCTATCATGGGAGCGGTGCTGGTAGGAGTTGTCAGTACTCCTACTGAGGCAGCACGACTCAAGGATATAGCCTCTATTCAGGGAATTCGTGAAAACCAGTTGCTAGGTTACGGACTGGTTGTAGGTCTTAGCGGTACAGGGGAGAAGAACTCTAAATTTACCGAGCAGAGTTTTCGTTCGATGTTAAATAACTTTGGTATCAAGATGAGTGAGGGGACGACTCTTAAAATCAAGGATGTCGCTCCGGTTGCCATTCATGCCACCATGCCTCCTTTTGCCAAAACCGGGCAGACTATTGACGTGACGGTATCCGCCATTGGTGAAGCCTCATCCTTAAGAGGCGGTACATTACTGCAGTCCATGTTGCGTGGCGTTGATGGTAATGTGTATGCTATTGCTCAGGGATCTCTGGTGGTAGGCGGTCTTGGCGTGCAGGGCGCAGATGGTTCTAAAGTTACTGTCAATACTCCCACCGTAGGTCGTATTGCCAATGGAGCCATAATTGAACGGGAGGTTCCTGATAATTTCTCCCAGAGTGATTCTTTTGTGTTCAATTTAAATCGTTCGGATTTTACTACTGCCAAAAATGTGGCAGAGGCTATCAATTCCATGTACGGGGAGGGGAGTGCTATTGCCGAAGATGCCACTTCCATACGAGTGAGTGCCCCGCGTAACCCTGCTCAGCGTGTTTCTTATCTTGCCAATCTTGAGAATATTGAGGTTAACCAGGGAGATGACAGTGCCAGAATCGTGGTTAATTCTAGAACCGGTACCATTGTGATTGGGAGCAATGTCAAATTAAAACCAGTTGCAGTTACTCATGGTGGACTTACGGTGACCATTACCGAGAATGAAAGAATTTCACAGCCTAATAGTTTTGCACCAAACGGTCAAACGGCAAGAGTTCGTGATTCGCAGATAGCCATAGATGAAAAGAAAGGCAAAATGTTTAAATTTGATACTGGCGCGACACTTGATGATTTGGTACGTGCTGTAAATCAGGTCGGTCTTGCTCCTGGTGATTTGATGTCAGTACTCGAAGCACTTGATAGAGCAGGCGCCATTGACGGCAAACTAGAAGTCATCTAAAAGAATATAAAACTCCAGTCTTACCCATCCCACCCATTTAAGACTGGAGTTTTATCTTTATAGTCGCCTAAAAATTTAATCCCATGGTTATTTGCCATGGGATTTTCTTTTTTAGTGGCTAATGCACTGTATAGTGCGGCAACTGTATGTTATTTTAACTCAAATTTACTGGTAATTATGTCTAAAGCCTTACCAACAGGTATAGACTCTTTAACACCGGTTTTACGGTTTTTGTATTCTATCATACCGTCATTAAGACTCTTTTCACCAATGGTGATGATATGAGGAATACCCATAAGTTCTATATCAGCAAACATGACGCCAGGTCTTTCGTCGCGATCATCAAATAAAACCTCGACTCCTTTTTGCTGTAGCTCCTCATAAAGTTTTTCGGCGGTATTTTTTACAAGCTCGTTTTTGTTGAGTTTAATGGCAATGATGGCAACCTTAAATGGAGCCAGTGATTCAGGCCATATAATGCCTCTTTCATCATGGTACTGTTCAATAACGGCAGCAATGGCACGGGTAACGCCAATACCGTAGCATCCCATCAGCATTGGCACATCATTTCCTTTTTCGTCCATGACGGTAGCATGCATGGCTTCGGAGTATTTGGTTCCAAGCATAAATACCTGACCTACTTCGATTCCTTTGCGCAGATGCAGTCTGCCTTTGCCATCAGGGCTTGGATCTCCTTCCTCAACATTGCGGATGTCTAAAACTTCATAGTTCTGTACATCACGATCCCAGTTAACGTTGATGAGGTGATAACCTGTTTCGTTGGCACCACAGGCAAAATCAGCCATTTTATCAGCGGTTCTGTCAACGATAATTCTGCCTTTAAATCCGACTGGTCCTAATGAACCGGTATGTGCTCCGGTGTAGGCATTAATTTCTTCTTCGGTGGCAAAAGTCAGAGGATCAGCAATACCTTTGATTTTTATGGACTTAACTTCATTTAGTTCCTGATTGCCACAAAGGCATAGCATCACCAGAGTTTTGTTGCCGTTTTCATCGTCCTCACCATGTACGATAAGACTTTTGAGCACTCGTGTTGATTCAAGATTTAAAGCGGCTGCCGCTTCATCCACGGTATGACAGTTTGGCGTAGGTTTCTTTTCACATGCCTTGGTAGGTGCTGGTCGTGCGTAGTCAGGTGCTAAGGCTTCGGCCATTTCGATATTGGCAGCATAATCAGAACCGTCTGACCAGGCGATGATATCTTCACCGGCATCGGCAAGAGCCTGAAATTCATGGGAGTGATTGCCACCGATAGAACCTGTATCTGCCTCTACGGGTCTGAAGGTTAACCCCATTCTTGTAAAGACTCTAGAGTAGGCATCATACATATCCTGATAAGTTTTATCTAAAGAGGCTTTATCAATATGAAATGAGTAGGCATCCTTCATCAGGAACTCACGACCGCGCATAACCCCAAAACGAGGACGGATTTCATCACGGAACTTATTTTGGATCTGATATAGACACATTGGTAACTGCCGTATAGATTTGATCTCGCGGCGTGCAATATCCGTGATAATTTCCTCATGGGTTGGGCCTAACACGAATTCGTTCTGTTTGCGGTCTTTAAAGCGACATAGTTCCGGTCCATATTTGGTGTAACGTCCTGATTCTTTCCACAGATCGGCTGGCTGTACCATAGGCATGGCAATTTCAAGAGCACCGGTCTTATTCATCTCTTCTCTGACAATACTGATAGCCTTGGCTAGAACCTTCATTCCGGTTGGTAACCAGGTATAAACACCTGAGGCAACCTGTCTAATCATACCGGCACGCATCATAAGACGGTGGCTTTCAACAGCAGCCTCTTTAGGATCTTCTTTTAATGTTGAAATCAGAAATTTACTTGTTCTCATAATAAGTTTACGTTTTAAACCTGCGAGCATATCGTAGGTTGAAGTACGTATTCTCCTCTAACTTGCATATCTTTTCTTAAAAAGGGTTAATCTACGACTTTCTGCCACCTATGCTGATTTATATCGAAATTAAGCATTCTTTAGGTACGAAAAATACGGTTTGTTATTCTATCATAATCCTCACTTTAGAGCATGGAGCGAAAGGCTGAACATTTGAGAAATTTTATAAAATTTAAGTGGTGCTCTCTCTTTACTATCAGTTTATCCCAAAACCGTCAGTAGTGAGAAATCCTGTCAGTTGAATACTGTGTATTGGTATAAAAAAGGATCGTTTAATGTTAGAATGAAATGAACATGTTAATCAAATAAGGAGATCATACAATGGTTTTTTTGGCAACTTTTGTAGTTTTTCTTCTCTTTGTGCTCGCTCTTTCGATTGGTTTAATCTTTAGAAAAAAACCTCTGGTAACGGAAGATGAGGCTACGGCCAGCATTATGGGAGATAGTGCCTGTGCTTTTTGTCAGCAGATGTGTGCCATGGCTGGAAAAAAAGTCTCAGACACACAGAAGAAAAAAATAAAATGTTCTCTTGAGGATGTCGCTATTCCTCACAAGGAAGTCTGATAGGCAGAAGACTGCCATACGGGAAATGTCTATAGCCAGTATAGAGGAACTGTAATTTTTTTGCGAAAAATTACAAACTATCGTTATGAAAAATAAATCTGTTTTGAGCATGGTGATGCTTTTTTCTTTATGTTGCGGCTCTTTGTGGAATACGGGATGTGACAACGGTTCACCCTCTGATGCTAGCGATAAAACTCAGACTGTTACCAAAATTCAGGGTAAAACCATGGGAACCTTCTATGCCATCAAGGTAGTAGGTGGATATAAAGGCGGAGAAGATGGCTTGCGTAACCTTGCAGAGTCCTGTTTTAAAGAGATCGTGGATAAGATTTCAACCTTTGACAAGCATGCAGAACTTTATCGCTTAAACGAGCATTTTTCCACCGAGCCTTATGAAATTTCTGATGGTTTGTCTAAGATTATCCAGGATACCGCCTATATTGGACATAGAATTGAGAATGCCACTGATATAACAGTGGGACCGCTTGTCAATTTGTGGGGATTTGGAAAGGATAAGCGACTTGAAAAAGCACCTTCTGATGAGGAGGTCTCTGCTACCTTAAAATATGTGGGGCTTGATAAGTTTGAACTAAGATTTGATAACGGAAAATCCTACCTTATTAAGTCGGATCCACATGTGCAAATTGATTTGGCAACTGTCGGAGAGGGGCTTGGGGCTGATGCGGTGGCCAAGAAATTACTATTTGAAGGCTACCAAAATTTTATGGTAAATGTAGCAGGGGCATCTCGTTCCTATGGAGTAAATGATAAAGGTTACAAATGGAAGGTTGGTATTGAAGATCCAACCTCGCCTGCTCCCAAAGTGTTTGCTCCTGTATGTACCTTAGATAAGGCTGTAGCAACTGCCGGTTCATACCGTAATTTCTTTAAGGATGATACTACGGGCAAAGTCTATTCTCATGCGATAGATCCCAAAACCGGCTATCCGGTATCTCATCATACGCTATCTGTTACCGTCATTGCTGAGAGTGCCTACGAGGCTGATGCTTTAGATACTGGACTGTTGGTACTAGGCGCAGATAAGGCTCTTTTGTGGGGACGCGAAAATAACTATGCGGTTGCTACCATTGAGCTGGTTGATGGTAAAACAGTTTTTCGTTATACAGACATGTTTAAGCCGTTCCTTGATTGCGGTGCAAAAACTAACTAGGGAATTATTATGCATATTCATATTCTTGGGATCTGTGGTACTTTTATGGGCGGCATTGCCATGTTGGCTAAACAGGCAGGTTTTAAGGTTACAGGCTCTGATCTTAATGTTTATCCTCCCATGTCTGATGAGTTAAAGGCTGCAGGTATTGAACTGACTGAAGGCTTTGATGTTGCACAACTGGATGAAAAACCAGATCTTGTTGTGGTAGGTAATGTCATGAAGCGTGGTATGGAGATAGTGGAACTACTGCTTAATGAAAAAATCCCTTTTGTGTCCGGTCCACAGTGGCTTGAAGAACATTACCTTTGTAACAAAACGGTGCTGGCTGTAGCCGGAACGCATGGAAAAACGACTACCTCATCAATGCTGACCTGGATTTTAGAAAAAAACGGCAGGGATCCTGGATTTCTGATTGGAGGTATTCCTGAGAATTTTGGTATTTCTGCACGCAATACAAAGAGTGAGTTCTTTGTGATTGAGGCTGATGAGTATGATTGCGCTTTTTTTGATAAACGCTCGAAGTTTGTCCACTATCATCCAACCGTACTGATTATGAATAATCTTGAGTATGATCATGCAGATATTTTTGATTCTGTAGCCGATATTCAAAAACAGTTCCACCATCTTGTCCGTACGGTTCCAGGCAGAGGTCTTATTATTTACCCTAATGATGACGAGAATTTAAAAGCAGTTGTCGAGATGGGGTGCTGGACGCAAACTGCAGTCATCGGAGATGAAAAGGGACTGCATGCCAAGCTTTTAAAGCAGGATGGCAGTGTGTTTGAAATATATAATGGCAGTGAATATGTAGGAAAAGTCAATTATGAGTGCACAGGCACCTATAATGTACATAACAGTCTTATGGCTATTAAGGCCGCCTCCTATGTTGGTATTGCTCTTTCTGATGCTGCCGCTGCACTTGAGTCCTTCAGACTTCCAAAAAGAAGAATGGAAAATAAAGGTACCGTAAAGGATGTAACGGTATATGACGATTTTGCACATCATCCTACTGCCATTCGGCTCACTCTTGAGGGCTTACGGGCTAAAGTGGGTGATAACACCAAAATTATTGCGGTTTTTGAGCCTAGGTCTAATTCTATGAAATTAGGCGCCAATCATGACATGCTGGCAGCATCCTTTAAGAGTGCCGATCTGATTTTTGTTTATGCAAGTCCTGCGGTAAAATGGGATGTGCGGGCTCTTGAAAAACAGTCTGAAAAACCGCTTCATGTTTTTTTTGATTTTGATAAGATGCTAGAGGCCATTATTGCACAATGCTCACCCCATACCTCTGTTCTAGTCATGAGCAATGGTGGATTTAATGGTATACATCAGAAACTGTTAACTAAACTGGAATCGTTGTAAGATTTTATGAACGACGTAAAATTGACATATACCATACCTTCGGCCGATGATTTGGATAATCCTGCATATCAGTGCCGTGTCTTTGATAGAATTGCGGTACAGGACTATCATGGCAAAAGTCACTTTTATTGTCTTGAACTCTCGGCAGCCAATACTTTTGAGTTTGGTTTTTGCAGAGCACAGAATATCTACAGTCTGTTTAAAGACGTAATGACAGTGGCGAATATGAAGGCCTTACAGGGCTCTCTGCCACGTCTTATGATCCCTTCAGTACCATCTAATATCTGGGTTAAGTATGCACGAAAATATGACCCCCGCAATATTGTCATGTGGATTGCCAATTCCATTGAGTTAACCCCTGAATACAAGGAATGCATTCGGCGTCTACATTTGCAGGGAATGCAGTTTGCGGTACGTATTGATGCCATGCAAAACATTATGGCAGATGAAGAGACGCTCTCCCGCATGGAGTATATTTTGGTTAATAAGGACTTTTATCCTGATTTTAAAAATATAATTGCGAGTCTTCGTGATAAATATCCTCACCTGAAGGTGATTGGCTTTAAAGATAAGATAGAGATCTTTAATTTTACAGAGGATGAGGCAAAAGAGTTTGATCTTGTGTTGGGTACAGTAATGGTGCCGATGCTCGAGTATACACCTCCACGTCCTAAGTGGCAGCATGATATGCTCAGAATAATTGCCCAGCTGTATTCATCCATCTACGATATCAAAGAAATAGGTGAGACTATTGCTCAGTATCCGCTCATGGTATCGTCAATGAAAAAAATGATGGCATCTAAGCCTCTGTCGACTTTAACCGTGAGACTTAATCAGAAAACTTCCGATAATCAGGGCCTGACTCAGAATGATTTCAGAAATTTTATGGTAATCGCCGTTGCCTATAATCTTTTTACCCTGACGGATAAACAGATTACTGATTCTAGAAAACAGCCCTTTTCCTTAGATAATATTAACTATGAACCTTTTATTCAGGCTTTGGTTTTTGGCAAATTAGCCGATATGGTGTCTCAGAATCAGTGCGATGATGTGGATGGTCCGCAGGGATTCATGGCGGGGTTGATGCGTTATGCCGGAGTTTTTCTGCATGACACTAAAGAGGCGGCTTTTGCTGAATTTCCTTTGGATGCTGCAACCTCTTGCTACCGGGAAGGAAGTGGGCAATTAGGCAATGTTTTAAAAGCGCTTACTATGCTAACTGAGCATAAAATTGCCGAAGCCATGAGTTTTGCCTTAGAAAACGGCATTAATATAACAAAAGACAAAATTTACTACTATATTTCGCAGTCTTATATATGGGCAGATGCTGTAATTAAGGCTATCGGAATTATCCATGAGAACAAGGAATAGCCTTGCTGGCAGCTCCCGCAGGCAGACCTGCGGGGCTTATGCTGTAATCTACAGCACTTTTCTTTAAAGATTGGAAGATACAAATTCCCAGTTAATGTGTTCGCAGAATTCTTTAAGATAATCAGCGCGGCGATTCTGGAAATCAAGATAGTAGGCATGTTCCCACACATCAACTGTAAGTAGTGGTTTTTTGCCTAAGGTTAGTGGGTTTGCTGCATTAGAGGTATTCACAATCTCTAATTTATCCTCATTAAGACATAACCAAGTCCATCCAGAACCGAAATTTCCTACTGCAGATGAACGAAACTTCTCCAAAAATGCCTCAAGTGAACCAAAAGCAGCATTTATTTTGTCCTGCAGGACTAAAGGTACCTGCTGTTTGGCTGGAGATGGAGATAGGCATTTGAAATAAAATTCGTGGTTAAAAATCTGGGCAGTATTATTGAATAAAGGACCAGGTTCAGCGTTTTTTATAATTTCTTCTACACTTTTATCCTCAAAGGCAGTTCCTTTTTTTAATTTGTTGGCGGTTTCAACATAAGCATTTAAGTGTTTGTCATGATGAAAAGTTAGGGTGTTATCTGATAAAAATCCTTGAAGGGCCTTTTTGTCATAAGGTAATGGTGCAAGTTTAAAATCTGTCATGTGTTCTCCTCATATATATTACACGACTTAAGATTATGGTATTCTTGCTTGAAAAGCAAATATAATTTTAGGAATATTTTTATTTATGTGACCCTGCATTATGATAAGTAAACAGCGGCAAAATTTTTAAATGATTTTGACTTGATTTAAATAAATTTTTTTGAATAAATTTTTGAAATTTGATTGTTGGGTTAAGGAGTTGAAGTAAATTTTATGAATATTGATGAACTGACTTCAAAAGTAATTTCAGGTCAACCTTTAAGTAAGGATGAGGCCTATGCTGTATATACGGCTCCGCTTGAGTCTATTTCAATGGGAGCACAGAAGATTACTGCCCATTTCTTTCATGATGCTCTAGAATTCTGCTCTATATCTAACGGAAAAAGCGGGCGCTGTACTGAAGACTGTAAATTCTGTGCTCAGAGCAGGCTTTTTAAGACCGGGGTGAATGAAGGCCCTATGAAAAGTGCGCAGACTTTTTTTGAAGAGGCTCAGTATAATTCAGAAAGAGGAGTGCATCGCTTTTCTGTGGTTACTGCCGGAGTCAGACTTTCTCCAAAAGAGGTGCAGAACCTTGCTGCTGCCTATGCACGAATCAGTAAGGAGCTAAATATTTCTTGTTGTGGCTCATTAGGCCTATTGGATGAGGAGTCTTTACGTATTTTACAAAAAAGCGGCATGCGACGTTACCATTGCAATATCGAGACTTCACCCAAATTTTTTGACAAGATTTGTTCTACACATTCCTTTTCAGAAAAAATCAGTACGATTCAAACTGCAAAACGGCTTGGTCTTGAAATCTGTTCTGGCTGTATTTTGGGGATGGGCGAAAGTATCGAGGATCGTATTGATATTGCATTAACACTTCATGATCTTGAGGTCGACAGTGTTCCAATAAATATTTTAAATCCCATTAAAGGCACGCCGTTAGAGGATCGTCCTGTCATGAGTGAGGAGGAGGTAAAAAGAAGCATCGGTATGTTTCGCTTTGTCTTACCTCGTGCCGTACTGCGACTTGCAGGAGGCAGACTGTTGTTTGCCTCATATTTCAGTAGCCTTTACCAATATGGTATCAACGCTGTAATAACCGGTGATATGCTCACTACTCAAGGGATCAGTATCCAAAAGGATGTAGATGTTGCCTGTAAGAATAATAAAAGGCTTATGCTGATAAAACCTCTTTAGACTATTCGATAGAACTTTGATCCTCGATAAGTGTGATATTGCGGATCAGGGTTTCTTTGCCTCTTAAAAGTTCAAATTTTAAGGTTGCACCAGGTTTTGACGAGGAAATAAGCGATATTAGTTCCTTGACATCTTTAATGTTTTTATCATCGACTTTTTTGATAACATCTCCTACCTCAATAATACCTTGAGCAGGTCCATGCGGATCGATAAAACCCACGGTTACTCCTTCAGAGTTATCCAGGGGATTAGTATCCACATCGGAAATCCCAAGGTATCCCCTTTCTACTTTGCCATGGGTTAGGATTTCGTTCACCACCTGCATTACCATTTTTACGGGAACAGAAAAACCAATTCCGTAGGTATTTTCTGAATTAAAGGAAGCAGTATTGATCCCTACTAGATCACCTCGTGTGTTGACAAGTGCCCCTCCAGAGTTACCGTTATTGATGGGGGCATCGGTTTGAATCAGTTCCTGCACTCCCTGACGGATGTTCATAATATCTTTGGTCAACAGTCCTGAACCTGAACGAGCTAGGGCCGAAATTATACCGTGTGTAACCGTCTGACCAAGATTGTTAGGGTTACCAATGGCAAGAACTACATCTCCGACTTTAACATCGTATTTGGCAGTGGAAATTGCTTTAATGTCTTTGGCGTTGATTTTTAAAACCGCAATGTCTGTTCTACGGTCTGTTCCGATGACTAAAGCGTTGAATATTTTTCCGTCACGGGTTTGTACCCATACTCCATGTCCAGGCTCGCTTGCGGATGTTACCACATGATAATTAGTAACAATTACGCCATTGTCATTAAGAATAACTCCTGAGGCTGAAGAGGTTATTTTACTTGTATTAGGCGTTATATAGTCGTCGTTGAGTTCGGCCACATAGATATTAACTACTGATGGCGCGGCTTTTGCTACAGCGTATGAGTAACTTTCTACGGATATGCCATTAGAGTAGATTAGGTCTCCAATTTTTTTTCCTGTAGATGGGTAAATAAACAGGATAACAGTACCTGCTATCAGACCGGTGATGGCGGAAACAATAATGGGAAAAATTTTTTTATTGATTTTCATGATAAAGATCTTCCGTTCAAAGGTGCTTATTACGGATACTATACAAAAATGGATTAACACTCAACTGCTGTGCGGTAAAAGCGTAACTTTTGGCAAAAAAATGTTGGTTTGGGAAATTTAACTAATAGATGGTCAAATGGTTTATAAGGGATGGTTTTACAGAAATTGAAAAAAACGGCGGTTTTTCTGTTACCGCCGTTGCCTATGATTGTTTTATCTTAAAGTGATGTACAGAGTTGTACCGTCACGATTTATTCTAATGGCCGAAAGTTTTCCTTTCTCCTTTTCCAAAATAGTTTTGAGATCATGAAGATTATTTACTTCAGAACGGTTTACTCCGGTGATGATATCGCCTTTGCGTAAGCCGAAACGACTTGCCATTGATCCTTTTTGCACATCACTAATTTCAACGCCGCCTTTGTCGGCATTTGTAAGGGTAGCACCGGCAAAAGCAGGGGAGATGCTTTCTGACTCATCTGCAGTCACTTTCTGCTGAGTATCATTACCTAGCTTTACTTTTACATCTTGATATTTACCTTCTCTGAAGACGGTAATTGTAACCTCATCACCTGCTCTCTGAGTAGCAATTTCGGCTCTAAGAGAGGCAAAAGATTTTATTTTCTTGCCATTTAATGCAGTAATAATGTCGCCTGATTTGATGCCAGCCTTGTCAGCACCAGAATCTTTGATTACTTCATTGACAAAGGCTCCAGTGGAATTTTCGTAGCCAAAACTCTGTGCCAAGTCAGCATTGAGTTCGGTGCCAATGACTCCCAGTAACCCGCGTTTTACCTCACCGTATTTTAAAAGTTGCTGGGTTACAGTCTTAACCATATTGGATGGAATTGCAAAACCAATGCCGATATTTCCACCAGATGGTGCCATAATAGCAGTATTGATACCAATTAGCTTACCGGATAAATCAATCAGTGCACCACCAGAATTTCCTGAGTTAATGGCCGCATCAGTTTGAATGAAGTTTTCAATATTTTCAATATTAAGCCCTGATCTTCCTAATGCAGACACAATTCCAGAGGTTACTGTCTGACCTAAACCATATGGGTTGCCGATGGCTATTGCAAAATCACCTACTTCAAGATTATCACTTTCTGCCATATCAATCTGAGTCAGGTTTTTGGCATCCTTAAGTCTAAGTAAGGCCAGATCTGTATGACTGTCTTTACCGATTAGTTTGGCGTCAAACTCGCGACTGTCTGCAAGTTGAACTTTAATTTCATCAGCACCGTCAATCACATGATGATTGGTTACCACAAGCCCTTCCTTAGCATCAATAATAACACCTGAACCTAATGCTCTGAATTCACGCTGTTGTGGCTTGTTTCCAAAACCAAAGGCATCACCCATACCCGGAAACATAAATCTGAACTCGTCTGGAAGAGCAAATCCCTGCACATCCTTTTTCCCTTTAACAGAGATGTTTACCACACCTGGTAACACATTCTTGAGCATTGGTGCCAGGGACGGATTCCCGTTTTTAGTTAAAAGACCTTCTAAAATAGGGGCTGCATATACCTGGTTATGAGGAAATATAAGTGCTAGTGATAAGGCCAACATTGCTGTTGTAGTTTTGAAAGTTTTAAGCATTTTTATGACTCCTTGAGAATTAAACCTTAATCTGCTCATTTTGAGATTTTTCGTTAATTTCGTTTTCTTTAGAACTGTTTTCTTCAGAGTTTTCCTGGTTTTCATTTTTTAAAATATTTTCAATTTCGGTTTGAGGATCAGTTTTTGGAATTTCAGGATTCTTTAAAGCAGTAGGTGTTGGAATCACCTTTTCATTGTTATTTTGGGGTTTAATTTCCTGCTCTTCAGGTTCATCATCAATGTTCTGATCATATACAGGAACATTAGCTCCTTTGGCATTTAAAAATAAGTGCACTGCTTCTTCTTGAGGGGCAATTTTTTGTACAGATTCACGCAAAAACTGTACATACTGACGATGTGCGGCATCAAGTTCATTAAAAACATCAAGAGATGTTTTTATGAAAAGATCGAGAGTGCGCTGCGATTTGACGGCTTCACGTTTGGATTTTAAAATCTCGTCTTTAACTTTCTTGTTTTTATAAATTTTGGCGATAACAACAAAGCACAAAACTGCTCCAACAATAATGCCACTTAAAAAAGAAGAAATACCTACTGCATAAAAATCCATATTTTTTTTCTCCAAAGTGCTTTGTCAGTACTAATAATAGATAATTAGTCTTAGTTGAAACTTAGTCACAGCAATAAAAATTCTAAAATGAATCAGAATTGTAGTTTTGCTCATCAATGTAATTTTACAATTTTATTGGTTGATTTTGTTAAAATTTGACTTTAAACGATAAATTTTATTTAATTACTTTTAGTAACCATTCGCAGCGGCAAAACACAATTCTATAAAAGCTCTTCAAAAGTCATTAATTTTTAATAAATTTAACAAAAGTCCTTAATGAATAATCATTATAGATACTTGTGCTAGAACACAGGAAATAAGTTTGGAACAGGTTATGTTAGGCTAAACCTAAAATAGGAGCAGTCTATGTCACAGGAATTATTGTTTCTTCAAGGCATTGAGAGTTTTGCCGAGATTATTGAAGAAGGTGCCTATTATGTCGATAACACCTTCTATTTAAAAACACTGTTTTTTAAGTTCCTATGAGGTCAAAAATTCGCTCTTTATCCGTCCCCGCCGCTTTGGCAAGACTCTTAATATGGATATGATTAAGGAGTTTTGTGAGATAAATTATCAGAATCCTCAAGACAAATCCCGTCAGCAAAAACTCTTTATAGATAACGGCAGAAACCTTGCGGTTGCGGGTGTCGACTATCAAGACCTGCGTGAAAAATTTATGGGAGAGTTTCCTGTTATAGATATCTCCTTTAAAACCATTGAAGGTGGCTCTTTTTCCGATGCCGTAGGTCAGCTTCTTTATAAAATCGGCGGCATCTATGATAAATTTTTGTTCCTTGCCGAAAGTTCTAAACAGACCGCTGCAGATAAAGAAAACTACCAGTATAACTATCATTTCTGCCGCACCATGCAGGAAAGAC
>Ga0326511_10001545_pt1 | contig 19011 bp, 14 predicted proteins | sample 0_2496_0518_D_FD_203701 | JGI IMG/M metagenome (GOLD analysis project Ga0326511, IMG submission 203701) | Bovine rumen microbial communities from UC Davis, California, United States - 0_2496_0518 | ecosystem: Host-associated > Mammals > Digestive system > Stomach > Rumen | place: USA... | reverse complement strand
ATGCGGGGAATATAACCATCGGGCTCCAGCGGCAGCGCCAGCGTACGCGTCTGGTGACTCTTGATGTCGTACGACAAGACGCTGACCTTCGAGTTCTGCTCGCCAGCCTTCGGGTACTTGTAGCTGTACTCCGGCAAGGTGAAGAGCGGCACCTGCGACTCGTCGTAACGTATCCACACCAGTTGCTGGGAGTTAGCCGAGAAGACCATCGACACGTTTGTCGAGAACTCTTCCTCGTACACCCAGTCAGGAATGCCGTTGATGACCTCGTTCGCGCGGCCGTCCTTAGTCACCTGGCTCTCGGCATTGTCATAGAGCAGCTTGACAAGGAAGATGTTGTTGTCGCGGACAAAGGCGATGACATTACCATCGGGACTCCATACCGGCGACTGTTGCGGCCCGCCGTCGCTGAGCGGTTCCAGCTTGTTGTTCTGGATGGTATATATATAATAGGTGGCCGTCTTAGAGCGGCGATAGATGCTCTTCGTCTGTGTCTGGATGAGCAGGTGCGAGCCGTCGGGACTGATGGTGTAGCCGTCGACATGGTACACCTGCGGGCCGCGTGCCGTTGCGGCGTCGAAGAGCACTGCCGTCTGCTTACCCGTCTTAAAGGAGTAAGCCACGATACGCTTGCCATCGTCCGAGATACGGGCGTACGTCTCGCCGTCGGCAAGGGGTTCCACCCCGGCCAGCGTCTCGGCAGCAAAGTCGCCATTGGTGATTGACTTCAAGTCCAGTTTCTGTCCGGCCATTGCCGTCAGCGTCAGGAGGAGCATCAGGGCTCCGCCTATCACGGATTTCTTCATATCTTCAGTTTCTTTTGATTGATGGTGCAAAGATACGAAAAAAATCCAAACAACCCGCACTTATTAAGAAGATTTCAGGAACTGCTCGACAGAGAGGTTATGATGGGCCTTCATGAAACGGTCGGCCTCCTTGACGTTGGGCGTATCGAAGAAAGGACGTTTCAACACCCGGTTGACCACCCACTGGATACGTCCTATATGCTGGTGGCGAAGCTCTGGAGTAGGTTCCTGATCGTCAGCCAGCGGAAAATGATAGAGAAGGAAGAAGCTGATGCAGTCAGGAACAATATCGGAACGCTGCATCTGCTTTCGTTGCTCGGCACTATAGCCGTACTTCTTATAGAGAGAATAGTCGCTGCCCAGGTACTTGTCGAGCGAAATGCCGACCAAGTCGTTGGAGACGATGATACTCTGGTCGAACGAGCCTATCTGTGCGTACACTTCTGGCACGCAGAGGTTTGGCAACAGCTTCAGCAGGTTCTCAAAAGCGTCAGAGAGCTGCTGGTTGACGTCAGTCATGTCGGCATACTGAACCTGTGTCTCTGCGATGACTGTCTGGAGCGTGGAATCCTGATAAAAACTGAGGAAGCGGGAGTTGATGTTGGGATCGTTGACACGTCCAAGCTTCAGGACATCCTCAATAAGCGTGCGCGTCTGCTGAGGATACTCGGTGTTCATCTGCTGCAAGGCTGATATGTCGCCAGTGGTCAGGTATAGGCTCTGCACACGGTCGTAGCGGCTGACGCTGAGCAACCAGTCGGGGTTGTCGTCAGCGTTGCCCCAGCGCCACTGGCAGCCTACGAAGAGGAGCATCGCCAGAAGCAGAAGTGTATAGAGTCTACGCATGATTAGGACTAAGAATCCTTAACGATTGTCAATTTCAGCTGCAAAAATACTAAAATATATTGTAAAAACCAAATTTTAACCTAAAAAACTTAAAAGAAAAGTGAAATAAATGGGAACTATGACTATCTTTGTGCAAAACTAATCGGAGAAATATCGACAAATGAAGAGAATGATTACAATGACAGCCACAGCCATACTGTGGTTGACTGCATCGGCTCAACAGACACTGAGCATCGGAGTAGAGAATCCCTTGTCAACGGCAAGAGCAGACCAGCCCGTGGTGGTGAGCCTCAAGGGCTACGGCGACGTACGCTCGGCGCTGGTGACGTGCGACGGCCAGGAGATTCCCTGTCAGCTGGACGACCTCGACCAGAACGACACGTTCGACGAGCTCTGCTTCCTGAGCGACCTGAAGGGCCGCGAGAAGAAACAGTACACAGTGTCACTCTACAGCGAGGGGGAGCCGCGCGAATACCCTGCCCGTGTCTATGCAGAGATGCTGATGCGCAACGACAAGGTGAAGGAGAAGAACCGTCACGACAACTTCATCGAGTCAATCACCGCTCGCGGCGACTGCGCCAACTCTTACAACCTGCAGCACCACCACGGCGTGGACTTCGAGAGCGAGCTGAACGGCATACGCATCTACTTCGACAAGCGCCAGACACTGGACCTCTATGGTAAGTTCCAGAAACGGCTGGAGCTGAAGGAGACACAGTTCTACACCAGCGCCGAGCAGAAAGCCGAGGGCTACGGCGACGACGTGCTATGGGTGGGCAACACCTTCGGACTTGGCGCCTTCAGGGGCTGGGACGGCAAGGAACCGACGATGATAGATCCCGTGCGCTCGCGCACACAGCGCATCATCAGCTATGGTCCGCTGCGCACCATTGTTGAGTTGGTAGACAGAGGCTGGGCCTATCCCGTTAATGCCAAGTCCCAGAAGCTGAACATGACCATCCGATATACGCAATATGCCGGTCATCGCGATACTGACGTGGACGTCTTCTTTAACCACGACGTCAGCAGCCTGTTGTTCTCGACCGGCGTCATCAACGTCAAAGGTTCCGAAGAGTTCAGCGACCATCAGGGCCTGCGTGCCTGCTGGGGCACCGACTACCCGTCAACGGACACGGTGAAATGGAGCCGCGAGACGGTGGGACTGGGTATCTGCATCCCGCGGCAACACATCGTCAGCGAGGAGTCGGCAAACAAGGACAACTATGCCTTTGTCGTCAAGTCCGACGGCAGTCACCTCAGCTATAAAGTCACTTATACGTCCGCCAACGAGCAGTTCGGCTACCACTCAGCAAAAGAGTGGTTCGACTATCTGAAGGCGTGGCGTAAAGAAGTAGACAAGCCCATAACAGTCAAAATAGAAGACAAGAGAAAAGGATGATCAGAGAAGCTCGCTAAAGCACTTCCGTCCCTTCACATAATACTGCCAGAGCAATGAGAACATCCGTTGCTCTGGTATTTTTTCGGCTACACGCGACGCCTGGATAGCCTGACGATCGGCCTCGAAATCCTTGCGCCAGTGCTTGAAAGCCCGGCGGGCACGGTAGATGGCCCGGAAGTCACCCCAGTTATGGTTCAGGACGAGCGTCTCCCAAGCAGCCACGTAGTCGAGCAGCCACCGCCAACACATGACGCTATGCAGCTCACTGTCTGGCAGGCACTTGTAGAGCATCGTCAGGTTATTGCGGAAGTTAAGGAACGTCTTCATCGGGTTCGACTTCGGCAGCGTGCCGCCACCGACATGATAGACCTTCGAGTCCGGCAGACAGACGATGCGCCGTCCGCGAATACGCAGACGCCAACAGAGGTCAATCTCCTCGTTATGGGCGAAGAAACGGCCATCCAGGCCGCCACAGTCCCAGAAATCCTTCGAGCGAATCATCAGCGCCGCCCCTGTAGCCCAGAGGATGTCGGCCATATCGTCATACTGGCCGTGGTCCTCCTCGACCGTATCAAAGAGCCGTCCGCGACAGAAGGGGTAGCCGAAACGGTCAAGGAATCCCCCACTCGCCCCTGCATATTCAAACTTGTTGCGCTCGAAGATACTGAGCAGCTTCGGCTGACAGGCGGCCACATCCGCATGGTCATCCATATACGCCAGGAGCGGCGTCAGCCAACGGGGCGTCACCTCGATGTCGCTGTTAAGCAGCAGGTAGTACTCGGCATCAATCTGGCGCAGGGCCTTGTTGTAACCTTCGGCAAACCCCCAATTCTTGTCGAGTACAATGACCCGACACTCCGGGAACTCGGAACGCAGCAGCTCGAGCGACTCGTCCGTCGAGGCGTTATCGGATACGTAGACCGTCGCCTCGTCGCGAGAATACGCCAAGACCGTTGGTAGATACTGACGCAGCATCGCGGCACCGTTCCAGTTCAGTATGACTATTGCTAACTTTTCCATACGCGTACCTTATATATTATATGAGACTGCACTTCACGGCCTCTTTGTCGTGTGTCAGCTCGCCAAGACGGACCATCACCAGTTGGTTGTCCAGTTCGGGCGATGCTTGCGCTGACGGCAGTTCCACCCTGATGTAGTTCTTCGTAAAGCCATGCATGGCCCGGCCTCGAGTAGCTTTCTCCATCAGCACCTCAGCCTCCTGGCCCGAGTGACGCTCGTAGAAAGCCGTCGTCTTTCGCTGGCTCATGTCCAAGAGACGTCTGACGCGCAGTTTCTTCTCCGCCTCGCTTACCACATAGGGAATCTTCAGCGCAGCCGTACCAGGACGCTCGGAATACGGGAAGACGTGGAGCTGTGTCACGTCAAGCCCATCGAGAAAATCAAAAGTATCCTCGAAGCACTCGGGCGTCTCACCACGACAGCCCACCATCACATCGACACCGATAAAGGCATCGGGCATCAGTTCTTTGATGCGCATGATCTTGTCAGCAAACAGCTGACGGTCGTAGTGGCGGTGCATCAGTCGCAGCACCTCGTCGCTACCGCTCTGTAGGGGAATATGGAAATGCGGCATGAAGGCACGGCTGTGGGCGCAGTAGTCTATCAGCTCATCAGTAGCTAAGTCGGGCTCCAGCGAACTGATACGGTATCGCTGTATCTCCTCCACACCGTCAAGAGCCTTTACGAGGTCTATGAAACGTTCGCCTGTCGTCTTGCCGAAATCACCGATGTTCACGCCCGTCAGCACAATCTCCTTGCCACCTTCACGGGCGGCCTCTTCGGCCTGAGCTACCAACGATGCAATAGTTGGATTGCGTGAGAAGCCACGCGCATACGGTATCGTACAATATGTACAGAAATAGTCGCAGCCGTCCTGCACCTTCAGAAAGTAACGCGTGCGGTTGCCTTTGGAGCAACTCGGAGCAAACGTCTTGATGTCCTTGGTCTTCTGCCGGTAGTACTTGGACTCACCACTACCCCAGGCCTCAGACAGGAACTGCACCAGATTTGCCTTCTCGTTTGAACCCAGCACAAGGTTCACACCGTCAATCTTGGCGACCTCGTCGGCCTCGAGCTGTGCATAGCACCCCGTGACGACAACAAAGGCACCAGGATGCTGGCGCACCATGCGATGGATGGCCTGACGGCATTTCTTGTCGGCCACATCGGTAACGGAGCACGTGTTGATGACACAGATGTCGGCCTGCTCACCCTTAGCGACAGGCACCACCCCCATCTGCTCCAGCAATTTGCCGAAAGTCGACGTCTCTGAGAAGTTCAGCTTACACCCTAACGTGAAATAAGCCGCCCGCTTGCCTTGAAAAATGGAACTGTCAATCATCCTTTTCTTCAATGAGTTGTTTACGCCCACAAAGGTACAACAAAAATCGTTGATTTTGCCATTTTTTACGAACATTCGCTTAATGAGACAAAAATATACAAAATTTAACATTATGTAAATAAATGATAATCAGAGACTTGCAAAAAAGTTACAAAATACACCTAAAAAAAAACAAAAAAAATGATACGCCGTATTGAAAAAATGCCTACCTTTGCATCGTTTTAATAAACAAATGATTGTTTTACAGATTTAAAAGCTTAGAAAAAATGAAGAAACTGGTATTTATGTTCGTAGCTGTTGCAGCTATCTCTTTCGCTTCGTGTGGTAACAAGACCGAGCAGGCTGCTCCCGTTGACACCGACTCTATCGAGGCTGTTGACAGCGTTACTGAGGACACTTTAGCTACTGACAGCGTTGAGGCTCCCGCTGACTCTGCTGCTGTTGCTGAGTAATCACTCAACGAACAAACTAAGAGAAATGCCGCTGGACAATTGTCCAGCGGTTTTTTTGTGTTTCAATCCTACCACTATCAAAGTTACGAGAGATCTGCTCAAAGTTACGAGAGCTTTGTTCAAAGTTACGAGAGATCTGCTCAAAGTTACGAGAGCTATGTTCAAAGGTACAAGATCTCTGCTCAAAGTTACGAGAGCCATGTTCAAAGATACAAGAGCTACGCTCAAGTTACAAGAGCAACGGTCAAAAAAATCCCGATGGCGAACCATCGGGATTTTAATGTTATAATAAACAATAATTGCCTTACAGCAGTTAATAATTATTTGTTGTTAATTGATTATTTACTCTGCGGCAGGAGCCTCTTCAGCAGCATCGGCTACAGCCTCGGCAGCCTCCTCTACATCCTCAGCAGCCTCTTCAGAAGCTTCCTCAGCCTTAGCGGCAGCCTCAGCGAGGATACGAGCCTCTTCGTCAGCAGCAGCCTTCAGCTCAGCGGCGTTCTCAGCAACCACCTTGACGGGAATCTCGACAGTCACCTCCTTGTGGAAGTGTACCAGAGCCACGTAGTCACCAATCTTCTTGGCATCCTTCATGGTGATGATCTTACGATCAACCTCCTTACCGAGCTTTGCCAGCTCCTCAGCGACCTGAGCAGCACCTACAGAACCGTAGAGCTGACCGGTAACGCTGACCTTAGCAGCAATCTCAAGAGCAACGTTCTCGAGCTGAGCAGCCTTCTCCTCAGCAGCAGCCTTCTGTGCAGCGAGCTTGTGAGCCTGCTGCTTCAGGTTCTCAGCGAGAATCTTCTTGGCCGACGGCGAGGCGATAACACCCTTACCCTGGGGGATGAGGTAGTTACGGCCGTAACCCGACTTCACATTCACGATATCGTTCTTAAATCCCAGACCGATAATATCTTCTTTCAGTATAATCTCCATAATGCGTTTCCTCCTTAAAGTTTACTTCATCATGTCAGTTACATAAGGCAGCAGCGCAATCTGGCGGGCGCGCTTCACGGCCTGAGCCACGCGGCGCTGATACTTCAACGAAGTACCGGTGATGCGACGGGGCAGAATCTTACCCTGCTCGTTGAGGAACTTCTTCAGGAACTCGGGATCCTTATAGTCAATGTACTTGATACCGCTCTTCTTGAAACGGCAGTACTTCTTCTTCTTCGTGTCGATAGAAGGAGCAGTCAAATAACGGATTTCACTCTGTTCAGCCATGGTTTAAGCCTCCTCTGTTTTACCAAGCTTTGCACGACGCTTCTCGGCGTACTCAATGGCATACTTGTCAAGTTTAACTGTCTGGAAACGGATGACCTTCTCGTCACGACGATAGGCCGTCTCCAATGTCTTAATCACTTCTGGCTCAGCCTTGAACTCTATCAGGCAGTAGAAACCTGTAGACTTCTTCTGAATAGCATAAGCCATCTTCTTCAATCCCCAGGCCTCTTCGCTCAGAATCTCTGCACCATTCTCGGTGAGAATCTTCTTGAATTTTCCGGCCGTTTCCTTCATCTGTTCATCAGACAAAACGGGAGTCAAAATGAAAACGGTTTCGTATTGATTCATACTACGTTAAATAATTAATAATGTGTAAATTTTGCATAAAGCGGGTGCAAAGGTACTAATTTTAGTTGAGAGTTGACGGTTGACGGTTTATAGTTGGCCTTACTTTTAATATTATTTAATACTTTTCACCCGTTTTCTGACTTCTCACGTGTCCGATGAAGCCAAAAATGATGAGTATCAGGCCGATAAGCAGTTCTGTGTTCGACTGACATCCCGCCAGTTGGCATACTAACAGCAGGAGGGCGCCGATAGCCATCAGCGCCACTCCCCAGAAGCGTTTCAGAGTTTGCATTCCTACTTACTCCGTTACATATTTATCCTTTAACCACTTTCCTTAATCCTCTTCAGGCGTAATCAGCTTGTAGCCCTTGCCATGGATATTGATGATCTCAATCTGCGGGTCTTCCTTCAAGTGCTTGCGGAGCTTCGTGATGTAGACGTCCATCGAGCGTGCATTGAAATAGTTATCGTCAATCCAGATGGTCTTCAGGGCGAAGTCACGCTGCAGGATCTCGTTGGCGTGCGAGCAGAGCAGTGCCAGCAGCTCGTTCTCCTTGGTGGTGAGCTTCGTCTGCTTCTCGCCGATCGACAGCAGCTGCTTCTGTGTGTCAAAAGTGAAGCTGCCGATGTGATAGAGCGTCGACTCCTTGCTCTTCTTTCCACGTACGCGGCGCAGGATGGCCTCAATACGGAACACGAGTTCCTCCATTGAGAAGGGTTTGGTAATATAGTCGTCGGCACCGAGCTTGAAGCCCTCGAGGATGTCCTCTTTCAGCGTCTTGGCCGTCAGGAAGATAATCGGCATCTCGGCATTGGCCTGGCGTATCTCCTGTGCCAGTGTGAAGCCGTCCTTCTTAGGCATCATCACATCGAGCACGCAGATATCGAACTTCGTCTTCAGGAAGGCCTTGAAGCCAGCCTCTCCGTCGGCGCACAACTCTGCCTGATAGCCTTTGGCAGCCAGGTATTCGCGCAACAGCATACCCAGGTTCTCGTCGTCCTCGCAAAGCAAGATTTTCAGTTTGTCGTCCATAATCTTTGAAATTTACAGTTTAACAATTTACTATTTAACAATTTATTATTCAATTCTATTTATTGACTAATTGGTATCTTCACGGAGAATAGGCAGCGACACGGTGAAGGTGGTGCCCTTTCCAATCTCACTCTCACACTTGATGTCACCCTCGTGGAGGTTGATGACCTTCTTGACATAGGCCAGACCCAGCCCAAATCCCTTGACGTCGTGAACGTTACCGGTATGCACACGGTAGAACTTGTCGAAGATCTTCTTGACGTTCTCTTTCTTGATGCCCAGTCCGGTATCGCGGATTGAGAAGCAGAGACGGTCGTCCTTGTTCCACGTCTTGATATAGAGATCCAGCGGCTCGTCGGGCTTGCGGTACTTCACGGCGTTGTCCATGAGGTTGGTGATGGCATTCTGGAAATGCACCTCGTCGACATAGATGGCTGAGTCGACGGCCTCAATCTCCGTATAGATATGTCCGCCTGTATGCTCCACGCGCAGGGAGAATGTGCTGGCCACGCTCTCCAGCAGCTCGTTCAGGTCGAGTTCCTTCTTCTTGAAGGAGGCTGTCTTCCGGTCGAACATCGACATCTGCAGCACCTTCTCCACCAGGAAGCGGAGGCGTTTCGACTCGTCGTTGATGACGCCGCCCAGGTGTTTCAGCATCTGCGGACTCTTCCCCACGGACTCGTCGCTGAGCATCTGTGCTGCCAGCGAGATACTGCTAATCGGCGTTTTCAGTTCGTGGGTCATGTTGTTGATGAAGTCGTTCTTGATCTCCGTATAGCGCTTCTGTCGGAAGATGATCACGATGGTGAAGATGAACGTCACCAGCAGTACCAGCGTAAAGATGAGCGATGGTATCATAAAACGCACGCCCGAGAAGATATAAGAGCCCATATCCGGGAAGTGAATCTTCACGACACCCATCTTCGGCGACGGGTCATTGCGGAACAGCGTCTGTGTATAGACCACTTCCGAGCCCTCGTCAGAATAGTCGGGACAACGGTACACCTCGCGGCCGTCAGCCGTCGAGACGGTGAAGTGGTACGGCAGGTTGATGCCGTTGTTCAGCAGCTCGGCACGCAGGTCCTGATCCAGGAGCTTGAAGTTGATACGCTCCTTCAGCGGTTTGTCGCTGGCCGTATACAGGATATTGTACACCACTTCGTCGAGCAGGGCCTTCTGATAGACATAGCGGTTACGGACAATCTCCTGCAGCGACTTCGACGCCTCAGAGATCGAGCTCTTGTCCGAGCGCAGGATCATCGCCTTGGGAACGTTTGCCGGACGGATGGCAAAGGTCTTCAGCTCGAACGACGAGTAGACAGTGCCATCGTCGGCGGCCACTGCAAACTGGTGCGACTGCTTCACCGTACCGTCCAGGCCGTCAATCATCATGGAGTCCTGCTTGAACGCCCGTCGCTCCGTCTCCTTGACGTCTTTCTCCAGATAGCGCAGCGTCTCGTTCATCTCCAGATTGCGCGAGGCCTGATAGAGCGAACGGTTGACGGACTCGTCGAACTGCTCGCGCTTCATCTTCGCCATCTGCTCAATGTAGGATACCTGCTGCCAGAGGAGTGCCAGGAACGAGAGTCCCATGACAATGGCAATGACCCATATCGTACTTTTCTTCATTGTTGTCTTTTCTTTTTTCTTGTGCAAAGATAGTACAATTCTTAAATAGTTAACACTTTAATGTTAATTTTCTTCGTTTGATTTCACAAATTTAACATTTCTGTTTGTTTTAATTTACATATATAAAAATAACAAACAGCAGAACCTTGACGATTCTGCTGTTTGCCATAGTGTGATTGTTACAAATGGATTATTCTTCTTCCTTCAGTTCAGCCTCATGCTGCTTGATGAGCTCCTGCTGGATGTCGTTCGGCACAAGCTCGTAGCTGGAGAACTGTGTGGTGAACGATGCACGGCCACCGGTCAGCGAGCTGAGGGCGATGGAGTAAGAAGCGAGCTCCTTCAAAGGAATCTTGGCACTGAGCTTCTGGTAGCCAGCCTCGCTGTCCATACCCATGATGATGGCGCGGCGACCCTGCAGGTCACTCATCACATCACCCATGTAGTCGGCGGGCACGAGCACCTCGAGGTCGTAGATAGGCTCGAGGACCTTTGGACCGGCCTCCTTGAAGGCGGCGCTGAAGGCGTTACGTGCAGCGAGCATGAACGAGAGTTCGTTAGAGTCCACCGGGTGCATCTTACCGTCGTAGACGATGACGCGAACGTCACGGGCATACGAACCGGTCAGCGGTCCCTGCTCCATACGCTCCATCACACCCTTCAGGATGGCGGGCATGAAGCGCATATCGATGGCACCACCGACGACGCTGTTGATGAAGACGAGCTTGCCGCCCCACTCCAGGTCCTTCTCTTCCTTCGACTTGATGTTCATCTTGAACTCCTGGCCGTTGATGGTGAACGACGTCGGATCGGGCATACCGTCGGTGTACGGCTCAACAATCAGGTGTACCTCACCGAACTGACCGGCACCACCCGACTGCTTCTTGTGACGGTAGTCGGCACGGGCCATCTTCGTGATGGTCTCACGGTACGGAATCTTCGGCTCCTGGTATTCCACCTGAATCTTCTCGTTGTTCTCCATGCGCCACTTCAGCGTACGCAGGTGGAACTCACCCTGACCGTGGACGATGATCTGGCGGAGCTCCTTCGACTGCTCGACCACCCATGTCGGGTCTTCCTGGCGCATCTTCTGCAGGGCAGCCATCATCTTCTCAGTCTCCGACTCGTTGACGGCCTTGATGGCACGCGAGAACTTCGAGTTAGGATATTTGATGAAGTCGAACTTGTTATCGACATCCTTGGCGTTCAGCGTATTGCCGGTCTTCACGTCCTTCAGCTTCACGGTGCAGCCGATGTCACCGGCACGCAGCTCGTCGACCTGAATACGGTTGGCACCGGCGCAGGCATACAGTGTACCCATGCGCTCCTTCGAGCCGCGGTCAGCATTCGTCAGGTCGTCGCCGCTCTTCACGACGCCGCTCATCACCTTGAAGTACTGCACCTCACCGATGTGGGGCTCCACGCCGGTCTTGAAGAAGTACAGCGATGTGGGAGCGCTGGCGTCGGCGGGAACCTCCTTGCCGGCAGCGTTCTTGATGACGGGCATCTCGCTGACGAAAGGAACGACGTTGCCGAGGAACTCCATCAGACGGCGAACACCCATGTCACGACCTGCGCAGACGCAGAACACAGGGAAGATCGAACGCGTTACCAAGCCCTTGCGGATACCCTCGCGCATCTCGTCCTCGCTGAGGTCCTCGCTCTCGAAGAACTTCTCCATCAGCGTGTCGTCACCGGCGGCGGCAGCCTCAACCAGAGCGGCTTTCCACTCCTTGGCTTTCTCCAGCTGGTCGGCAGGGATGTCCTCGATGATGGGCGCACCACCCTCGGGCTTCCACGAGTACTTCTTCATTAGCAGCACGTCGATGACGCTGTTGAAGCCGGCACCCGTCTGGATAGGATACTGTACGGGCACGCAGTTGTTGCCGTAGACCTCCTTCAGCTGACCCAGGATCTGGTCGAAGTCGCAGTTGTCGCGGTCCAGCTGGTTCACCAGGAAGATGACGGGCTTCTTCAGCTTCTCCGTGTTACGGAAAGCGTTCATCGTGCCCACCTCGGGACCGTACTGTCCGTTGACGAGGATGACAGCCTGGTCGGTGACGTTCATGGCGGTGATGGAACCACCCACGAAGTCGTCCGATCCCGGACAGTCGATGATGTTCAGCTTCTTGTTGTTCCACTCCACATGGAAAACAGTTGAGAACACCGAGTAGCCGTACTCCTGTTCCACAGGGAAGTAGTCGCTCATGGTGTTCTTACCCTCTACGGTACCGCGGCGCTTGATGATGCCAGCTTCGTAGACCATTGACTCGGCAAGAGTAGTCTTGCCGCTACCCGCACTGCCAATGAGTGCAATGTTTTTAATCTCGTTAGTTTGATATACCTTCATATCGTTTTAGGTTTTTTGGTTTGTTATTAGGTTTCTGTTTTGGAAATCGGCTCCGAAATTACTCATTTTCCTTGAAAAGACCAACGAAACCTTTCAAATATTAAACTATTTTAGTACTTCTGGGGCTTTGTCCCGAACTTACGGCCGCTCTAAAAAGCTAAAAAGTATTTGGTTTTTTACTCGCTTATTCGTAACTTTGTACCCGAAATGGCAGGAATCTACATACACATACCGTTCTGCAAAAGCCGGTGCATCTACTGCGCTTTCTACTCGACGACGGCCTTCGACCTCCGTCAGAGGTACGTCGATGCCCTCTGTCGGGAGATGGTGCTTCGGGAAGAGAGGAGAGAGGAGAGAGGAGAGAGGAGAGAGGAACTAAAATCGAGGAACGAGGAACGAAAAACGAGGAACGAGGAGAAGGAGATTGAGACGATCTATCTTGGGGGCGGCACGCCAAGCCAATTAACGCCAGCACAACTCCGCCAGATCTTTATATATATAAATAAGGTTTATAACATTTCTCCTTCGTCCCTTCTTCTTCCTCCCTCCTCGACAAAAGAAATCACGATCGAGTGCAACCCCGACGACGTCACGGCCGACTTTGCCGAAGCATTACAGCAGCTCCCCGTCAACCGTGTGTCGATGGGTGCCCAGACGTTCGACGACCGTCGTCTGCAGTTCCTGCACCGCCGCCATAGCGCCGCCCAGGTAGCAACGGCCGTCCGACGGCTGCGCCAGGCCGGCATCGACAACATCAGCATCGACCTGATGTACGGTTTCCCCGGTGAGACACTCAGCGACTGGCAGCACGACATCGATGCCGCCCTGGCGCTCGACGTCGAGCACATCTCCGCCTACTGCCTGATGATTGAGGAAGGGACGCCGCTCTACAAGCAAATGCACAAAGTGCACAAAGTGGACGGTTCTCTTTGTGTAGTTTCCGATGAAACTACACAAAGAGAACCGTCCCCATTAAGCGAGGAGTTGGAACGCCAGATGTATGAGCTGCTCATCGACCGCCTGACGGCTGCCGGCTACGAGCACTACGAGATATCGAACTTCGCCAGGGCGGGCCGACGTTCGCGCCACAACTCGAGCTACTGGACGGACGTGCCCTACATCGGTCTGGGTGCTGCTGCCCACAGCTACACCCCACCCCGTACCTCTCCCGACGGGAAGGGAATCCGCAGTTATAATGTGGCCGATATCCACCAGTATATCGAGGCCATCGAACGTGGTGAGCTGCCTTCGGAACAGGAAGTGATTGACGGCGACACCCGTTACAACGATCGTCTCACCGTCGCCCTTCGCACCTGCGAGGGTCTCTGTCTCGACGAGCTGTCGGCACGTCACCGCGACTACCTGCTGCGCACGGCGCGCCGCTATGTGGACGACGGTCTGCTGGTACTCAGCAATCATCACCTGCGGCTGAGCCGCAAGGGTCTCTTCGTCAGCGACATGGTGCTCGCCGACCTCATGCTCGTTGATGATTAATATCTAAGGAAGTTCCTCCCCTACTCTTTCAAGAGAAATCCCGTTCTATCACTTCCAGACACATCCGGCTGTTGTGATACGGACATTTCCAGAACCCCGCCTTGTCGTCGACGGTGTTCAGCGAACCGTCAGGATGACGGCTCCAGAACCACTCACCACCATCCCAGTCTATCAGGTTGTCCTTGATATACTGCCAGCAGGCGGCTGCCTTCTCAAAGGCCGAGGCATCGCCAAAGTACTGATAGATGTTCACCCATCCGACGACGTTCTCCGCCTGTACCCACCAGTGCAGGTCGTCGTCCACATGGCCGGTGTCGAGGTTCGCCTCGTGGATCATCGACCCGTCGGGTCGCAAGCCTTTCTCTGAAGCCTTCGCCACCTCTTGCACCACGCGTTCCACCTTGTCGAGCACCTGGCGGTCGCCCAGTACCAGCGCCGCCTCGTGTATCAGCCACGAGCACTCTATGTCGTGTCCGTAGCTCTCCAACTGTCCGGCACCGCGCGTCCAGTCCATCTCGAAGAACAGGTCGAGATGGTGTGTCTCCGGGTTCAGTATTTTGTCAGTAAAGATGTCGATGAGGTTCCGTAGCGACGCCTCAACCGCGATAATCGTCTCCTCAGGGATAGTGATACCAATGGGCAATACCGCCCCGATGACTGGCACATAGTCACAGGTTTCTTGGGCATGCAGCTCCTTCAGACAACGCAGCAGGTTCGTGTACGGCTCGATAATGTGCAGATGGGTGTTCTGCGACTTCGGGTAGTTGGCGTCGAGTTCCGAGAGTCGCATATCGGCCATCTCGCCCCACTCACGGGTGCAGGCCTCAATGTAGCCGTTATGCTCGTGGTCCAGGGCGTGCTCCTCAATGCAGTCATAGAGCTGCAGGGCATAGTCCAGTGCCTCGCGGTCGCCGGTGGCCCGCACATATTCCGACAGTCCGTAGATGGCGAAGCCGATGGCATAGAACTGCTTCTTCGTGTCGAGCGGTCGTCCCTGATAGTCCACGCTCCAGAAGACGCCGCCGTACTCCTGGTCAATAAAATGTTCGACGAGGTAGTCCTTGGCACGGGTGGCCATGGTAAGATAGGACTCATGGGGTCTATTGGACTCATGGGACCCATAGGTCTCATAGGACTCATAGGTCTCATGGGACTCATAGGTCTCATGGGACTCATAGGACTCATAGGTACCATTGGTCCCATCACCCATTACCCGGTAAGCTGCCGAAAATGCCCAGAGAATGCGGGCATTGAGGATGGCACCCTTCTCGGCCTGTGGATGGAGCTGTCCCTGTCCGTCGATGCGCCCGTAGAACCCGCCGTTCTCGCGGTCTACCATGCGCTCCATCCAAAAAGGCAGGATGTTCTGCTGTAGAACATCCTGCATCTCACGTTTCATCTGTTGTGGTGTCATTCTACGGAACGTACCTTCTTCAGTTCACGGTTAATCTCCTCAATACGCTCGGTGGTCAACGGATAGAACCATACGACGAGCACCGAGAGGGCGGCCACACAGGCCGGGATGAAGCTCATCAGCCAGCGCAGACAGAGCAGTGCCCCCTCCGGCTGTACGACACCTGCGCTCAACTGTTCGGCATCGGTGATATAGCCGAATCCCGAGAGCAGCCACAGTACGGCAGCACCACCAATGGCACCGCCAAACTTCTGGGCCATCGACGAGCTGGAGAAGATCAGGCCCGTCGAGGCGGTGCGGAACTTCAGCTCGGCATAGTCGCTGACGTCGGCATACATCGACCATACCAGTGGCGACATGATACCCGTCAGGATGGAGATGAGCACCTGTGCGATGAGCATCAGCCAGAAGCCCGTAGGTGTGCAGGGTATGAAGAAGAAGAGGATGCTAAGCACGACGAGCGAGGCGTTGACCATGATGAACGTCGTCTTCTTGCCCAGGCGGTTGGCAATGGGCACGCACGAGGCGACGCCCACCATGTTGCTCACCTCGCCGACACCGAGGAACAGTCCGGCGTAAAAGGCGAACATGATGCCGAAGAATGCCAGCGACACCTCCGGTCCGATGATGTCCTGGAAGAAGTAGGCGACGGTGGCGCCGCGGACGGTGTTGAACAGGTTGAAGCACAGGGCCGCGCCGATGAGCAGCCACCACGGCTTGTTCGACAGCAGGGCCTTGAAGTCGCTGCCCACGGAGACGGTGGAGACGGTCTTCAGATGCTCACGCGTCAGGAAGAAGCAGAGAATGAACATCACGAAGCAGGCCGCCGCAATCGTCACCATGGCCCAGAACCATCCGCCCGGCTGGTTGTAGCCGCCCATGAGGTTGGCCAGGGGCTCCCAGAGGAACAGCGAGATGAACGATCCGCCGTAGGCGAAGAACATCCTGAACGACGAGAAGACGGTCTTCTCGTTCGAGTCGTCGGTCATCACGCCGAGCATGGCGCCGTAGGGCACGTTGATGGCGGTGTAGACGGTCATCATCAGGATGTAAGTGACGTACGCCCAGATGAGCTTCCCGCCGTAGTCCAGGTCGGGCGTGGTGAACAGCAGGATGCCGCAGATGCTGAACAGCGGTGCTATCCACAGCAGGTACGGACGGTACTTTCCCCATCGGGTGTTCGTGCGGTCGGAGATGACACCCATCATCGGGTCGCTGACGGCATCCCAGATTCTCGTGACGAGGACGAGCACGCCGGCGTCCACCAGCGACAGTCCGAAGATGTTACTATAGAAGAACGGAAGATAGTACGAGAAAATCTTCCAGAACATGGACGACGACATGTCGCCGAAGCCGTATCCAATCTTTTCGATCAGTTTTCTTTTAGCCATGATTATAGTTTTGGTTTCAATTCTTCAATTTTTCAATTTTTCAATTTCCTTCAAGAACAGCACGTTCGGCGCCTTGTACAGCTTCCGGTAGTCGGCGGCACAGGGCAGCTCGGGCGACGGTCCGAAGTACTCCTTCTTGTAGTTGCGCCACAGCAGGAAGTAGCTCAGGGGGTAGCAGTCCATGACGGGTTTCAGCACCCGCGTCCACCACGTCGCGTCGGTCATGTTCTTCAGACCGCACTCCGTCATCGCCAGCAGCTTGCCGTTGTCCTTGGCAAACTGCGAGAGGAACTTCAGGTCGGCATCGACGGCCTGTAGGAAGTCCTGCTCCGTGCCCCACTGGTAGGCGTCCTCGCCGATGAGCGTCACACGGTCGTTGCCGGGATAGCGCTTCATGAAGCGGTCCCATGTCCACCCGCCGTCAAGGTTGGGCGAGTAGCTCCACAGCAGGTTGTCGAAGCCACGGCCGGTGAAGTAGTCCTGCGTCATGTTCCACAGTCCGTGAAACTCCTCGTCGCTGCACAGCTTCTGTCCCCACCAGAACCACGAGCCGTTGTTCTCGTGCCACGGGCGGAAGATGATGGGCACCGGCTGGCCGTCCTTGTCCTTGAGGGTCTCCAGGAACTGTGCGATACGTTCCAGCCACAGCGTGAACTTCGCGTGCTGCGAACCGCCGGGCAGGATGCTGCGCACGGTCAGCGTCGACGTGACGTCCCATGCCGTACCGCCCGTCAGGGGGTTGCGCGGATGCCAGCTCAGGGTGACGATGCCGCCACGCTCATGGTGGGCCACCAGCTCTTCACGGATACGGGTGAAGGGCACACTGTCCAGGTTCTTCGCGTCGCCCATCTCGATGCCGCCCAGGTCGAAGCCCATGACGGCGGGATAGTCGCCGACGGTCTCCAGCACGTCGCTACGTCCCTGCTCCCACTCCCAGGTGACGCCGTAGAACGGGTCATCCTGGTGGCCGGCCATGTAGCCGTGCTCCCGGAGTGTCGTCAGTCGCTGTGCCAGACCCTTGGCTTTCGTGGCCAGCAGGTGGTCGAAGAGCCACTGCTGCCACTCGTCCCACTGCTCCTCGAACCAGAAGTGCTTCGTCAGCGGGTACGGCGACAACTCCTTCGGTCCTTTCACGGTGTTATAAGTGGCATAGGCGGTTGTCGGCGGCACGACGTCGTCGTTGTAGCCGAACGAGAACCACCCCTGCTGACGGTCGGTGATGAGGCGGGCAAAGTTGACGCCGTCGTAGTAGCGCGACGTCTCTATCTGTCGTTCCATGCCCTTGCCCTTGTTCCAGTAGAACCAGTGGGGCCAGCCGCAGGCACGGCCGCTGAGCGACGCCGTATGGTCGCACATCGCACCGTGGACGACGCCGTAGCACGTCACGCGGCGGTCCAGTCCGGCCGTTGCCAGCGACAGGAAGCCGCCCTGACTCGAACCGGTGACGCCGAGGTCACGGCCGTTCCACGGGGTATACTGCTCAATATAGTCCAGGGCACGTATGCAACCCAGCACCACGCGCTTGTAGTAGCTCTGGTCGCGGTCGTCGGTGCCGTAGTTCCAGTAGTCGTGCAGGCCGCCGTTCTGCAGGTTGTCGTAGACGCCCTGCTCCATGGTCACGGGGATGCCGTGAATGCCTATCTCCAGCGTGATGATGCCCTGGGCAGCCGTCCACACGTCGCCGCTGTAGGGACGCACGCCGGCGCCGGGTACACGTAGCAGGGCGGGATACTTGCCGGGCTTCACGGGCACGCTGAGGATGCCGTAGGTACGGCTGTTCCACCGCATATTCTGGAAGCTGACTTCATAGACGTCGACATCCTTCGTCGAACGCTCGGGCAGCAGCCGTTTCGTGGGTTCCAGACTGGTCCAGCGTGCCTCCTGGATGGCCCGCTGCCAGTAGCTCTCGAAGTCCTGCGGCATGACGGTCGTGGGCTGCAGCTTCTCGGGCGAGAAGGCGGCGGTACACATACCCTCGTAGTCCTTGCCGCCGATGTGTGCGACAACCTTCAGACGGTAGAAGCCGGGCTGCTTCATCGTGCCGCGCCACTTCATCGTGCCGTCCTTCAGCGTCACGCTCTTCTTCACCTCGGGGTACATCTCCGGGCCGGCCTCGTAGTCGACGCTCACGTTGTCGACGAGCGTGCCCGAGCGGCGCACCTCAACGTTGAAGTTGGCCGTCTGGCCCGTGGCGTACGTCCAGTCCTTGTGGTCGGGCTCTACGGTGACCACTATCTGCTTGCCGATGACTTGCGCCATG
>Ga0326511_10001544_pt1 | contig 19018 bp, 16 predicted proteins | sample 0_2496_0518_D_FD_203701 | JGI IMG/M metagenome (GOLD analysis project Ga0326511, IMG submission 203701) | Bovine rumen microbial communities from UC Davis, California, United States - 0_2496_0518 | ecosystem: Host-associated > Mammals > Digestive system > Stomach > Rumen | place: USA... | reverse complement strand
CTGTGGGGCGTTAGCTCTGCATAAGTTCCGCCAACGAATCGGTCTTCGCCTTCGGCTTGCCCTCTTCGGGCGTCACTTATCTGTATTATTCGTTATTCACTATTCTTTTTTCTTTATTCTTTAAAATATAAACTGTCGCTCAAACAAAAGCCGAAAACAACAAAACTACTTCCGGTTTACTACATTATTCATTAATGAGATCTTACAAATGTATAAAGATAACCCATTACTGGATAAATAATCAGACGTGGCACATCTTATGTTTTCTGTCGGTGCATATATCCTGATGATAAAGCCGCCGCAAGTGCTGAAAAACCTTATGACAGCGTAAGAAATGAGGTCGAACACTATGAAACAGGTTTGCCCGAAGTGCAAAAGCAAGGATATATCATTGAGTACGGCATTGTAAGAAAATCGTGGTGCAGGCGAAGACTGTTTTTTTAAGCTACATTGTGATGGTGCTTTTACTTATTCATACCCGTTTTAGTTTGGATACTGCTTTTTGCAATGTTAAATGAAAAGAGAAAGCCTGTGCCTGTCACTTACGCTCTATGCAGTAAATGCGTATACAGTTGGAAATTGACAGCAAAAAAGAAGAACAGAAAGCTGATTGCTGTTTCCGTTCTTCTGATAGTTATTGTGGCTATGGCTGTTCAGTTTTACTTTATGGGTAAGTATCAGGGGGGTTTAACAAAAAAGGACTGCCGTGTGACAGTCCTGAATTATTAAGGTGAATCAGAAGTTTTTCTAATGGTTTTTGTTCCCATAAGAAAACAAAGCACATGACTTCTTATGCATATTTCACAAGATAAGAATGTTACTATATAGGATACAGTCACAGGCACGATAAACAGTAAAAATGTATTGTCGATAATAAGTCCACTCATCAGATATTGAAACAAAACAATCCAAATATAATGCAATATATAAAACATAAATGATCTTTGTGACATATATGTGGTTATATTCGACGCTTTATAAAAGTAGCTGTTTGATATCCCCATCACTGCAAGTAACATAAACCATTCGGACAATGATCTTGTGATAGTGTTAATAATGGGGATTGCAGGAATCGTCTGATCTGCCCATAGAAACAGATATGTATTCGTAAAGGTAGCGACTATACCGACACTAAGGATAAGCCATCTATGGGTTGATATCTTTTTTATCACATCGTCATCAGATAGAATATAATATCCAATCATGAACAAATACAGGTATTCAATAATACTCTTACCGCCTATGGAAAGAAGTTCATGAAAAAGGATCAAGGGTATGCCCAACAGATATATGAATGTGATCGAAATATTATATATTTTATGTTTTAATCTAATTCTCTTTTGTACTTTAAGAATGATAATAAAAAGGACTGAAATTACAAAAAGAAAAATTAAAAACCAAAAATGCCCCATAGAAAATCCACCGTCTGCTCCGGTTAAATCGGTATATTTAGTAAAAAAGATCTTATAATGCTGTAGAAAAGAGCCTGTATATTTATAATTATAACAATCAGCCAAATAAGTCATAGCTGGCATTATGGTTAAGGTTCCAAATAAATACGGTATCAGAAGTTTCTTAACTCTTTCCAAAAGATACTGTTTTGGAGTTCTTTTTTTCAATGCATATTTTGTACTTATTCCTGCCAAAACGAACAACAAAGGCATAAGAAAAGGACTAAAAATTACAACAATACTGCTGATAATTTGATTGCTTTCAAAAAAGATATAATTGGGTTCGCTCCATGTATTCCAAGCCATTGCGGCATGATAGATAATTAAAACACTAATAGCACCCCATCTTAAATTGTCTATATAGTACCTACGCACATCTGAGTCCCCCTTTTGAAACAATTATTCTACTTTATGAATAATGATATTTTGATTATATCATACGGAAAGGTTAAAAACCATATCTTTTCAAAAACAAGTGGGACTTCAAGTCCCAGTTGTGCGGTATCATTCCTTGAAGTATCCGCCTGTGGAGCCGTCCCACTCTATTGTACCGTCCTCGTACATCTGACAGCCGTGAGCCACAAATGTCCACTTGTACTTGCTTACACGCTGAAACTTCGCTCTGTAATGTCCCTCTGCTTCAAGGCAGATATAGGAGCCACCGCCTTTGCCCCAGTAGATCGTATCGGGTGTGGGATTGAAGTAGTGTCTGTCCATTGTCTGACCTCCTTCCGTAAGGTTTTATCTTTTCCTTACAGTAACTATTATAGACGATAGTTCGTTCATATTCAATATACAACCTGAACGAACTTTCGGTTATACTTCTTTGATGCTTTGTTCAAAATATAGACTTGATTTCGTTCATATTCTATGTTAGAATGGTTAAAGAAATATATTAGGAGGGTGATCGTATGGGTATGGTATATAAAATAAATGTGCTTCAAGCTCTGAAAGCCAAGGGCTACTCAACATACCGTATCAAGAATGATAGGCTGTTGAGCCAATCTACTTTGCAGAAACTCAGAGAGGGTAAGCCTGTTTCGTGGGAAAATATAGAAGCCTTTTGCAGACTGCTTGAAATACAGCCCGGTGATCTGCTTGAATACAAGCCTGATACAGCAGAGAATGATTGATTTTTCTTTCTCTGACGGTAAAAGGGCATAAAAAAGAAGCCGACAGGGGACAAGACAATATGTCCCGTCTGACCTGTTGACTTCATAGCTTCTTATAATTGTTTTTAATGACATTATGAAAATGGAATAGATGTCAAGAACTAACATAGAAACGAATAAAAAATTTCCGAAAGTTCGTTTTTAGTATTGACAAACAAAAAACGATGCTGTAATATTAAAATGTATGTTGAAAAAGTAAACACCAAAAGCCCATCGCTTAACTACCAATTAAACGACAGGCTACGCTCGCAAAGGTACTGATCCTACCTCTAACGAATTTCTGATGCCCAAACAGGCTTTCTATGCCTTTTGGATATAACGTGTCAAGTCAATGCCTTTTTGCGTGAACAACAACGGGGTATTGGCTTGGCATAATTTTTTGTTACACTTGCCTTTATGTCAGTGCATAGGCTTTCGTCTGTGTCCTGACATAAGAGTAAACAGTAATACCAACCACTCGTTTTACTCTTTCCCGACAACTGAATACATAACACAAGCGAAAATACAACGGTATCATAACAGTTTTGCCACGACACCAAACCTCATTGGTCGAACGAGCCAACAGACTTCCTACTACCTGTTGCTACCTTGACTACTTGGTAAGGCTTACAAACCTGTTTAATACGATGTGGTGAAACCACCGGCGAGTACCCGACTTCCCCCAACATCAGGATAAGATAGCCTGTGTTATTGAAGATAATCTTGGCAGAGATTATCTTCCGATAAAGGTATAATCAGATTATTCCCTTATCGGAGGATAATCGAGCGAATTATACAGCAACAAGGTAAGAAGACAAAACTCCTTACCTCACTGCTTTCATTTGGCAGGGGCAGAAGGACTTGAACCCTCGGCACGCGGTTTTGGAGACCGCTGCTCTACCAACTGAGCTATACCCCTAAATATTCAGTACGCAAATTATAATACCATAAAACAACTGATTTGTCAACAGTAAAATAATAATTTTTTATAAAAAAGGGATCTGGCAATAAATATATCACAGATCCCTTTGTATTATTACTGAAGATTATTCAGCCACATTGAAAATTGTTCCAGAACATTGGTATAAAGAACTTTGTCACTTGCATCATTGAGATCTTCCATTTTTGAAAAACCTGTATTATCACGGACTCTGCCTGTCATATCATCAAGTTTCTGCAAATATTTGAACGATGAGTGACCTATGCCTATGAACTGTATAAATACATTCATACTCGAACTTCTTCGGATAATATCATCGGTTTCTCTTCTGTCAAAATTTTCACCGTCTGTTATAAAAAGTATGAAGGTGGGATCACCGTTATCAACTATGGGAGCATCAATATAATAAGGTGTTGCACCCAATCCCAAAAAACCTCCACGATAACCTGTAGTTCCCATTATGATAGATCTTAGTACAGGGGAATAGTTAGTACCTCCCATTGAATAGCCTGATCTCTTTATAACTTCCTCCACATAATTTTCATAATTATGCAGATTAAGGTCGTCGATTTTCCTGTAATCATCCTGAAAAAGAAATACATCTATAGTACCATTATCATCAAAAGTAAGCCCTAAAGGTACAAGTCTGTTTATTGTGTTTTGTACTGTACCGTTGCTGTACAAGGTAGACATAGAACCACTGTAATCAAGTGCAACAACCACCTTAGCACGCATATTGCCTAAATCTATCTTACTGTTTTTGCTGAGATCAACCACGCATTTTGACAGATTAACAACGTGTTCCTGAAGTTTTTGCTTATCTTTTGAAAGGCTTATCTTTCCCATTACTTCATTAGTGATTTGTTCTTCTGTCTTTTTAAGACTTACACCTGAATTTTTAACTGGTGCAGGCTGAGTATACTGCGGAGGCGGCGGTGATGCCGGCTGATTGAATGTTGGTGCAGGCTGAGTATACTGCGGAGGCGGCGGTGATGCCGGCTGATTGAATGTCGGTGCAGTCTGAGTATACTGGGGAGGCGGTGGTGATGCCGGCTGATTGAATGTAGGTGCAGGCTGAGTATACTGTGGAGGCGGTGGTGTCGGCTGATTGAATGTTGGTGCAGGCTGAGTATACTGCGGAGGCGGCGGTGATGCCAGCTGATTGAATGTCGGTGCAGTCTGAGTATACTGGGGAGGCGGTGGTGGTGCCGGCTGATTGAATGTAGGTGCAGGCTGAGTATGTTTGGTTTGAGGTACAGGAGTCTGAACAGAATTACTCTGTTGTAAATAGAAAGGTAAAGATTGCTGTTCTTTATCATTCTGTACTTTCGGTGCAGAAGTTTCCTCAGCTTTAAGTTCTGTTCCTCCATAAAGTGCAAGCAATGCAGAAAGACCTCCGTTAAAACCATTCGCAACAGCCGATATTCTCCAGCCGTCTTTTCTGTATATCTCAACAGATATTATAGCCTTTTCGGATTTGAAATCTGTTCCGCTCAGTTCCATTGTTATCTGAGGAGAATTATTTTGAGAAAGAACAAATGTATGTTTATTTATCTCTTTCATAGTACCCGAGCCGTCTATACTTGCAGTAAATATCAATCTGTCTATTGATGACGGAAGTTTTGAAAGTTCAATATCAAAACTTACACCTTTGTTTTGGGATGTAAACCTTATTTCTCCATTCGGAGAAGATGTTTGATTGTAAAAAATCATATAACCTTCATCGGAAAGCTTTTTGTTTTTGTCAACTCCGAAACAACAGAAATCGTATACTGCCGAGCCATCAACAGATACCCCGACAGAAATCTGTTCATTGATATTGACATACTTATCAAGCTTATCACGCATTCCACGGGAAAAATTCATTTATTATGCCTCCTTGCTGAAAATAATACCTATATATGAATTTTATCACAAAAACAATAAAAAAGATACTATAAATAATTTATAAAAAAACTATAAATATTTGTACATATAAAAAACTCCCGCAACAAAACAATGTTACGGGAGAACCGTTTTACTTTCTTACTTTATAACCGCATTTTTCAATCGTGGGTATAAGACCTATTTTCTCCTTATCATCATCAGGAAGCTGAGGAAAGTCGTATGCAGGGAAATCATTTCCCTCTACTATAAGAGGCCCGTCAGGAGTGATACATACATCCCATCCTACATAACGATGCTCAGGAACAACCATTGCAGCTTTCTTTACAAGTTCCTTAATTTCATTCATATATGGAAGTTTATAGCCGACAAATTTTATTCCTGTTGCAGGATGTGCGTCATAATTGATAAGAGCAGAGGTATGTCCCTGACCCGTTATTTCACCCTTGTCAAGATCAAAATGACACGCAAGACCACCGTTTTCAAGATTATCAACGAACTTTCCGTTATTGCCCATTTTAAATACGGCATAAAGTATATTGGGCTTTCCGTTATAAACGAGGGTAACTATTCTCAGACAATTAAGAGAATATGGATAGATCTTTGCTGCCTGAGGATGCTGAACAATCAGCTCCTCAACAACACCAAAATTCTTTTTAGGATCCTTTACATAATAGTAAAGTTCTTCTGCCGATTTATAATCAGAAACTTTCAGTTTTTCGATACCCTTACCGCTTTCACCTATATTAGGCTTTGCGAAAATATATTCTTTGCCTTTTACAAATTCCTTAAAAGTATCTAAATCAGTTTCGGCAAGGTCATGTATTTCTCTACCCGTAAATTCTGCGAACTTCTTATCGAAAACATTTTTCTCATCAAATATGTAAGAAAGATTTTCATCGTTGAGTTCAGAAATCATTCTTTTGTTTTTCATACGGGTGAGATAAGTTTTCCTCTGCTTGCCGTTCATTTTATAGAACTCAAATATAGTATAGTCATTATAGCCGGCTCCGTATTTTATACCGCAGCCCACCATATCAAAAAAGGTTGTTACCTTATTTTTTCCTGATTTTTCATGTACTTCATTTATGGCATTCTTCATCTTCTTAAAACGTACTCCGCTGAGCACTCTTGTAAGATAACCAAGTTTCATAAATGTCCTCTTTTCTTATTATTCCATGATTTTATACCTGTGCAAGTATGTCCTTTACAGATTCCTTTATAATTTTAAGACCATCAAGCAGTTCTTCCTCGCTTATTGTAAGCGGGGGCATAAGCTTAACAACAGAATTCTTTCTTCCTGCACCCTCAATTATCATTTTTCTTTCAAAACATTTTGCCTCCACCTTATCAGCAAGACCCTGTACGGGGAATTTTTCAAAATCAATACCCCAGATAAGACCGATACCTCTTGCTTCAAGACGGGTATCAAGAGGAAGAATTTCTTCTTCGATGAACTTCTTTACAATAACACTTTTTGCCTTTACAGAGTTCTCGATCTTATTTTCAAGCATATAATCAAGACCTGCTTTTGCAGCCACAAATGCCATCTGATTACCTCTGAATGTACCATTATGCTCACCCGGCTTCCATATATCAAGCTCAGGTTTGATAAGAGTGATTGCAAGAGGAAGTCCATAACCGCCGATTGATTTTGACATAGTAACGATGTCGGGTTTTATGCCTGCTCTTTCAAAGGAGAAGAAATCACCGCTCCTGCAGCAGCCTACCTGTACATCATCAACAACAAGGAGAATATCGTTATCATCGCAGAATTTTCTTATTCTTCTGAGCCACTCCTCATCAAATACACGAATTCCTCCCTCTGCCTGAATAGTTTCAATGAAAAGTGCAGCCGGCTTTTCGATACCGCTGTGATCATCGGAAAGAAGTCTTTGCATATATGCAACTGTATCAAGTTCAGGGAACATATACGGTGCAGGAATGAATGTAACATTATCAAGCGGAACACCTGCACCTCTGCGTGAAGCCTTATCCGTTGTAAGAGCAAGTGAACCGAGTGTCATACCATGAAATGCACCCATGAGAGCAAATACATTACGGCGACCCTTTACTTTTCTTGCAAGTTTAAGAGCAGCTTCATTTGCGTTTGTACCTGTAGGGCCGGGAAACTGTATCTTATAATCAAGTCCCTTCGGCTTCAGCACTTTTTCTTCAAATGTTTCGATAAATTCTCTCTTAGGAACAGTATACATATCAAGTGCGTGTATAATACCGTCATTTTCGAGATATTCAATAAGCTTTTTCTTTATTTCGGGGTTGTTATGACCGTAGTTTACAGCACCCGCACCACAGAAAAAGTCGATATACTTTGTTCCTTCTTCATCAATAAAATATGAACCTACAGACTTTTTAAACACAGTGGGGAAATGTCTGCAATAGGAACGTACTTCCGATTCATAGCTTTCAAAAACAGACGTATTCATTTTACCTACTCTCCGTTTCTATATTCTTTTTCCATAAGTTTGTTAAAATATCCACATAGCATATTTTACCCTTTTTATTTTGAACAGTCAAGCAAATTTACTGCTTTAAAGACACTTTTTAATCGATTTTTTCAACTTTTGAGAAGGTATACAAAAATATAATAAACTACTCAATTTTTTACCACACATTTTTATCAATCATCAGTATGTGATCGACAGTTCTTCGGTTTTCTTTTTGATACATGGTAAAATCTAAAACTTGTAAACCTTGTCATTCCGAACGCAGTTAGGAAGCTTTAAAGTTCCTTTGCTTTGCTCAGTGTTACATTAAATTATCAGAATGTACAAAACATAAAAAAATAACTGCTGTGCGTAAAAAGTAAGCACAACAGCTATTTTTTGGGTATATTTTAATCAGAGATGTCGTTATCGAGAGCAATTATGAGTGAATAATCAGGATAAGCCTTTTGAATTTCACCGCATATTTCAGCGTATATTGTTTCTCTTGCAGAACCGAAATCTATTACAACATCAAACTGCATAGTTTTCTTTTCCATGTCAATATAAAATCCGTGCATCTGAAGCACACCATCAAAAGACATTACCTTATTTCTGACAGAATCCCGTATTTCAGCGATTTCATCACCCGATGTATTTACGGAATATACGCCGACAGCCGTCATTATAACCGAATATTCTGTATATACTTCTTTCTGTATTTTCCTTGTAAGAGCATCAATTTCATCTGCACGCATAGTATCATTTACTTCGATATGAGCAGATGCAAGATACCTGTCAGGCCCGTAATTATGCAGTATCAAATCATATACACCATGCACTCCTTCCTGAGAAGCAATAGTATGACGTATACCTTTTGAAAGTTCGGATTGTACACGCATACCGAGCATTTCATCTACTGCATCTTTTATCATCTCAAATCCGGATTTTATAATGAATAATGATATAACTGCACCCACATAAGCCTCAAGACTTACACCCGACAACATATACACTATCGCACATACAAGCACAGAACCCGACAGCACAGCATCCAACAAAGCATCCGTACCCGAAGCTTCAAGAGAACCGCTGTTCACTTCATTTCCCTTTTTGCGTACATAAAAACCTAAAATCAGCTTTACAACAACAGCCGCTGCTATTATTATGACCGATACAAAACTATAATCAAGCTGCTCTGGTGTAATAATCTTTTTTACCGATTCACTCAGAGAAGTCATACCTGCATACAGAATAATAGCCGCAACAATAGTCTGACTCATATATTCAATTCTGCCGTAGCCGTAGGGATGTTTTTTATCCGGACGTTTTCCTGAAAGCTTTGTACCGATAATTGTTATAATGGATGACAATGCATCACTCAGGTTATTAACTGCATCAAGAATTACAGCTATAGAATTTGATGCAAGTCCCACAACTGCCTTAAATATTACCAATACTATATTAGCTGCAATACCTGTTATACTTGTGCGGATGATGACCCTTTCCCTGTCAATATTTTGTGATCTACCCATATTATTCACCCGTATTCCCAAGAATTTTATAAAGCAGTTTATAAAGTTCTGCCGCTTCATCCTGCTCAAGAGGTACGCAGCTTCCTACTGCCGCAGGGATATTTTTAACCTTTTCTTTCATATCATATCCTTTTTCCGTCAGTTTCAGCAATACCACCCTTTCATCTTCTTTACTTCTTTCACGAGTGATATATCCGTCCTTTTCCATTTTCTTAACAACAGGTGTCACTGTACCGCTATCAAGAAAAAGTCTGCTGCAAAGATGTCCGACAGTAACACTTTTTTCTTCCCACAACACCATAAAAACAATATATTGAGTATAGGTAATACCAATCTCTTTAAAATACGGAGTATAAAGTGATGTTATCCTTCGTGCTGCCGCATAAAGAGGAAAACAAAGCTGATTTTCGAGAAGCAATACTCTGTCATCAAAATTTTGTTCTTCCATTTTCCCACATCCTGATAATATTATTTCACAGCAGCTTTTCAACACAAGCCCTTACTTCTTTCATAGAAGCGGAAGGCTCAAAACGTGCTGCCACATTTCCCTGTCTGTCAATAACGAACTTAGTGAAATTCCATTTTATATCAGGATTATTCTTATAATCCTTATCAATTTTTTTCATCATAGCCGAAAGTGCCAGGCCAGACGGACTCATTCCGAACCCCTTGAATCCCTGCTGAGTTTTCAGATACTGAAAAAGTTCAAGTGCATTTTCCCCGTTTACATCAGATTTTTTATACTGTGGGAATTTTGTATTATATTTCAGAGTACAGAATTCATGTATTTCATCATCTGTTCCGGGCGTCTGTCCTGCAAACTGATTGCAGGGAACGTCAATAATATCAAATCCCTTATCACTGAAATCTTCATACATGGCTTCCAAGTCCTTATAGTGAGGAGTAAAACCGCAGCCTGTTGCTGTGTTTACAATTATAAGCACCTTACCTTCATACTCTTTCATTGATACCTGTTCACCATTTGGTTTTGTCAGAAAATAATCATAAATGCCCATGGGAAAATACCTCCCGTAAATTTATATTTTATTAAATTATATTGTATAAAATATAATTTGTCAATAGCTTTTTCAAAATATTTTTAATTTTTTTAAAATATCAGACCTTTTTTATTTTTTCATGCAATAATGTAAGTGAAAGTACAAAAAACACCGAAAAAATAAAATTAAAAAAATTTAAAATCCGGTGAACCTTTTTAAGCTTTTCATGCAATTATATAATTGGAAGTTGAAAAACAGCGACTATGAAAAAACATACGTTGCAGAAAGGAAACGATCATGAATGATACCGAACTTTTACAGGGACTGAAGAAACATGACGAGTCGGCAATAGAAGAAATAATTGAGCGTTACACACCGTATGTATCGACAATAATATACAATATGTCGAAAGGTAAGCTGAGTTCGCCCGACATTGAGGAAACAGCGGCTGATGTATTCTTCACGATCTGGTCTGCCCCCGATAAAATAGCCGAAGGGTCGCTCAAAGGCTTTATAGCTTCCGTAGCTAAAAATAAAGCTAAAGAAAAAATACGTCAGATAAAGCCAAAGGATAATATCATGGATATAGATGATGTTGTTCTGGCAGATGAATATTCGTTATCGGACAGTATCGATAATAAGGTACTTCAGCAGGATCTGACAGACGCACTTGATCAGTTCGGTGAGCCTGACAAGGAAATAGTAATAAGATATTATTACTACTATCAGACAGCACCTAAAATCGCAGAGATACTTGATATGAAGCTTGAAGCTGTCAAATCAAAAATCAAACGGGCAAGAACAAAGCTGAAATCTTTTTTAAAGGAAAGGGGTTATTGATATGAAAACAAATAACATTTTCGATCATATGGACAATGAACCTGCTGTTCTTGATGAGCAGACGGTCATAGAGGAAACAGGAGTAAGCACAGATAATGTAAAGGAGTTGTTCAGAGAAATGGTTAAAAACGGCGGAGCAAAAAAGAGTAAAAAGAAAAACATAACAAAGGTATTCACAGTTTTAGCAGCAGCGGTTGCCGCAACACTTATAGTCGGCACAGTTACAGCAGGTGCTACAGGAAGTTTCAACAGTACATTCGGTGAGATCTTTGCAGGTGAAGCCGATAACGGTATGTATTCAGGCGGGAATGTAAATGTAAACAGTGACATTGTATCTGTTGATTTCAAAGGCATCGCAGGAGATAAGGAAACAGTATACGGTCTTATGGAACTCACAAAGAAAGACGGCTCAAACTTCTTTGACGGTGATAAGAAAGATTACTTCATTATGTATGACTACGAATCTGAAGAAAGAGATGCAACAGTGACCTGCACACGTTCACTTGCTGATACAATCTCTTCAAAAATCTTCTATCATCCGTATTCCGGAACGGGTGCAATAGATTTCGATATTATTGACAATTCAAAATTAAGTGCTGTTTTCCAGTACAATGACAGCGAATTCAATATCGTAGGCGAAACACTGAGCTTTAAAGAAGATCACATACTCCTTTATCATATAGATAAAGTTCTCTGCACAAGAGATGAATTTTATAAAACAATGGATGCACATCAGGATGAAAATGATCCTTTCTGGACTGACGGTCTGAGTCTGGTTGAGAAAATAAGCAAAAAATATGACAACCCCATTGCAGAAAATCAGATCATAGAATGTGACATCAACGGCAATATCTCTCTTATGACAAAAACACAGATTGACCTTCACCTTGATGGCTCTGTAAAACTTAACTACAAGGATACAACAAGATATTTCAGCGAAGCAGAAGGTATCAAAACAACATACAGCGGAAGTGAAGTTATAGTAAAATCCCTCGAAGTACGTCCCCTTTCATTAAGACTTGAAGTAGCTTATCCCACAAACAATGTTGATGAATATATGGTAATCATGGAAAAAGAACCCTATGACGCTGTAAACTCGGTTACAATAACTCTCAAAAACGGCAAATCATACACAATGGATAACTGTCCTCTCTTCCTGAGTGATAACGTACATCGCCTTTCATATTCATTCTACGAAGGATTTACTCCCTTTGTTATCAACCCCAAGGAAGTAAAGAGTATTGTATACAACGGAACAATACTTTATCAGGAATGATTGGTTGTCTTTAAAACATGACAATTCTCCTCAATATAACTTGCAGGAGTACCGAAAGGTACTCCTGCTATACCCATTTTATGGAAATTCTAACAAGTTTTTTCACCACTAATGTTAATTTAACACCACAATAATTCCATTAAATAATTTTAAAAAAATTAAGCAGCGTTATAATAAAAGTGGAATAGCAACTGATGCAGCTTATTACTCACTTTTATGACAACCCATAGAGGCAGCAATATCCAAAGGTATTCCTGCCCACCTTTTTATACGGGCAACGGATTATTTTCACTGAGAGTAATATATATATCTGCACAAAGGGCAACAGAAAGCATGAATAAAGTATATTTTCTGTCTGTTATTTCGATCTCATATCCGTCACCATGAGGTGTCCAGCATTTTTTTTGTGTCATTACGGTATCACCGTGAGAATCAAGCATTGAAAATCTTCCGTCACTCAGACTGCCCATAAAACGGTATGTGCTGCCATATATTGCAAATGCAAAGCGTTTGTTAAGGCATGGAATAAGTATATACATCCTGTGACAGCAGCGTATCGAAAAATAATTCAGCACCAGATTATTAAGACGTATATCGGATACTGTATGATTACTCCTGTCATACATTGTCATACCCAGAATACCGCTTAATTTGACAACAGCAGTATAGATAGGCTCTCCCTTTTCGTTATATACTGTAAAACCGTCATTCTGTCCTGCACCACGCTGTATAAAAAGTTTCATACCTCACACCCCCTTGAAATCAATGTCATCAATTTAAGGTTGTTATCCCTAATATTCCTCTGTCAGCCTGAGCAATCTCCTGTCATCCCGAAAGAAGTAGGAGATCTTTTGAATAAATCAAAGCAGAACAGCCACCAATTGCAAATTGCTAATTGATATTATTATTCTCCGAAAAATGCGTTTTCAATCATATCTTTTGGAATATGCATTTTTTTAGAAAGAAATTCACTTGTAAGCACTTCATCTTCGTAAACCTCGGAAAGTTCTTCACTAAGCAGAAGATGTGCCGCAAAACAATCCGCCTCTTTTTCAATTCTTGAAATACAAAAGCTGGTATTCGCACTCAGCTGTATAGTATTAGTGCTTCCATGAAGTATTATATGTCCGAGTTCATGTGCGGCGGTTATTTTTCTGCGGTAATAGTCAAGCATATCATTAAGTACAACGAATTTGATACCCTCCATCGTTATAGTGAAACCATTTATGCTTTCCGGTAAAGACAGATCAAGCACCTGAATTTCCATTTCTTCGCATATTGCAAAAGGGTCTGCTGTGCCATATTTTTCAATTATATTTTTTACTGTTTTAGCAATTTTTTTCATTTTTTATCTCCGTTTAACCGAATGATTTCTTTTTTTGCTGCTGTGCTATAGCTGCCACAGCTTTAATGGCTTCGACTAATTTTTTTCTGTCATCTTCATCCAGAGGAACACCGTCAAACATAAGTCCCTGATGCGATGAAAGCACCTGAGTGAATTCATCAAATATAACAGAAAGATCTCCTGTGTCCCTTTCTTTACAATTTCCCAGAAGATGGTCACTGCTTACCCCGAAAACAGAACAAAGTTTCAGTATCATATCACTGTCAGGTTCTCTTCTGCCCTGTTCATACATTCCTACAGCAGAAGATGATATATCAAGTTTTGCCGCAAGCTCTGTTTGTGTCATACCTGCTGCTTTTCTCAATTCCCTTATTTTACTTCCCACATAACTTTTCATAATTTCCTCCGCTTATCCGTCAGATATGACGGTTATTTTTTTAATTAACAATTGCTTTGTAATATTATAACACCACGAAACGTGTATTTCAAGCGTTTTGAAAAATATTTTATTTTTCCAAAAATGCTATTGACTTTCACCTCGAAAGGTGTACAATGGAATTGTAAGGTGAATATAAAGTTCACATGGATTGGATTGCGAGCTATATATCGCCTTTTTATTTAATTATAAACTACACGATACGTGTGCTAAGGAGGAACATAATATGACATACGAACAGTGGGCAAAGGAATATCTTGAAAGTGCAGAAAATGTAAAAAGGCAGATCGAGGAACTGAAAGAAAAAATGAAGACTGCAAAAGGAAATAAGCTTATAGAAATGGAAAACAGTCTGAATATTTTTAAAAATATGTATTATGAATGCATGGATACAGCCCGTATCTTAAGCAGAAGAAAAGGAGAATGCTGATGTACGAAAGACCGCTTTACATAAGTGAAATAGAAGAAAAGAAAATGTCAATGATGGCATATTTTGAAGATGAATATAACGGCACAAATGAAAAACAAAGAGAACGTATGAAAAAGCTTTTATCAATAGCAATAAAAAATGAACTTACCGAAAGACAAAAGCAATGTATCATAATGAAATTCTATCAAAATATGACAGCCCAAGATATAGCCAAAGAACTGAATATACGACCTGTTACGGTATATAAACATATAAGAGTTGGTCTGAAGGCAATGAAACATGCCGCTGTTTATTTATAAAAATTTTTGAATAAAAATCTTACATACGGACATGATATTATTGACAGAATTATTTTTGGAGGTAACATCATGCTTGATAAGATTTCTTTGGCACTTCTTATTATCGGGGGACTTAACTGGGGAAGTATCGGAATATTTCAGTTTGATATTGTAGCATGGATATTCGGCGGTCAGACGGGTATCGTCAGCAGACTGGTATATACTCTTGTAGCACTTTCCGCTATCTGGTGCATATCCCTGCTTTTCAGGGATGACGAAAGCATTTTCAGCGACGACAGAAAGGCTCTTTCCTGATAACAAAACAATCGCAGCTTCTCACCGAAAAGAGAGAGGCTGCGATATTTTTTAAATTATAAAATTTTACTCTGCTGTTACTTTAAATTTCTTTGCGGCGGTTTTGCCAGTTTCATCCTTTACACTGACGAGTACATCATAATCTCCGGCAGCAGTGGGGGTAAATGAACCTGTATCTGCTGTACCGTATTTTGTACCTATAGTTTTCCAACTTGATGAGGACGAGAGTTTATACATGAGTGCATAGGTGTAATTTCCCTCTCCGCCTTGTGCAACAGCGTTTATTGTGACCGGAGTTCCCACTGTAACTGTCTCGGCACTTACAGTTGAATTATTGGTGAGTGCCTGCTTTACTTCGATCTGGAATCTCTTTGCTGCAGTCTTACCAGAACTGTCTTTAACACTTATCAGAATATCATAAGTTCCGGGAGTCTTTGTGCTGAATGTCTGTACGGCATCCGTGCCGTATTTTTTGCCTATTGTTTTCCAGCTTGAACTATCAGCAGTTTTATACATGAATGCATATGTATAATCTCCTGCTCCACCCTCAGCCAAAGCACTGAGAGTTACATTTGTTCCTGCCATAATGCTTTCCGCACTTATAGTTGAATTATTTTTAAGTGCTTTTACTGCTTCTGTTACAGTAAGCTTAAATTTCTTTGCAGCAGTTTTTCCTGTGCTGTCTTTAACGCTTATAAGAATATCATATTCTCCGACAGCGGTAGGAGTAAATGCACCTGTGTCAGCCGTACCGTATTTTGTACCTATAGTTTTCCAGCTTGAAGAACTGCTGAGTTTATACATAAGTGCATATGTATAATCTCCCTCTCCCCCTTCTGCTAAAGCATTGAGTGTTACTTTTGTGCCTGCCGAAACGGTCTGGGCACTTACAACAGAATTATTTGTCAGAGGTTTTGCTGCTTCAACCGTAAGGGCAAATCTCTTTGCAACAGTCTTTCCTGTGCTGTCCTTAACACTTATCAGAACATCATATTCTCCAGCTGTTTTGATGGTGAGAGTTTCTGTATCGGATGTACCGTATTTTGTGCCTATTACTTTCCAGCTTGTCGCACCTGTGAGTTTATACATGAATGCATATGTATAATCTCCCTCTCCCCCTTCTGCCTTGCCGCTGAGTGTTACAGCATTACCTGCTGTTATCTTTTCTGCACTGAGAGAAGATTTATTTGCAAGTGCTGTTGACGGTGTAACTTTGAGTGTAAATTTCTTTGCAGATGTAGTACCGGCACTATCCTTTACAGTTATAAGTATATCGTAATCTCCAGCTTCATCAGGTACAAATGAACCTGTACTTTCAGTCCCGTATTTTGTACCTATAGCAATCCATGTGTTGCTTTCAGATGGCTTATACATAAGTGCATATGTATATTCTTCTGTACCACCTGCACCCTTGCCGTAAAGTGTTACCTTTGTGCCTGCTTCAACAGTGCTTGCACTTACGCTTGACTGATTTCCGAGATTGTGGAGCTTTACTGTCAGAGTGAATTTCTTGGACTTTATAGTTCCTTCTTCATCCATTACATTGACCATGACATTATATGTTCCGTCTTTGTCAGGAGCAAAAGTACCTGTAGCAAATCTGCCGTATTTTACTCCTATCGTCTGCCATTTTGTATCTGTCGAAAGCTTATAGAACATAGCATAGGCATAATTTCCTTTACCTGCTGCCGCTACTGCCGCAACACTAACCTCATCATGTATATAGCAGTTGGTGGTACTTATTGCAGAAAGGTTTACAAGTGTTGATTCCGAAATTATTCTGCTTGCCGGAATATTCTGATATGGTGATGTATCAAATGCAAATGTTACATCAAGAATATTGAAATGCGATGATTTGGGATTTTCAAATGTTATCGTTTGTTCTGTTGTTCCGCAGAGTATTGTTTTATGTGTACCGTAAGCAACGAAATTGTTAGAATTTGAGCTTTTCTGAGTAAAGTTTCCTGCAAGTTCAAGTGTACCGGCTTTTATATTGTTATAGTAGCTTGCATCGTTATACCTGCTTCTTGTTACGAAATCCCCGCCCACGTATACATAACCGTTATTATCAGTCATCTGGAATACAGCAGAGGAAGTATCATATATAACATTACCTTCATCATCTGTAGCAAGTTTGCAGATAAGGAAATCATTATTTGCAATTACCTCACCGCTTCCGACACTAAAAGTACCGTTCTGGAGAATAACATTTCCTTCAACAGTAAGCTTACTGCCATTTACATAAATATTGCCGTCACCTACAAGATCTCCTGTTATTACCAGTTTATAACCGTTGAGGTCAAGTGATTGATAATTATTCAGACGACCTATTTTTGCGTCGCACTCAAGCTTGGCGATCCTGCCCGTTACATCCGTATCACTGTTCGGAGTACCTGCAATTATATTAAAGCCCGAATAGGTGGGGTATTCAAATACTATTGTCTGATGTTCGTCACCTGAGAATATCACACGATGTTCACCTTTACATACGAAGTTACCCGAATTACTTGCCATCTGCAAAAAATCGCCTTTAAGTTCAAGTGTACCTGCTGTAAGGTAATTATAGTATGACGCATCGTTTACACTGCTTTGGGTAACAAACTTTCCCCCTACAATAAGATAACCCTCAGCATTTGTCATCTGTATTATACCGCCGGATTCTCCATATCCATCTTCTGTAACAGTCTGTATGCGGTAATCTCCGCTTATATTTACCTTTGCCTTTTGAACATAAAGTCCGCCTGACTCTTGTACATAATTTCCTGAAACATTCAGCTTGCCTTCCGAACAGTATATTTTGCCGTTTGCCTTTACATTCTCCGTTACATTAAGAGTATTTGTATCAAAACTTAATTCTCTGTATTGATTGAAATTTTTTAAAGTTGCATTTGCACCAAGAGTACGGATCGCACCAGTAAGATTTACATTTCCATTTGTTGAAGCTCCGATAATATTGAAACCACTGGAAGTGGGAGATTCAAAAACTATATTCTGTAAACCTTCACCTGTAAATATTACCTTATGACTGCCTATACAGTTAAAGTTAGACACGTTGCTCGACATCTGGAGAAAATCGCCCTTAAGCTCAAGTGTACCTGCTGTAAGGTAATTATAGTATGACGCATCATTATTGACACTTTGGGTAACAAACTTTCCTCCTACTGTAAGATGACCTGATTCATTTGTCATCTGGATGATACCCGAAGAACTGTCATAAATACCATTTGTTAAAGACTGTATGCGGTAATCTCCGCCTACAAAAATATCTGCCGCCTCTACATACATACCGCCTGACTGCTGTATATAATTTCCCGTAATATTGAGTTTTCCTGTTGAGCCGTATATTTCGCCCTCTGAATTTACATTCTCTGTCACATTAAGTGTGTTGGATGTAAGGCTTAATTTTCTGTACTGGTTGAAATTTTTTAAAGTTACATTTGCACCAAGAGTACGGACAGCACCCGTAAGATTTACATTGTTGTTTGTTGAAGCTCCGAGAATATTAAAGCCGCTGTAATTTGGTGACTTAAAAACTATATTCTGTTCACCTGTACCCGTGAATATCACCTTATGAGTACCGCCGCAGTTAAAGTTAGACACGTTGCTCGACATCTGGAGAAAATCGCCCTTAAGCTCAAGTGTACCTGCTGTAAGGTAATTATAGTATGACGCATCATTATTGACACTTTGGGTAA
>Ga0326511_10001543_pt1 | contig 19029 bp, 23 predicted proteins | sample 0_2496_0518_D_FD_203701 | JGI IMG/M metagenome (GOLD analysis project Ga0326511, IMG submission 203701) | Bovine rumen microbial communities from UC Davis, California, United States - 0_2496_0518 | ecosystem: Host-associated > Mammals > Digestive system > Stomach > Rumen | place: USA... | reverse complement strand
GGCTGCATCAGAAAGTCCACCAGGGCCACCCGATGGATGACACGGCCTTGCGGTTGGAGATAGGCGATGTGCTATGGTTCGTCGCAGAGTTGTGCGATGTGTACGGCTGGCACATGAGCGAGATCGCGGCGGCGAATATCGCCAAGCTGCGCAACCGCTACCATGACAGGTTTACCGTTGAGGAAAGCGTCAACCGGGTCGAATACCGGGAGAAGAAGGACAAGCCGAAGGTGCGGAGCCGGTACTATTCAAGCGCGAAGGAGGGGAAAGCATGACGCAGAGAGAAGCGGATTCTCTCGCGGTTCGGAGGTTGGCATCCCGTATAAACGATTTGCGTAAAGCTGGACACCCGATTGTAAGTGTGCGCGAGGAAGGGCAGAACATTTTCGGCGAGAAGTGCCACTGGGCGCGGTACAGGATGGGGGCGAGAACGTGAGACTGATTGACGCTGACGCGCTGAAAAAAGAAATTGCGGTTGGAAAGGAATACGTTGAACCGCTTGATATTGCAAAAAAATCATAAAGGAACACTACGAAGATTATGATTGTGGAATATTTGATACGTTCAATATAAGTGGCGATCCCATGAGAACGATTTACAAGGATGATTCGATAGAAATTCTTGGTTGCGATTACTACAAATACTTTGAAATATTTGGGCTTTCAAGAGATGATTTTGATAAACTCGAAGATTATTACAATGGGTTGGAACAGGAGGCGAGATAGTGAAGAAATCTTGCGGAACGTGCGTGAACTGTGAGAGGGGTGGCAAGTCGTGGACTTGCGAGAACGTATCCGGGAGTGAGGGGTGGCCTTGTGATTGTACTCCACCGAACGATGAAGCGTGTGCGAATTGGAGCGACAAGGCAGAGGACAAGGACAAGCCGCAAGATGCGTTACGGTATTTCGTAGACCATTTCTGGGACGAAGAATAGGGAGGCGAGATAGTGGCGAGAATCAAGAAAGCAAACGCCATATTCGGTAAATACCCATGCTGCGACCTGTTAAACCGGGCATTGAGATTCATACTCGACGGCAAGCCTGATTTGGCAAAAGACGATATTGTTCATGCCATATACAAGGCTGATGGGTATTTCTATCAGGACGTTGCTAAACGGCTGGGTATTGAGCCGAAGGAGCCGACCCTATGACCGCGAAGGAGTTTCTCCGCCAGGCCCGCGACGCTGACCGCCGAATCGACGAGGCCATGGAGCGCCTGGAGCGGATGCGGGCGAAGCTGGAGGCGGGGCGCATGTCCAACCTCACGGGGATGCCCAGGGGCGGGGCCGTGGACTGGACCGAGACCGCCGACCGGGTGATCGAACTGGAGAAGCGCGTCAACGCCCGGATCAGGGAGATGGTGCGGCAGAAGCAGGCCGCCATGGACGCGATTGACCGGGTGGAGGAGGCGCGGTTGCGCGAGGTGCTGGAACTGTACTACCTGGATGGCTACACGTGGGAGCAGGTGGCGGAGCAGATGGACTTGAGTGACCGGCACGTGAAGCGGCTGCACGGGATCGCGCTGCTGCGGGTGAAGGTGCCGAAGGAGGACGGGGCCGGTGAAGTGTAAGTTTTGCAGCGGCGAATCGAACGGGCGTGGAGAGTGGGCCGCTTGTCCGACGTGCGGCAAGTATTGCATGACCAAATGCAAGATAGCGTCCAGCGGCGTCACGTGGCACAGGGGGCCGTGCATTACGTGCAAGCACAATCCATATCAGCAGCGGCATACATGGGATGGCAAAAAATGGTGCCCATGTCCTTGAATGTCACTCTTGACACGTTGTATACTGTAGGCTGAACCAAAGCGGACAGGACATCCTGCCCGCTTTTATCATGGGCGTGCGTCCGGGGCGGGCTTCGGACGCGTGGATCGCCGGGGTCATGTCCGGCGCACCGACGAGACGCGAGCGGTGCCTCCGCGCTGGCGGGGGTGTGGAGGATAGCACAGGCTATAAGGCGACATGCCTTTGGCGGCATAGACGGCACGACGGTGCTGACAAGCGCGGGGAGCTATCCCACCCGCGCTTTTTCTATGCCTTATATCAAACGGGATAGAGAAGGGATAGCAGTATGCAGGATTATCAGGTCATGCCGCCTCTGACGGCAGAAGAGTACACTGAACTGAAAAACGACATTGCCCAGCGCGGCGTGATGGTGCCGATTGAGTACGACGAACACGGCAACGTGCTGGACGGTCACCACCGTTTGCAGATTTGCGCGGAGTTAGGTATTACCGACTTCCCTACCGTGATTCGGGAGGGCATGACGGAGGCCGAGAAGCGGACACACGCCCGCAAACTGAACATGGCGCGGCGGCAGTTGAACCGCGAGCAGAAACAAGAACTGATTCGGGAACAGTTGCGGGAAACACCGGAAATATCAGACAGGCAGATTGCAACGATGCTGGGGACTTCACATCCAACGGTTGCAAAACAGCGTCAGGGCATGGAAGAATCCGGCGAACTGGAAAGATTTACCAGTTCAATCGGAGCCGATGGCAAAGAGCGCCCGCGACAGGTTGAACACAAATCCTTCAACCTACCTCCAGCGACAACGATGTGGGAGGCCGAATCACAGGAACGCGCCCGCGCTGCGCTGGACATTCCGAGCGAACCTATAGAGCCTGAACACCGCCCGCACGTCACGAACAACAGCGGGTGCAACGAATGGTATACGCCTGAGAAGTACATTGACCTTGCCCGCGAAGTGCTGGGCGAAATCGACCTTGACCCTGCAAGCTGCGCATTTGCCAACGAGACGGTAAAAGCGCGGCTTTTCTATTCCGAGGACAATGACGGGCTGTCGCAGACGTGGCGCGGGCGCGTATGGATGAACCCGCCATACAGCGCGGAACTGGTAACGCGGTTCACGGATAAGTTTGTAAACGAGTACAACGACGGCAACATTACTGAAGGCATTGTGCTGGTAAACAACGCCACGGAAACGGCGTGGTTTGTGAACATGGCAAAGAACGCCAGCGCGGTTGTTTTTCCGCGTGGGCGTATTCGCTATGTATCTCCGACGCGGGATAGCCTTGCCCCATTGCAGGGCCAAGCGTTCCTGTACTTCGGAGACAAGGCCGAACGGTTCATGGCTGCGTTTTCTTCCCTCGGCTGGGGGGCCGTGGTCAATGGTTGAACGCGGCGTTTACCAGAGCGTGAATCGTGGCAGACAGCTTTTAAGGTTTGACGGGTTTAAAATCGGGAACATAACGCCGACAGACATTGACGCGCATATCGACTACCACAACAGAATTGCGATCTTTTTCGAGGCGAAGCTATTTGACAAAGATGTCCCATACGGGCAACGTCTTGCACTTGAACGGCTGGTAAAGGACGCAAAATCCGCACGCAAGCACGGCGCTGCGATGATTGTCGAGCACGGAGTTATAGACCCTGCGCAGGATGTGTTTTTGACAGATTGCGCCGTGCGGGAGGTTTTCACCACGGAGGGCATGACGTGGCGACCGCCCAAGCGCAAAATCAATGCGTATGATGCAGCGTGTGCATATATTGCACATTACGCGCGGGATGTAAAAACGGGGTGATTACCATTGAGAATGAGAAGCGGGTAGCGTGGCACAAGATTCGCGCTGAGTATATCGCAGGGTCAAGCCAAAGGGCGCTGGCTGCGAAGTATGGCATATCCCGGACGGTTGTCGCCAACCATTGCCGAAAAGAGAAATGGACGGAGCAGCGGGAGGCGGCAAAGGCCGAAGTGGAGCAAAAAGTTATCCACAAGACCGCCGAGCTTGCCGCCGACAATGCGACCATAGCGGCGGGCATCAAGCGCAAGGGGCTGCTGCTGCTGGACAGGCTGTTCGACGATTACGCGAAGCACACGGCCACGGAGCACCGGGAGAGTGCGGACGGCATCACCGACATTAAACGCCTGCGTGACCTGACGGCGGCGTACAAGGATTTGACCGAGGACATGCCGAAGGCGCAGGCGGCGGAGCGGGGCGTGGAGGAAGCCGGATCCCACCGGGAACACCGCCATACAGCTGGCGGCGCTGCCCTTCGTCAAGCGGATGCGGGCCATCGAACAGAGCGCCAACGCCGTGGCCGTGCCAAACATCGCCGAGGCCCTGATCAAAAACGCCTGCGAGGGCATGCCCTATTACCAGTTGAGGCCGGCCATCGGGGAGCGCCAGTTCTACGTGCTGCGGCAGCTGTTCTTCATCGAGCTGGACAGCAGGATCGACGACTGAAAAAGGGTCAATAAAAGGGACTGCGCGTGGGGTATAATGTCATCGTCGACAGGTGGGGACATTCCCGCTCCCCTGTGCGGGATGGATGCGCCAACGCCCTGCCTGGCGGCGTCATTCTCCCTGTCGGGCCGCGACGTTTCAGGCTTTTCGTCGCGGCCTTTGTCGTGGGGGTGAGACAATGAGATACAAGTACACGGACCCGTTCTATGCGTCGCCCAGGTGGCGGCGGCTGCGCGAGGCCGTGCTGCGGCGGGATGGGTATATGTGCATGGAGTCCAGGCGGTTCGGGAAGCGCGCCGAGGCCACGACCGTGCACCATGTCTTCCCGCGCGATGAGTTCCCGGAGTACCAGTGGGAGCCGTGGAACCTGGTCAGCCTGGCCGGGGATGTGCACGATCAGATGCACGACAGGACCGGCGGCGCGCTGAGTGATAAGGGCGCGGAGCTGCTGCGGCGCACGGCGAGGCGACAGGGGATTGAGGTGCCGCTGAGATACAGAGGATAAGCGGCGGGGAAGTTTGGAATAGTTTACCGTCACATAACAAACTGACGAAGCGCGGGCGGAAATGCCGGCGTTTCATGTATTCTTTACAAGATAACGCGCGCGCGTGATACCCCCCCGGGTCACCCGACCCCACTTTGGGGGCCGATCACCGGCGGGGGTAGGTTTTTCCAAGTGCGCGGGGTTTTTGGGTAAAGGGGTAAAACAGGAGAACGGGACCAGGTACCGGAAGGGGGTGAGGGCGTGAACAGAACGGAGTGGGTGGTGCGAATCCGCACTTGCTGCCAGCAGGCGGGGACATACCGGGAATACTTCGAGGATGTGATCGCCACCCTCGCCGACATCCTGGAGCGGCGGGACATCGCCCGGGAGCTGTTCGACGCCTCCGGTGGCAACGTGCTGGTAGAGCATACCAACAAGGCGGGAGCGACCAACACCGAGCAGAACCCGGTGCTGCGGATGATCAACGACCTGAACCGGGACGCGCTGGCCTACTGGCGGGACCTGGGCCTGACCCCGGCGGGCTTGAAGCGCATCGACGAGGGGGCCATGAAACAGCGCAAGAAGTCGGCGCTGGGAGAGGCGTTGAAGGGCCTTGCCTGAGATCAGGAAGAGAGCGAAGCGCTACAAAAAGATCGCCGTCGCCTACGCCCGGGCCTGCGCCGCCTCCACCGAGGTGGCGTGGAAGACCGCCGAGGAGGCGAAGGCCGCCGGCATCAACATCTGCGGCGCCGAGGTCGCCGCGGCGGCCCGGCGGTTCCTCAATGACCTGGAGCGCAAGGACCTGACATTGCGCACCAAGGAGCCGGACTTCGTCTGCAACATCATCGAGCGCATCATGGTCCACAAGCAGGGCCAGGCGCTGGACGGCACCCCGCTGACCAATACCCCATTCAGGCTGCTGCCCTGGCAGGTGTTTATTGTATACAACCTGCTGGGGTTTTACTATAAGGGCCGCCGTGAGCGCCGGTACAAAGAGGCCTTTATCTACGTGCCCCGGAAGAACGGCAAGACGCTGTTCGCGGCGGCGCTGGCCTTCGGCATCGCCCTGCTGGAGCGCAGGAGCGGCGTGACGATCTACATCGTGGCCGCCAGCATGAAGCAGGCGTGCGAGAGCTTCGAGGACATACTGTACACGCTGCGATACCGGGGCATGGCCGGGGAGTTCCGGATCCGGAACAACAACGCCGAGCACTCGGTGCACTACGACTTCACCGACGAGGACGGCCTGCCGGACGGCTACATCCACATCGAGGCGCTGGCCTCCAACCCGGACGCCCAGGACTCCTTCAACGCGCCCATATCCATCGCCGACGAGATCCAGGCCTTCAAACGGGCCAGCCAGTACAACCGTTTCAAGGAAGCGGGCAAAGCCTACACCAACAAGCTGATGATCGGCATCACCACCGCTGGCGACAACGTGAACAGCTTCTGCTACCGGCGCGTGGAGTACGGCGTGAAGGTGGTCACCGGCCAGGTGAAGGACGACAGCCTGTTCGTGTTTATCAGCCGGGCCGACCAGGACGACAAGGGGAACGTGGACTACACCGACCCGATCCAGCACGCCAAGGCCAACCCGTCCTACGGGATCACCATCCGGCCCGCCGACATGCTCCAGGAATCGCTGCAGGCCCAGAACGACCCGCAGCAGCGCAAGGACTTTCTGAGCCGGTCGCTCAACATCTACACGACCGCGCTGAACGCCTGGTTCGACCTGGCGAAGTTCAAACAGTCCGACGCGAAATACGACTGGACGCTTGAGCAGCTGGCGAAGCTGCCCATCAGCTGGTACGGCGGATCTGACCTGTCCAGGATGCACGACCTGACCGCCGCCGCCCTGTGGGGCGTGTACGGCAGCGTGAAGATCTGCATCACCCACGGCTTCTTCCCCCGCACCGAGGCGGCGCGGAAGGCCGACGAGGACGACATACCGCTGTTTGGATGGGAGGACGACGGCTGGCTGACCATCTGCAACACGCCGACGGTCAACTACGCCGACATCGTGGGCTGGTTCATCGACATGCGGGCCAGGGGCTTCAAGATCGCGGCGGTGGGCCACGACATGAAATTCGCCGGCGAGGAGTACGTGCCGCTGATGAAGCGCGCGGGCTTCAACATCGTGAACCAGCCCCAGCTGTACATCCTGAAGAGCCGGGGCTTCCGGCACATCGAAAAGGCCGCCAACGACGGCGAGCTGTACTACCTGCACTCCGACGCCTACGAGTACTGCGTGGCCAACGTCCACGCGGTGGAAAAGACCGACGACCTGATCCAGTACGGGAAGGACCCGGCGGAGCCGAAGCACCGCATCGACCTGTTCGACGCTTCGGTGTTCGCGGCGATCCGCTGCCTGGAGGAGACGGCCAAGGGCACTAAATCATGGAAGTGGTGAGAGAATTGAACCTGCTCCAAAGACTGCGCAACAAGCGGGACAAGCCCGATAGCTACGCCGCGTTTTGGCTGGCCCACGACGGCGACGACTGCCTGCCGGGCTATACCCGCCTGTCGGACAACCCGGAGATCCAGACCGCGTGCCTGCGCATCGCGGAGCTGATCGGCGGCATGACCATCCACCTGATGGAGAACACCGCCGAGGGGGACCGGCGCATCATCAACGAGCTGTCCCGGGCCATCGACATACAGCCCAACGGGACCATGACCCGCATGCAGTGGATGACCGCCATCGTGATGACGCTGCTGCTGAAGGGCAACAGCGTGGTGGTGCCACACACACACAAGGGCATCCTGCAGAGCATGGAGCCCATCGCCGCCGACCGGGTGGACTTCAGGGCCGTGGGCAACTCCCGCCGGGATTACCGGGTGATGATCGACGGGCAGCCGAGGAACCCGGAGGATGTGATGCACTTCGCCTACAATCCGGATCCCGCCTGGCCGTGGAAGGGCCGGGGCGCGACGGTGACGCTGAAGGAGATCGCCGGGAACCTGAAACAGGCGGAGAAGACCAAGAAGGCCTTCCTGTCCAGCGAATGGAAGCCGTCGATCATCGTGAAGGTGGACAGCACGAACGGCATGTTCGCCCAGCCGGAGCAGCGGCAGAAGTTCCTGGAGAGTTACGTGAAGCCCCCGTACCAGGGCGCGCCGTGGCTGATCCCCGCCGACCAGATCCAGGTGGAGCAGGTGAAACCGCTGACGCTTTCGGACCTGGCCATCAAGGACACCGTGGAGATGGACAAGCGCACCGTGGCCGCCGTGTTCGGCGTGCCGCCCTACCTGCTGGGCGTGGGCGAGTTCCACCGGGACGAGTGGAACAGCTTCGTGCAGACCCGGGTGAAGACCATCGCGCTGATCATCCAGCAGGAGATGACCCGGACACTGCTGACCAGCCCGAAGTGGTATCTGGTGCTGAACTACTGGAGCCTGATCGACTACGACCTGAAGGCGGTCTCCGACGTGCTGCTGGCCGGCGCGGATCGCGGCTATGTGAACGGCGACGAGTGGCGCGACAGGATGCACATGGAGCCCGCAGGGCTGAAGGACTACAAGGTTCTGGAGAACTACATCCCCTATGAGGACTCCGGCAACCAGAAGAAGCTGGTGCAGAATGATTGATTTGACACTGAGCTGCCCCCGGGCCAGCTATGACCGGGAAATGCGCATCAAGTGCAGCGCCGGCGACCTGTGCGGCCACCAGCGCTACAAGCCCTGCAAGGGCTGGTGCGTGCTGACGGAACAGGCGGGCAGCTGCCCGCTGCGAAAGGAAGATGACCATGGAGCGAGCAATGAGGCAGCTGCGGACAGTGGCGACACAGTTCGCAACACGCTAAGACGGCGACGCGCCGCACATTGAGGGCTACTTCGCCGTATTCAATTCCAACTACGAAATCGCGCCGGGCATGAGCGAGAGCATCGCGCCGGGCGCTTTTTCCCAGACCCTGACGGGTGACGTCCGGGCACTGGTGAACCACGACACGACCCTGGTGCTCGGCAGGACCAAGGCGAACACGCTGCGGCTGACCGAGGACGAGCGCGGCCTGTGGGGCGACGTCGAGATCAATCCGAAAGATCGTTCGGCCATGGACCTCTATGAGCGCGTGAAGCGGGGCGACGTGGACCAGTGCTCCTTTGGCTTTGAGATCGTCAAGGAGGACACCGAGGTCCGAGACGACGGCTCCATCCACTGGACCATCCGGGAGGTCAAACTCTACGAGGTGTCTGCGTGCACCTTCCCGGCCTATGAGGCCACTAACATCTCCGCGCGGGAGCGGGAGCGCGACCACATCATGGCGCGCAGCCTGGAAGCGTGGAAGAACACCATGAGCGCCCGGCTTCGCCGGGCTGAGCCCGGAGCGAACTGATCGTTCGCCGGGCGAAACCCGCGCTTGCCGCAGGCAGTAGCGCGGGGCGACGAAGAAAGAGAGGATCAACCATGGCACTTAAAGCGCTGCTGCTGAAAAAGCAGATCGACAACAAGCGCAAGGCTCTGAACGAGCTGAAGGAGAAGCGCAAGGCCCACGAGGCCCGCGAGGCGGAGCTGGCCAAGGCCATCGAAGAGGTGGAGACCGAGGAGCAGCGGAGCGAGGTGGAGGGCATGGTCACCGAGTTCGAGTCTGAACGCGACGCGAACGAGACCGCCATCGCCGACCTGGAGGGCGAGATCGCCGGCCTGGAGAGCGACCTGGAGGCCGAGGAGGCCAAGCAGAACACCGAGCCGCCCGCCGGCACCGAAGGCGCCAACGACCCGCAGACGCCTGCGGATAACAACGAACGGAGGAACGAAAATATGCTGAACCGCACCCAGATCCCCGGCATGACCCTGCGCGACAGGATCGCCGACATCACCACCCGCGACGAGGTGAAGGACTACCTGGCCGAGGTCCGCACCGCCATGAAGGAGAAGCGCGCCCTGACCAACGTCGGCCTGACCATCCCTGAGGTCATGCTGGGCCTGATCCGCGAGAACATCACCCAGTATTCCCGGCTGTACAGCCACGTGACCGTGCGCCCCGTGGGCGGCGCCGCCAAGCAGAACATCATGGGTCCCGTGCCGGAGGCCATCTGGACCGACTGCTGCGCCAACCTGAACGAGCTGTCCCTGGCCTTCTATCAGCTGACCATGGACTGCTACAAGGTGGGCGGCTTCTTCGCGGTGTGCAACGCCACCATCGAGGACAGCGACGTCAACCTGGCCACCGAGCTGCTGAGCGCCATCGGCCAGGCCATCGGCATCGCGCTGGACCACGCCATACTGTATGGTCGCAACGCCAGCGGCACCATGAACATGCCCCAGGGCATCGTGAGCCGCCTGGTGCAGACCGAGGAGCCCGCGACCTATCCCGCCGTGGCCAGGCCCTGGGCTGACCTGCACACCAGCAACGTGATCAGCATCACCGCGGCCAACAGCACCGGCGTGAAGCTGTTCCAGAGCCTGATGACGGCCATGGCTGCCGCGAAGCACAAGTATGGCACCGGCGGCCTGGTGCACGTGATGAATGAGACCACCCACACCAAGCTGAAGGCCGAGGCCATGAGCATCAACGCCGCCGGCGCGGTCGTCAGCGGACTGGACGGCACCATGCCCGTGATCGGCGGCGCCATCGTGGAGCTGTCCTTCATCCCGGACAACGTGATCATCAGCGGCTACTTCGACCTGTACATCCTGGCCGAGCGCGCCGGCAACAAGTTCGCGTCCAGCGAGCACGTGCGCTTCCTGCAGGACCAGACCGTGTACAAGGGCACCGCCCGCTATGACGGCGACCTGGCCATCGCCGAGGCGTTCGTGGCCATCGGCATCAGCGGCGTGACGCCGAACGCGACCAGCACCTTCCCGACCGACACGGCGAACTGATGGGGCCCGCTGCGGCGGGGACCTCATCCGACCCGGCAAGCCGGGCCACAAAGGGGCCTGCCGGCCCGGCCCAGCTGAAAACAGTCCACTGGACTGTTTTCCGGGCGCTACGGCCTCCCCAGAGGGGAAGGCAATCTGAGAGGATGGTGAGTGGATGGAAACGCTGCTGAACATGCTTAAAGTCGACCTGGGCATCCGCCAGACCACGGCTTACGACGCGCGGCTGGACCAGCTGCTCACCGCCGCCCAGGCGGCCATCGCCCGGGAGGGCGTGGAGAGCCTGAACATCGGGAACCCGGAGGACGCCCAGTTGGTGGTGATGTACGCCGCATGGCTGTGGCGGCGCCGGGACGAGATGACCGGCATGCCCCGGATGCTGCGCCTGGCGCTGAACAACCGCGCGTTCTCGGAGGTGGCGACCCATGGCGAGGGATGACGTCATCTACCTGATCAAGGGCTCGGAGAGCGCCCACGGCGTGCACACGCAGGTGGTGCAGACCGAGCGGGAAGTGTTCTGCCGGGTGAGATCCGTGGGCCGTTCCGAGTTCTACACCGCGCTGAACGCGGGGATGCAGCCTGAGTACGTGTTTGTGGTCTCCGTGGCCGACGAGTACGAGGGCGAGCGGAAGCTGCGCTACCGGGACAGGATACTGGACGTGGTGCGGACCTATGAACCGGACGACGGGAGCATCGAGATCACCGCCGGAAGGAGTGACGACGGATGAATCGCATCGACCAGCTGATCGACCGGCTGAACGGGATCGAGGGCCTGGCCTTCGCCCGGGACGCCTGGGAGAACAAGGCCCCGGACGACTACGGCGTGGTGGAGCTGACCGGCCAGTCGGAGGCCGTATGGGCCGACGACGCAATGGCGGAGCAGGCCTACAGCCTGCGGATCACCCTGTACGTGCGGGACGGCGGGGAGCAATGGCTGGGCCTGGTGCAACAGGCCATGGCCGACTGCGACCTGGTGTACGGCCTGCCGGAGCGCGGCTACCTGTACGACATCAACAAGGTGGAATGGCGGTGGACGGCGCGGCTGTACGGCCCCCTGGAGGGTGAGGACGATGGCACGGCTGACGATTGACTACGGCGGCTTTGACAGGATCGAGGCGTCGTTCGACGGCATGAGCCGGGGCGGCATCCGCAGGATCGTGGAGGCCGGCGCGGCGGCAGCCGCCGAGGAGATGCGCAAGGCCATCGTGGAGGCGCGCCACGTGCGCACCGGCAGCATGCTGGACAGCGTGCGCGCCGGGGACTACCACGAGACCCTGGGCGGGGGCTACATGAGCGTGTACCCCCAGGGCGAGGACCGGCACGGCGTCTCCAACACCGTGAAGGCGTTCGTCATCAACTATGGCCGGGGCCGGAAGAAGCGGACCGCCCGGATGGGCGACAGGTTCATCACGGACAGAGAGGACAAGACAGAGGCGATCGTCACCGCGGCCATGCAGGCCGAGGCGGACCGCCTCATCGACGAAGCGAACCGATAACGGAGGAATGATAAATGGCAAGAATCGGACTGAAGGGGCTGACCTACGCGCCGATCACCGGCGGCGGCGACGGCTCGGCGGTCACCTACGGCGCGGGCAAGGCCCGCACCGGCCTGATGATGAAGGCGGATGTCACGATCGAGCGTGAGGACGTTAAGCAGTATGGCGACAACGCCATGCAGGAGCACGCCAACGGCGTGACCGGCGGCAAGATCGGGCTGGAGCTGACGCGCCTGTCCGACGAGGACAAGACCGGGTTGCTGGGCTACATCAGCGAGACCGGCAACATCCTGAAGGTGGTGGACGCCGACGCGCCCTACGTGGGCTTCGGCTACATCACCAAGGAGATCGCCAACGGCGTGGCCAGCTACATCGGCTACTGGTATCACAAGGTACAGTTTGGCATGGACAGCGACAGCGCCGAGACCAAGGGCGAGAACAGCGCGTTCCAGAGCGTGAACCTGACCGGCGCGATCATGGGCGTGCAGCTGACGTCCGGCGGCCCGATGGAGTACTACATGACCAAGAGCGACCCGACCGAGACCGCGATCCGGAGCTGGCTGAACGGCCTGGCGGGCGTCCAGTAAAGACGACGACCTGACAGACGGGGAGGACATTTCCTCCCCGATTTTTGCGATAAAAAGGAGAAAGGCCCCATGGTGAAGACGACGATCAACGGGAAGACCTACGGGCTGCGCTTCGACCTGGAGGCGCTGGAGAGGATCGAGGAGGAGTACGGCAGCCTGAAGGAGATGTTCACGCTGCTACAGAGCGGAAAAGGACAGGTGAAGCTGATGAAAAGGCTGTTCCTGATCATGGCCAACGCCCAGCGGGGCTATGAGGGGAAGCCCGAGGACATCGGCGAGGAGGCGCTGAAGCACGCGCGCCTGACGGTGCTGGCGGACATCCGCGCGGCCCTGGACGAGGGCATGAAGACCGAGACCATGAACGGCGGGGAGGCCGACGACGACGTGCACGACGGCTACCTGGAGGAGATCGAGAGGGACGAAAAAAACGCCTGAACGCCCGCGGGATGCGCGCGCGGGAGTACTACAGCTGCGCGCTGATCGCGGGCATCGGGCTTTCAGAGGCCCGGTATTTGCAGCCGGGCTGGATATTGGACATGTACAAGCTGCGGATCGAGTACGACGCCCGGATGATGGGCGCGAAGATCCTGCGGCGGACGGGGCTGCTGCGAGGTGATTGAGGCATGGCCAACAAGGAGATCAAACAGACGATCCGGCTGGACGGAGAAAAGGAATACAACGCCGCGATACGGGAGGCCCAGCGGAACCTGCGAACGCTGCGAAGCGAGCTGAAGGCCGAGACCGCCGAGCTGGGGGCAAACGCCACGGCCCAGCAGAAGAACGAGGCCAGGTCCAAGAGCCTGCAGAAGCAGATCAAGGAACAGGAAGAGATCGTCAAGACCCTGCGCAAGGCGCTGGAGGAGGCCAAGAAGGACTACGGCGACAACGAGGACGTGGTCGCCAAGTGGGAGACGAAGCTGAACGAGGCCCGGGCCACCCTGGGCAACATGAAGAACGAGCTGGACGGGCTGGGCCAGGCCTACGAGAGTGTGAACGAGAGCACCGAGATGGGCATCGTGGCCACCAAGAGCTTCGCCGACAGCGTGGCCAGCATCGCCAGCGTGGGCGACAGCGTGTCGAGCGCCATCGAGGACATATTCACCGGGCTCATCGACCGGATCAGCGACGTGGTGGTGGACCTGTGGGACCTGATCGGCGAGACCGCCGCGAAGGCCAACAGCTGGGCCGACATCGCGGGCTACTGGAACACCGACACGGCGAACGTGGAGAAGTGGGCCAGGGCCGTGAAGGCCAGCGGCAACAGCTTCGAGGACTTCGAGAACATCGTGTCCAGGATCAACCTGGGCGGCAAGGGCAAGCAGATCACCGAGATGCTGGGCATCAGCGACGCGAACTACGAGGACCAGTGGAGCTATGCCATTGCCGTGATGGATCGCATCGCGGAGCTGCAGGGCAAGGGCACCCTGCCGGATGACTTTTGGGAGACCGTTTTCGGCGAGAAGAAGGCCACCAAGGCCAAGGACATCGTGAACGACTGGGCGACCGTGCAGGAGGGCCTGGAGCGCTACGACGCCGACAAGGGCGGCCTGGGCATGGGCTCCGAAGCGCTGGAAACGATGTCGAAACTCCACGAGCAGATCAGCACGGTGGAGCAGGACTGGCAGGCCATCAAGGACAAGGTGGCGTCTGGCTTTGGCACGATCACCGGCGACCTGCTGTTCAACGTGTCCGGCGGCCTGGAGGCCATCAACGACATACTGAACGCCGAGACCGAGGCCGAGCGGGAAGAGGCCATCAAGAAGTTGGAGCAGAACGTGAGCGAGCTGTTCCAGAAGGTGGCGGACGCCATCCGGGCGGGCATCGAGATCCTGGGCGACGTGGGCGAGGAGCTGTCCAACAGCGACGACCCCGTGGTGGCGGCCATCGGCAAGATCATGAAGGACATCGCCGACGCGCTGGAGTGGATGGTGAAGAACCAAGGCAGAGTCAAGATGGCGCTGGAGGCAATCTTCGGCGCGTGGCTGGTGGGGCGGCTGACATCCATCGCCGGAAAGCTGACCGCAATCGTGGCCCAGATCAACCTGATCAAGGCCTTCAACGCGGGAGGTGGAGCCGCTGCGGGCGCTGGCGCAGCCGCGAGCGGCGCAGCTTCAAGCAAGGCTGGAGGAATTGCCAGTGTAGTGACCGGCGCTGGAGGCGGATCGGTTCTTGCAGGCATCGGCGCACTTATCGCTGCGGGCATAGCGGGCGCAAAGATGATCGAAGCCAACCTGAAGGACAACAAGCTGAACGCAGTCTATGGCAACGACAGCGGCGAGGGCGGCGTGCTGGAGGCAATGTCCCCGGAAAGCTGGGCGAAGGCAGCCGAGTATTTCAGAATCTATAACGACGAGACAATGACAGGCACGGACAAGGCATTCGATGCCCGTGACAGTCTGTTTGAATCGTTGGAGCGTGATGGTGTCGATCTTTCTGAACAGGCTGTGAGCCTGTTGGAGAATACATTTGACAACTATTTGAACGGGTCCGATGTAGATGGGTTGGTTTCAGCAATCGAGCAGCACTACCCGGGTTTTTTCAGCATGACCCCCGGCACCATCGTCGACGATACGCTGGACAGCGATGTGAAGAGCATGGAATCCACCGTCGGCGTGAAACTGGATGACATCAAGGACGCCGTGGTCCGTTCGGCCAGGGAAAACGCGAGAGCCTACGCCGGCATGACGGTCACCCTGGACGGGGCGGTGGTGGGCAGATTGATAACGCCATACGTCAGCGGCGGCATCGCGCGCAATGTGATGGTGGATCGGTGAGGTGATTGAATGCAGTTGATGAGGCGTGTGCAGCTGGGCGACCAGCAGCTGGACGAGATCGACAACCGGATCATCATCACCGGCGTGGAGGAGGACGCGGCGCGGCTGAACTATTCGGCGGTGTCCCGCTTCGGCGCGCCGGGGCAGCGGGTGACCAGCATGCACCGGGACACGCTGGACGTGAGCGTGAAGTTCGCGCTGCGCATCAAGAAGAACGACCTGGCGGCCCGGAGCGAGCTGTTCGAGAAGGTGGCCGGGTGGGCCATGGGCGGCGGCTGGCTGCGGCTGAACTACAGGCCGAACCGGCGGCTGCGGGTGGTGTGCGTGACGCTGCCGGCGGCGGGGGACCAGGTGGCCTGGGACACGGAGTACGAGATCACCTTTCGGGCCTACGGCGTGCCCTACTGGCAGCAGAGCACGCCGACGACGCTGACGGTGAACAGCGCGAAGGCGCTGAACCGGACGATGGAGATCCCCGGCACGGCGGACGCCGTGCTGAATGTGGAGTTTCAGAACATCAGCGGCATGGAGATCAGCACGCTGACCGTGGGCACGGACAGCGGCAGCTTCGGCTTCAAGTCGCTGGGGCTGAAGGCGGACGAAGCGCTGGTGATCGACCACACCGCCGAGGGGCTGCTGCGGATACGCATCCGGGCGGCGTCGGGCGGCTATCGCAGCGCGCTGGCGAAGCGGACCGAGGAGAGCGCCGACGACCTGGTGGTGCGCCCGGGCACGGCCACGGTGAAGCTGACCGCACAGCGCGCCGGGATGGTGACGCTGAGCTGTTACGGGAGGTATGTGTAGATGATCCTGCTGAAGGGCATGAGCCTGGAGCCGGAGGTCAGGTTCACGCCTGAGACCATGAGCCTGAACCTGGTGGACAGCGGCATCAGCACGGCGAGCATGACGCTGGGCCCGGAGGCGCCGGAGATCGCCCTGCGCGACTGGCTGAAGGACGACACCGCGCCCGGCAAGGGCATCGTGTGGCGGGTGAGCAGCATCAGCACCGACTACGCGTCGAAAACCCGCACCGTGCAGCTGGAGCACATCGCGGCCACGCTGCGGGACGGGCTGATCTTCGGCAACAAGGACGCCAGCGACATCGCCGGGAAGAAGGCCGAAAAGGTGAGCGCCAGGGCCGCCGTGCATTACGTGTTGGGCAAACAGAAGACCTGGACGCTGGGCAGCTTTGAATACAGCAGGTCGCTGCCGTACAGCTTTAACAACCTGACCCACTATGCCGCCATCGAGAGCGTGTGCAGCACGCTGGAGGACAGCCGCTGGGAATACGACCTGAGCGCGCTGCCGTTCAAGCTGAGCATCGTGAAGAAGGACGGCGGCAACGTGGGCACCGAGATGCGGGCGGGCAGGAACCTGCAGACCATCAGCCGCACGGTGGACATGAGCGGCATGTACACGCGGTTTTACCCCGTGGGGGCCCGGAACATACACATCAGCGGCGGCTATGTGAGCAAGAACGAGGACGTGTACGGCGTCATCTCCCACACCGAGACGGACCAGAGCAAGACCAACAAGGACATGCTGAAGGAGTGGGCCCTGCACCGCCTGCGGCGGCACTGCGAGCCCACGGTGACCATCGCCATCAAGGGGCTGGACCTGAGCCAGGCCACCGGCGAGGCGCTGGACGGCCTGACCCTGGGCCGGGTGTGCCGGGTGCCGCTGCCGGAGTTCGGCACCACGATCGCCCAGTACATCATCCGGCTGAGCTGGGGCGACAAGATCAAGGCGCCGGAGGACGTGACGATCACGCTGTCCAACCACAGAACCGACGCCACGTCGAGCCTGTCGCAGATGCTGAAGCAGATGTCCGCCTCCCACGGGGCAAACGCCGGGGGCGGCGCGGCGGCCGCCGAGGAGGACCACGCCTGGATCGTGGACACCACCGACAAGGTGGGCCTGGTGGCGGAGTCCATCATCGGGCGGGACCCGAACGGCGGCGAGGTGGACTGGAGCCGGGTGAGCGAGATCATCGTGGACGGCGAGGGCATCCACCAGCGGGTGACCGCCACCGAGGGCGAGCTGGTGGTGGCGGAGACCCGCATCGAGATGAACGAGGAGAGCATCCGCCTGGAGGCCGAGCGCGCCATGGGCGAGGAGGGCAAGCTGTCCAGCCGCCTGACCATAGCCGCCGAAGCCATCACGGCGGAGGTGACCCGGGCGACGGAGGCCGAGGGGGAATTGTCCGGGCGGCTGACTGTGCAGGCGGACCGGATCACGGCGGAAGTGAGCCGGGCGACGGCGGCTGAAGGCGCGCTGTCCGGGCGCCTGACGGTGGCAGCGGACGCAATCACCGCCGAGGTGAGCCGGGCGACGGCGGCTGAAGGCGCGCTGTCCGGGCGCCTGACGGTGGCAGCGGACGCAATCACCGCCGAGGTGAGCCGGGCGACGGCGGCTGAAGGCGCGCTGTCCGGGCGATTGACGGTACAGGCCGACAGGATCACGGCGGAGGTGACCCGGGCAACCGAGGCCGAGGGCACGCTGAGCACGAACATCACCCAGACCGCCGAGAAGGTGGGGATAATCGCCACCGACAAGGAGATCGAGGATTTCCGCAAGCAGGGCGGCACGGGCTCGATGCTGTCGGTGACGAAGGACAGCATCACGTCGGCGGTGGGCCGGATCAGCGTGGCGGAAGGGGAGATCAGCGCCATCGAGGGCTCGGGGATCTGGCAGAACCGGGACAGCATCACCTCACTGGCCGGCAAGTTCCGGGTGACATCCCACGGGAATGTGCAGCTGGTGGAGGGCGCGGCGCTGGCGGTGGAGCGCGACGGCATCTACGAGACGGTGGGCACCGTCAACTACATCAACGACAAGGTAAGCACCATCACCGGCTCGACGCTGTGGCAGAACCGCAACGGCATCACCGCCGTGGCCGGGAAGATGCACGTGACCAACGCCGGCGACCTGATCGTCAACGAGGGCGCGCAGCTGAAGGTGTACTCCGACGGCAACCTGCACAGCATCAGCCAGCTGGCGGGCAAGGTGACCGTGACGAACGCCGGAAACGTGAAGGTACAGGGCGCTTCGCTATATGTCACGGACGACAGCGGCAAGAGCAGCAACGTGACGGCGGTGGCCGGGAAGTTCACCGTGACGGAAAAAGGCAACGTGATCCTGGAGGACGGTTCCGGGCTGTACGTGAACCGGAACGGCACCAACATACAGGTGGTGGACAAGGGGAACGTGATCACGTCCATCCGGGCCTCCGCCGAGGGCGTGAAGATCCAGGCCGCCAAGGTGGACCTGGGGGACTACGCGACGGTGACCAGCCTGGATGCGACAAACGCCGATATACAAAACCTGAAAAACGGCTCCACTGCCGCGACGCTGCTGCAAACGAAGAATTTGACGGTACAGGCCGGAGGGACGTTTACCTTCAAGGGAAAGGTATTCAACTCGTCCAGCATCACCTATGTGAGCAGCGTGTCCCTTACGAAGCCGTCGGCGGAATGGAGTACATCGCACTGGTTCATCTATTCATCCGGCCGGGGCAGTACTGACCCATATGGTGTAGCCGAGGGACGGCTGAATCAGAGCTTCAGCGCAGGCAGTCTGTCAGTTTCGACCAAGACCAAATACTTTCTTGTGGAGGAATAATAAATGGACAAGTTCGACATGATCAGCAGCATCATCA
>Ga0326511_10001542_pt1 | contig 19030 bp, 34 predicted proteins | sample 0_2496_0518_D_FD_203701 | JGI IMG/M metagenome (GOLD analysis project Ga0326511, IMG submission 203701) | Bovine rumen microbial communities from UC Davis, California, United States - 0_2496_0518 | ecosystem: Host-associated > Mammals > Digestive system > Stomach > Rumen | place: USA... | reverse complement strand
CTGGGCTTTGCTTGTGATTCTTTTACTTTTCGGAAACAACGGCTGGGGCTTCGGTGGAGGTTTCGGCGGTGGTGACGGTATGCTTTATCCGTGGCTGAATAACTCACAGAACATCAATGACGGATTCAGAGACCAGATGCTCAATACTACCGTGCAGGGTATTCAGAATGCAGTAACAAGCGGTTTTGGAGATGTGCAGTTAGGAATTGCAGGAGTGAATCAGAACATCTGTCAGACAGGGAATAGCGTAGTTTCTGCCGTGACAGGAGCACAGAATGCACTTGCGCAGCAGATGTACGGTAATCAGATTGCAGACCTCGAGAGAAGTTTTGCAAGTCAGACAGCGACAACACAGGGAATGAACGCTTTGCAGGCACAGCTTGCACAATGCTGTTGCGATAACAGAGCTTCTACGGCAGACTTAAAGTATACGGTGGCAACAGAGAATTGCGCAGACAGAACCGCCGCCGCACAGAATACAAATGCGATTATTGAAGCAACAAACCGGACAGGGCAAGCTATCCTTGATAAGCTTTGTGCATTAGAACTTGACGGAGTTAAGAATCAGCTTGCACAGGCACAGAGGGAGAATGTAGGTTTGCAGAATCAGCTGAATATGGCTACCATGCAGGCAAGTCAGACAGCGCAGAACGCTTTTATTGCAGATGAAATCAATCAGCAAAATGAAGTATTCTATAACCGCCTGAAAAATTGCCCTGTGCCGAGTATGCCAGTGTACGGAAATACACCAATCTTTACTTGCAACGGCAATAACGGCTTCGGCTGTGGTTGCGGTGCGTAACAATTAACTCGCCTTTTATGGCTGATTATTCTACAAGGTAGGCGGTCAGTCTGCCTTGTATTGATTTAGGAGGTAAAAATTATGGCTTGCCAAAATACATGCAGAATCTGTCCTAGACTTGCTATCAGTACGGCGGTAGCAATAACGGACGGAAATTTAGTTATTACAATACCAGAGAACACCTATCAGAACGGAGAAAAGGTTTGTATAGTGGTTGCACAGACAATCCCAGCTGATGCAACAATAACAACCCCGGTAGTGATACAGATAGGTGACGGAGATGCACTTTATCCACTTACTAACAGATGTTGCGCACAGGTTACGGCTTGTGCCTTGCGGACACGCACAAAATACTCTACAAGAGTAGCAACAAGTCCGACAGGTGGCACATTCCGATTACTCGGAAATGCGTCTTGCAGTCCAAACTACAACTTAGAAACTATAAACGGTACAACGCCAGTGGCGACAGCATCAACGACAGGAGGTGAGTAAAATGCACTTAGAAAGATTACATGAAATGCTTGAGGATTTGACGGAATGTACACTTTCCGCAATGAAAGAGAACAAAACACATGTAGGAAGTTATCCTATCAGTGAAGTTACAGACATGATAAAGGACTTAGCAGAGGCTGAATACCATTGTACAATTACACACGCCATGAAGAAATCTGACGAAGAAAAAGAGGAAGAAGAGAAGTATATGCTCCGTCAGATGAAAGAGCAGTACGGCGAAGATGAAGGACAGCGTTACTATAACGATTGGCGGTACAAGAACGGAAGATACGCACCAAAAGGCAGAGGGACAAGGAGTTATCCGTATATGTATATGCCTGATTCTGAATGGGATAGGGATATGGATAAAGGATATGGCAGAATGTACTATACAGAAAGCAATCGTCAAAACACTTCAAACGCTTCCAATACTTCTAATTCTAGCGGAATGAATAACAGTAGCAGTAGAAGTTATTCAGAGGGCTATTCAGACGGTAATCAGCGTGGATACGAGGACGGAAACCGCATGGGCTACGATGATGGCTACAAGAGAGGATATGACGAGGGAAGAAATAGCAACTCAATTAACCGCTCAAATAGCCGTTACGATATGGCGAAGCGTGGCTATGAGGATTCAAAAACCATGCACGCAGGAAACACGGCAGAGGATAATAATGCCAATGTACGCAAGATTGAGGAATTGATGGATATTATCAGTGAGGATGTAAAAGAACTTCTTCCGAAGATGACACCATCTGAAAAAACTGCTCTGAAATCCCGGATGCAGACTTTGACAACTCATGTGCAATAAAATATTGTTTTGAGTGGGAGAGGGGAGAAATCCCCTCTTTTTACGAGTGAAACTCGAAAGAACTCGAAAAAACTCGAGGGGGCGGTATTATGTTTACGATGAATGGAATTTTATGGAAAATCCGATATGTCAGTCCAAATAGCCCATTCCTACGGAGAAGTAACGGTACTTATACTTTTGGAATGTGTGACGGTTCGAGGAATGAAATCTATCTGTCAAATGCCTTGTACGGTTCATTTCTTAGAAAAGTGCTGATTCACGAAGTATGTCACAGTGCAGTATTCAGCTATGGGATTGAAATGGACTTAGAGCAGGAAGAATTGCTTTGTGAATTTGTGGCGAATTATGCAGATGAAATCTTTGAAGCGGTGGACGGGGCATTTTCGGCTATGAAAAATGCTGTATAACACGCAAAAAGTAGCACTCTCATCCGTCAAGTGATAGTGCTACTTTTGTTTAGTACATATTAACTGTCGGTGACTGGGTGGCATCCAGTTCAACGGCTCTCTCTTGTTGTATTCTCATTATAGCACAAATGAAAGAAAAGTCAATAAAAGTAAAGAAAAAGCCCTATACTGTACGGCAATACGGTATAGGGCTTTGTTCTTGTGTTCGTGATTTTCACGAAAGGTTTACTAACCTTTACACCTAACGCTTGCCTTGCGTTACTTTTCTGTTGTCCTACCCCTATACAGATACAGAAAGTGGGTGTCAGCATGAATACTATCTCTGCCACTAAAAATGTACCACATTTTTCCGAAAAATGCAATAGAAAAATAAAAATAAAAAAATTCAAAATATCTATTGACTTTGTGTGTACAATCTGTTATATTATAAGAGTGCAGAATGTACACACAATTTGAAAGGAGTTGATGATGTGTCTCCTAAACTAGGACAAAAGCTGACAGACAATCCGAAAGACAAGAGAATTGATATAAGAATGGATAAAGAAACATTGAACAAACTCGATTCTCTTGTGAAAGAAGAAAATTCCGACCGCTCTAAAGTGGTCAGAAAAGGGATTGAAATTCAGTACGATAATAAACATTAAAAACTTAATACGGTAGACTTTGATGCCGAAAGGTGAGGGCGAAAGCCACTCACTAAAACCTGTGTAAAATTGAATATTTATTTGAGGGTTTAGACCTCTGTAGAATTACATGGGTACAAAGAAATCCCCTATATATTGTGTTTTCAAGTCGGACTTGGATTCTTGCAAAAATACATGGTATAAAGAACATAAACAACAACATATAAAAATAAAATAACGGAAAAGGAGGAGAAAGACTATGCCAACATCAACAAGAAAAGTAACGCTTTATCCAACAGGCGATAAAGAAGAAGTGAATAGAGTTTACGACTACATCAGAAATGGTATGAGGTCACAGAACCTTGCCATGAATCAGTACATAAGTGCTTTATATATGGCACAGGTAACAGAAGTATCTAGTGACGATAGAAAAGAATTAAACAGACTTTATACAAGAATATCCACAAGCACAAAAGGAAGTGCATATACTACCGATATTGAATTTGCAAAAGGGTTATCAATAGGAACTTTAGGACAAAAGGTAAGACAGGATTTTGGCAATGCCATGAAAAAAGGATTGATGTATGGCAGAATCTCACTCCCTACATATAGAGAGGGCAATCCTTTGCTTATCCATGCAGACTATGTAAGACTTAGAAGCACAAATCCACATAAGGATAATGGTTTATACCATGAATACGAAAATCATCAGGATTTTTTGGATGCTATGATGAATGAGAAAGAGCCAAAAGTATTTATTAAATTTGTAAACGATATTAAATTTAAAGTAGTTTTTGGAGCGATTCATAAATCATTGGCTTTACGGAATGAGTTCATACAGATTTTTGAGGAAAACTATAAGGTGCAAGGCAGTTCTATCCAGTTCGACAAGAGGGCAGGAAAGAAAATCATGCTGAATATGAGTATGGAGATTCCGAAAGATGAAAGAAAAGATTTAGATGAAAATATTTGTGTTGGAGTGGATTTAGGAATGGCTATTCCTGCTATGTGTGCCTTGAATGATGATTTATACACAAGATGTAAAATCGGCTATTATGATGAATTTGTGGGCAAGAGAACGAAAATGCAGGCACAGAAAAGGCGCATACAAGCCAATATGAGAGAGAATAAAGGCGGTCACGGAAGAAAGAAGAAGTTAGCACATCTTGGAAAAATACAGTTGCATGAAAGACAGTTTGCAAAGACTTATAATCATACGATAAGTAAAAGGGTGATTGACTTTGCGTTAAAGAACCACGCAAAATATATTAACATTGAGGACTTGTCTTTGATACCGAGAGAAAGAAAAGATGAATTTGCGCTTCGGAATTGGTCATATTATGAGTTGCAACAAATGATTAAGTATAAGGCTAATAAATACGGCATTATTGTAAGGCTTGTAAACCCTGCTTATACTTCTCAAAAATGCTCTGTGTGCGGTGAATTAGGGATAAGGAAAGTGCAATCTGAATTTAAGTGCATCAATCCGGATTGCAAGTGCCATAAGATTTACGAACATGGTTTCAATGCTGACTTCAATGCGGCTAGAAATATCGCCATGAGTACCGATTTTACAGAGGTTGACGGAAAACAGATAAAGAGGAAAGAAGAAAAAGCGAAAAAGGAAAGAAAATATAAGCAGGCTAACGAATTAAAAGAGGAAATAGCTTAAAATATTATTATGGTGGATTTCGCCGCCAAAAGGTGAGGTCTATGTGGCACTCACCAAAACTCATGTAAATATCCTGTGCGATTTGAGGGTTAAGAGGTAATTGAAATTACATGGGTACGAAAGGCTTTACCACTCTTTTTTATTGTATAAATTATTGACTTTTTGTAAGACATAAACTATAATATAATAAATTATTGTAAGACAAAAAAGAAAGAGGGCGATAAAATTAGCAAAACAGGTAGACCAAAAAGTGACAATCCAAAAACAGATATGATAAACGCAAGGATTGATAAGGAAACGGAAAGAAAGCTCAGCATCTGCATGGATAAAACCGGAATGACGAAAACAGGCGTGATTCGGGCAGGAATTGAGTTGATTTATGAGAAAGTGAAGTAGGGGCATCAGCCCCTATTTATTTTTCTTCTTTTTCGTTTTACCATATTCAAACCGTGTCCTCTTAATCTTTACATCCCCTTTTTCTTCCTCATAGGTAATCTTCCTTGCACCGCTTGTAAAGGTATAACTTTCATTTTTCTTCTTTGTATCACCGCTTCTACCGCCCATATTATGCTCCTTTCAATCGTTTAGTCATTTGCTGACCGAACGATTCCAAATATGTGATTTTTACATCTACGTCAACTTCAATCTCTTTTCCGACCACAATAACCTGTGTCGGCTGTAATCGTTTGCACATCTCCATAAAGCCCAAGCGATAGTTTTCTTTCCCAGACGGAGCAAAGCAACCGTTTGTACTGACTGCAAGGGTGCTTTTCTTTGGAAGTCCGTCAAAACAGAAGCCAAAGGATTCTTTATTGCTCCATCCAACCGTAGGGATAACATTTATCCCGTAATCCTGCATACAATACGCAAGCACTCTGTTTCTGTATGTATTCCATATCTGCAAAGTCAAAGGCATATCGCTGTACATGGAATAGTCAGGACTACAGACATACTTAAAGTACTGTAAATACTCCATATACTTAGTAACATTATTCCAAACCCTTTCAAATGTCTTGTCGGCTACAAAGAAATGAGCGATACATTCTCTTGGCTTGTGTTCCGATTTTGCAGATGGAAAAGCAACAGGCTTTAGACCATTTACATCTGCATTTATCGGATTTAGCTGTGGAAAATCGTACTTCCCGACAAGTTCAGCACCAAGTAAGTATCTTTCATTCACTGTATCGTCTGGAATGCAAATTTATCATACATTGTTCGCCTTTCGTCAAGTTGCATAAATAATTTTGAAAACTACAAAACTTGAATTGTGTATATTTTTGGTTTGCTATATGTTATATTATAAACGATTGGGCGTGAGAGTGCAAGAGAAAAGGGCGGTCACTACCGCCCTCTGTGGCTTCGATTGAATCTTTACGCAATCTGCTCAATCGTGCCGTTGTTTAGTCCTTGCATTAGCTTCATTCCTTCAACTCCTGCAAGGACTTCTGCTTTTATATAAGCATCAATCAACTCTGTTTCAAGTTCCATATAGTCTTTATCAGAAACCAACTCTTTCAGCCTGTCGCACAGCGGTTGAAATAAATCATCAATCTTTCCGCATAAATCACCGCCTGCGCCGTTGCCATCAAGAAACTGTCTGAACGCAAATTCCAACACCTTATCCATAATTACATCTCCACTTCACAAGCACAATACTTGATTTCATATTCCGTTACAATAGTTGTAAAAATCTGCCGTAACCGCTTATCTTCTTCGATAATATCCATTTTGTTTGTCTTGTCTACCTGTGTTTTGGTGCAACCGCTATCAGCCATTCTTTGCCTTTTATTCCGAAGCCTTGTTCCTAAATCACAGCCTGCCCTCTGCTCTAAAAGTTGATACATTTCATTTCTAAGGTAACTAAACGGTGTATCAGTATTCTTTTGAATACGGTTGAATTTAGCGTTGATTTTCTCTCTCCAATTATCCGTGACAGGCTTAACCGCTTCTTTGATGCTTTCCGTAACCTTGAAAGCCTTTTCTGCCGTGTCATTGGCTCTTTTAACTTCAATAGTCAATCGCTTAGTTTCTAACTCTTGTTTTGCCATTGAAATAAAAATCTGCTGAAATGCCTGTAGGCTTTCTGAAAGTTCGGAAGTGTCGATTTGTGGCTCTCTCTTGTCGAAGTAGTTATCAACTAAAGCATCATATAATTCCCAGGCATTATCTGTGTTCAAAGACTTAGCGTGAAGAAATGCACCTTTCTTAGTCCAGAGGTAGAAAGTGTGTGTATTAGGCGAAAGGTCAATTTGTCCGTTCGCTCTAAATTCCTTTAATTCATCGCCTTTTAGACAAATATAATGTTTTCCCTCTGTGTATCTTTCCTTGTTCCTGTTAAAATTCTTTGTGATTGTGTCTGTGTTGGTTTCATACGCATCTGCTATCTGCTGTGTCGTAAGAACGGTAATACCGTTATGCTCGATTTTCTGAATGTCTGTTACCATAAAAAATCCTCCTTCAAAAAAATAGAAAAATTTCTTGCAAGAGGATTGTTTTTGTGGTACAATTTTTTATGTAAGAAAAAAACAATCTTCTTGCAAGATGTGGGGTTAGTTGTTCGGTCGTCAAACTAAAGCAACTAACCTTTTTTTATTTTTGGCTTCAATTCGTGTATTCCCCGCCTAACTCCCTCTGTTTTTGGGATATTCTCTTGATTGCAGTAACTTTCAAGTATTTCTTTTGTTTCATCATCAAGACGGATGTGAATAGGGTTAGACTTCGGATTATCACTCTTTGGTCTGCCTGTGCGTGGACTCATCATTTTTCACCTCACTTTCTGTAGCCCATGAATATAATATAATTCATGTAGCCCTAAAAGTCAATACCTTTTTTCTATTTTTTGAAGTTGAGTGGGGCGGTTTGACCGCCCTCTATTCCTTTACCCAATATCCATATAAAGATTTATCCCCGCTGTCCCAAGTGTCATAGTAAGTTCCGTCAACCGATGCTACTACATGATGTGCCACTCTTAACACATACACACCTGTTTTATGTTCTTTTGCAAACTGCTTGACCGTGGGGCGTTTGCTTCCTTTTCTATTGCTGATCCCGTGATATGTAAATCCACTGTCTTTCAAAAACTGTTCATAACAGGGCTTCCCGTTTGGCATACACTGCAATTCCCTCGCATATGGAAGCAATCGCTCAAAAATGTCTAACCATTCTACATCAAGCACTTTTGTTAAGCACCGAATTACACAGTCCCCGTACTCGTCTTTCAAGTCTTTTTTGTTGGGTTGATAATACTTGTACATACTTATACCTCCTAATATCCCATAAATTCCGCTGTTATTTCAGCTTCTTCCCTGCTTTGTCCCATGACTACGATTAGCCACTCGATATAGTCCTCTTTGTCGTAGTCAATCATATAAAGTTCTTTGTTTTGGTTTTGCATAATCTACCCCCTTATCATTTTCATGAAATAATCGCCTGCCTTTGAATTTGCCCCCTCGTACTTAAACGCTATGGCATTAACAAGGGCGGTTTCTGCGTCCGTATAAGAGCGGAGAAAGTCTCTTGTTCCTGTCCCGTGATCGTGTACAAAATATGGGTGAAATTTTATGTTGTGGTCGTGCTTGTCTATATACTCCAGTATAATAATATCTTGGAATACAATAACATCCGCAACATCACCCCACTTAAAATCCTCTTTGATTTCTTTAATTGTTGAATCGTTTACTTTTTTCATAGTTTTTTCTCCTTTTTGAAGTTGAGTATGGCAGTCAAGCCACCCTTATTTATTAAAATATGCCCATTTTCGCAAGTTCAACTGCGGTATCTTCTACCATGTTTAATAGCTTTTCCCCTTTTCTGCTAAACCGGCTCACGGAAACTCGCTTTGGTGGTTCGTCAAATTCAAAATTTTTGTATACTTTCTCTGAATCTGACTTCTCACGAAAGACAAAAGTTTTCCCTCCAGTATTTAGCAGCCAAAAGTTTATCATTTCTTTCATATCGTGTACCTCCTTTATTTTGATAATCCCCCATGCGGTCATGAACCGCCGGACTTCGTTAGGTCTTGGGGGATGAGTTAGACTTCGATAACCTCTGCCGTGTAATTCACGACATTATCCGCTTCTTCCAGAATGTTCATTACCGTATTTTTCCATACCGATAAAGGAATATCTGCACTGTCTACTTTTCCGCTCGCCCATTCAATAAACACTCTTACCTGTTTTTCCATGTCCTTCACCTTTACACCTCATGCGCCCTTTCTTTATGTTGTAATCATTCTATCGTATATAATCCCATATATCAATATACAGAATAACCAAAATAAACCTTATTTTTTGTGCATTTTGTATATACTCCCATATACCAAAATTTGATATACTTTATTTGGAGGTGATTACATGGGTGCAACATATACAGAAGCTCAGAAAGACGCTACAAAACGCTATCTACAGAATTTTACAGAGTGTAAAATCAGAGTAACCCCTGCCGAAAAGGAACGGTATAAGAGGGCGGCGAAAAGCGTAAATTTAAGCCTGAATAACTTTTTTATTCAAGCGGTGAATGAAAAGATTGAAAGAGAGGGGTTATGATTCCCTCTCTTTTTTACCCCATGATTTTATAACTTTTTCATACTCTGCCGGATTCTCCGCAAAGTAGCGGATTAGAATATCTCCCATTGTGGCAATATCGTACTTTCCCCTGCCGCCCGTCCAACGCTCTATGAATGCAAGGTCTTTTTCTTCAAGTGCTAAAGTTACATCGTATAACATTACAATTCCTCTCTTTCTTTTTACTCCATATCCGCATTTTGTGGTAGAGTGGTGGTTACATTCCGCACAATGTAGCGATTGCTACACGGTACAGCCATTGTTCAGCGTATTCTTTGCCGTGTTCCTGCGCCAATGCAACCATTTTTTCTTGTATCTCTTTCTTTGCTGTCAGTTCTTCGGCTCTCTGTCCGATTAGTTTGAATGCTTCTTTATCCGTCATATTCCCTCCATTCCCCCGGAGCATTTCACTCCGGGATTGCTTTTTATGCTACTTTGTATAAAATCCTCTGTCCGTGCGTGATCTGCTTTATGTCCTCTGCTTTTATATTTTCTTCCCTGTTATGCTCGTCTTTTCCTAGATACTGCCTATCGCAAGCCGATACACTATAACTACTTATATAACCACTATAGCCGATTCTTTTCACTGCATCAGCATCAACTTTTACCGTGTTTCCGTTCGTCAGCGTGACTTTTACGCTCTTTTCTTTGCCTATGCAATCCATTATCTTTTTCAGCTTCTGCGGTTCGCTGTCCTTGTCAGCTCGGATTTTCGCAAGGGTGGCAGCAGTACGATTATACCGCATATAATCTTTTAGAACTTCAACTCTATAATACCTCTCTATATACTCCTTTGCTTGCTCCTGCGTGTACTCTGTAGGGTTCAGCAGATATTTTATGCACTCGTCAGAAGAAAAGGAATTATAAGGGTGATATAACACAAGTTCCGGATCCGTTCCTTTGTAAAAATGCTTTTGTGCGTCATTCAAAAAGTCATTATTGCGATAAAAGTTAATTTGCTCTTTTTCATGGTCTGGAACTTCCCCGGCGTTTTTCTCTGCTTCCTGTTCGGTCGGTAAAAGCCTTTTGACCTCTGTATTTATATCTGTTTTCATTTCTTCGGATATTTTTTCTTTATCGTTGTAAAATCTATGGTTCACAATAAAACCTACATAATGAGCATCATGCCCGGCGGTAGACAATTCATAGACAAGCCTTGCACCCTCTAAAGTGTATGGAGTAGAGAAGAAAGTTATGGATTCGCCTTTTCTATATCCGTCTTTCTTTACCTGTCCACCGTTTTCAAGAGTTTCTATTTCTTCCTGTGTGAAATAGTCGCTTGATTCTTCATAGCCATAACTTTCTTTTTCTGGTATCCACATTTCGGAATACTGAAAAAATACTCTTCTCGCTTCTGCTCGGTCGTCCGTGTGGTATTCCTTTGCAAAATCTCCGTTTTCGTCCATTATGACAACCTCATAGCGTGTATCGCTATTTTCTGCAAGGTCGGCGGCATCTATGATATATTTCTTGCCTTTTATTTCTTTTTCAGTGTGGAGCGTTCCAATTTTTCCATTCTTTGTAAATTCCTGCTCCTGTGGTTCTCCCTTCGGTTCTGCTTTTCTCTGTGTTTTTACCGTCTTTCCTGCCACAAATGACCTCGCCAGTTCTTCGAAGGTTGGGGCGGTGGTAGGTGCGTTTTCTACTTTTTCCTTGCTTTCTTCTGCACTTTCTGCTATACTATCAGTATCAGCATTTTCAGATTTTTCATTTTCGGTAGTTTTGCACAAGTTCTCTGCAAGACTACCTTTTTTAGTTTGTGCAGATTGATACTTTGCACCGTTTCCAAGCGCATCAAGAACGGCTTTCAATGTCCGGCTTGTACCAAAATCATATAATGCACGTTCTCCGTTGTTAAATTCTATGCTCATGCTGTCAAGTTTCGTAATCTCAAAAACCTTGTTGTCCGCATCAATGAATTTCATACCCTCCGAAACTGTGATTTCTTCATCTGTGAGGGTTTCGGATTCTTCGATTGTTTCCGGCTCCTGTGTGGTGGTTTCCGGTTCTTCTGTTTTTTTCATGCGTTCAACAACTGCATGATAATGTTCTGCGATTTTCTTTTCCGTTTCTGTTGTTTCGGATTCTTCACCAAAGCGATAAGAGTATGTTATTGCCATCTCGTCGCAGTTTTTAGCCTTTTCTTCAAAATGTGCAATCACTTCTGAATTGTCGATATCATATATAACCTCAATCGTTGCATTTTCCTTGTCATGCTCTGATGCTTCGGCATTTTTCATTCTGTCATTGCAGCAGTGAGACAGAGGCCAGAAAGCTATATTATACTTCGCTGTGCTGATTTTGCCACGCTTGCCGATCTTGTGCAAACTGTAATCACTTCCACACCATGAAACATCACCCGGCGCATTATCTACAAAATAATAGCCGTTATCATTTTTGAAAAAAGCATTTTCAATTTTTACAATGTCACCTGTCTTGATTTCAATTCCGTTTTTATCTAACATAATTTTTCACCTTTTCACCATTTCCGGTGCCTTTCTTTTTATTTTAAACCCTGCCGCCGGTGGTGATCCGGCTTGTGGTTCTCCCGGCAGAGTGCAGGGCTTTACGCCTCATATCTTATGATTGCCTTTCCTGTCTTGTCATCTATGCCATTATACATTGGTCCAGCATAACCTTTTAGAATTGGCTGATTGTCGAGTTCCTCACGATATACAAGCATCCCGGCGGCTCTCTGCTTCTTTTTATCTTTATTATGTCCTGCTATCAATCCCCTAATTTCAAGCCCTGCATAATGATAATAATATCCCATTGGATTTTTATCACTGCTATATTTTCCACCGCAAAGTTCGTATAAAAATCGGTCGGTGTCAAGTGTTCCGTCTTCGTCTGCATCTGGCAAAAGCCTTGCTTCCTTATAACTTCCATCTGCCATTAAATTCAATATTTTTGCTTCCATATCTCTGTACCTCCGTTTTTTATATTATGCTTTTCAGCAATCCCCGGCGGCGGTGTCGCTCCACCTTGTCGTTCTCCGGTCGGGGTGGTGCTATGCTTCTATAGCTTCCGTCTGGTCAATCGTAAAGAAGAAAGCTTTCTTCATAAACATTTTACCCTGTGGTGCATCCTCGCCGTTCTTTTCGGCTTCTTCCTGTGCTTTCTTGGAAGCCTTGCCCTGCTTCCAGATCATGAAAGCGGCTTTTGCATGTTCTCCCTTTTTAACCTGTCTGCCGAGTGCTTTCCACCGTGCGAAGGTGTGAATTTCTTCAACTTCTTTTATAACTGCCTTTGTGCCGTCCTCCAGCTCAATTTCTGCCTGTCTGCCTGTGTACTGTAAAATTCCCTGTTCTGCAAGCGCTTGTTGCTCATTAAAAATAATCTGTGCATTTGTCATTTTTTCGCCCTCCTTATAGTGATATTATAATTTCTGCTTCTATCCTGTCCAGTTGCTCCCTTGTGATCAGGTGCAACCGGATAAACTTTTCTGCCTGTCTGTCAAACTTGCAAGCTGCCGGAATGCTTGCGGTTTCGTAGATGGCTTTTGCAAGCCGTTTGAAATATCTTTTTATCATTGTTTTATCCTCCTTTTTATTCTTGAAAGCAAGCCGGGGAATCGAACCCCGGCAAGCCGTTCTTGCTGATTACTCGCAGATCTCTGCGAGTGGTCTAAGTCGCTTTACGGTGTCCATTGCTTCTTTTAGAGTATTGAATACTCCGCAAGTGCAAGGGCATGTATTTGGGGCAAATATTATATAGTACCCTCTTTCTCTCTTTTCAATCTCTGCGATTACTTCGCTCCCTTTTACATATCTTTTCATATCCTCCACCTTTCGGGCTTTCGCCCGCCTTTCTTGATTTCGTTGTACTTATTATAACTAATCTTTAGTAAGATTGCAATATACAGAATGCACAAATCTTTAGCAAGATATTTGTATAGTTTGCATATTGCGTAAGATTGATTTTTATGCTATATTTATGTTAGCGGTGGAAAAGGAGCTTTTTTATAAGGGGGTGCATAAAATGGCAGAAGAAAAATTGATTCCTAACACGGCAGCATATAAAAACAACTGGATAAAAGAGAATCGGGAACGCATCGGGGTGATAGCAGAACCGGGAACAAAAGAAAAGATTGCAAAATGCGGATATAAAAGCGTAAATGCGTTTATATGTGAAGCAATCAAGGAGAAGCTAGAAAGAGAAAAGCCGGAATAATCCGGCTTTGTTTTATGCTGTCAATATTTCAAGTTCTATATCCTCTGATAGTCCGGCATTTACATAATGCCTTAAAAGCTCCTCCTCGTTCTCTATAGCTTCATCAACGGTCTTTTCTGCCGTTTTGATAAAGTTTTCGTGCATTGATGGGATGCCGTCACTGTCTATGTAAGACAGCTGGAAAAGCACGCCCTGCCGGATGCTGTGGGTTAAAATCCGCTCTTGACCGTATGCCGTTTTATATGACATTCCGGCAAAGTCCGGGGAAAAGATGATTTTCCTTATCTTTTCCGCTCTTTCATTTTCTTTTCGCTCCATTTCGGCAATCTCCGCATCACTGCCAAAAAATGCAAGCGTTGGGTCTATGTCAAGGCTTTTTAATATAATTTTCTTTGTCATATTTTTCCTCCATTCTTTCCACCTATCCGGCTTTCCATTCCCCCGACGGCGCAAGGCTCGTCAAGGGAGTTTACTTGCTTTTGTTGGTGGTTGACTTTTCCACCAGTTTCTGTTACTCTATAGGAGTAGCTACATCATAACCCCGTAAGGGGACGGCTGGCGGTCATTTGACCGCCTTTTTAAATTTCTCCGTCCGCTACAATGTCGGCGATAAAATCACCGTTTACAACCTGCATGGACGGAATGGAGAATTGTTCATCTTCCCAATCCACCAAAAGCCCATAAGTCCTCTTGAATTTGGAGAACTTTGGGAAATCACAGAAAACAGGGATTGCGATTTCCCATTTACTCAATTTTTTATAGAGGGTTTTGACCTCCTGCGCCGTACCTACAAAGAGGGTGCAAGTCTCAAAAATTTCAAATCTTTTCATTTTTCCAAGCTGTTTTTTCACCCGGTTTCAGCTTCCGGGGTGCTTGTTTTCGCGTTCCGTGCAAGTTGTTTTCGCATCCAAGTGTTTCCCTTGCTGTTGAATACATAATACTACATTAAAATGTATTTGTCAATACTTAAATTACATTTTTTTGTATTTTTTTATTCCTACTATTAAAATGTATTTTTGGATTGCATAAATATAATACATAAATATATTTAATAATCTTTTTAATTGTGCTAATTGTAAAGAATTATGAAACTACATTATAATATAATTACATTATAATGTATACATACAAAATAATATATAAAATACATTAAAATATACCTTGCAAAAACAGTTAAAATACATTATAATATAGATACATTAAAATATAGATTGGAGTTGATAAAATGGCAAGAACGAAAAGCACATACGGTACGAATGGAGTTATCATTTTTGATAACCTCTGGAATATCCTAAAAGACAAGGGATATAGTAAAAAATGGCTTGTGGAGCAGAAAGTTTCGCCCACGCTGGTAAACAAGCTACGAAAAAATGAAAATGTAAGTTGTGAATTGATTGTGAAAATCTGCAATCTACTAGACTGTCAACCTTGCGATTTTATGGAGTACGCAAGGAAAGACGGCAGCAAGCCAAGAGCAATCACAGGCAGGCAATCAGAAACACCACAAGAACCACCTAAACAAGCCCATACAGACACAAAAACATCACAGACGGACATTTTACCGCTTGGGAGCGAAAAAGGGCAGAAAGAGGACAGAATCAAGTGTAAATCCGTTATGGTTGATGTAGACGGTCAGGAAGTGGAGTTGTGGCTTGACCAATATAACGGAGTTTTTGATGCAGCGGATCCGATGCAGTTTGAGGCTTTTAGACGTTGGAAAGCGTCGCAGATTCCTGTTGCAAAGTCAGAAACAGAAGGAAAAGAAGGACCGGACGGTCCGGCGATGCAGTCCATTGACGAAACCTTGCTTGATGTGTTGCCGGAAAATGTGAGGGAAAAAGTTAAGGAGGAAAACGATGTATAGATACAAAAAATCAGGTGAAGAAATCCTCGCAGAAATGGCAGAAAACGGATATACAAGCTATGTCCTAAAAAAATACGGACTTATGGCACAAGGCACACTCACAAAGATACGGAACGAGGGGAACTTGACATTAGATACGCTATCAAAAATCTGCATCATGCTAAAATGTAACATATCTGATATTATAGATATGCAAGCATCAGATGCGGAAAAGTCCGAGTTTTACGGCATTTTTGAGGATAAGAAAAAAATATAAACATTTTTATCAAAAGTTCTTGACTATCTCATTAAAGTGTGATATTATAATTACAGAGTTAAGGAAGAACAACAGCGGTCGGACACTTCCGAGGCTTATTAAATCGAAAAAGAAAGGTTAAAAAGGTGGAGGATATGAGTATTTTTTGGAAAGGCAAAAGCACAAGCGGAGTTAGTCATTGGAGTTACGAAGCAGATAGTTTCATGGAGCTTTATAATTGGCTCTTGAAAAAGGGAATCGTCAATACAGTTGACTATGATCCCTACGAAAAAGCAGTAGCCGAGAATGCAGGGCTTGACTATGATGCAGTAGTTGCAGAGGTTGAAGAAGCATCAGAAGAAGACGGTGACTTTGGAAAGCATTGGGAAGAGATGCTCACAAGCAAGGGGCTTGACGGCTCTTTGACAGACGAAGACTTTATGCTGATGATTAGCGGAGAAGACGGAAACGCATATTACCAATCATTTGCATACGATAAAGATTTTGAACATGAGCTAGAATTTAATGCAAAAGGAAAGCTGATTGACAAGGAATTTTAAGCCCGGAGGAACGAGGGCAGAAAGGAGAAAGGTTATGCATTGGAGAAAAGTGGCAGAGAACAGTAGCGAAATAGAGAGTGCGGTTTTAAAAGCAGACTTAGAGGCTTTCTGCAAACCATACAGCGTGCAAGTCTACCTATATGCAGACGGTCATACAGAGTTAGGTTATGCTGAGGAAGGCTTTGAGGAGGAAACGAGGAGCGGAGAAGCGATAGAGGCTTTTTCCGCTAAAGCAGGAAAGGATAACATCTGCTACTGCTATAGTGATGGGGAACTTGCGGAGGAATTGCAAGAAAAAGGGGCGGAAATTCCGGAAAGTTGCGAGTCAGTCATTGATTACGCAGACGAGGAGTATCCGGAAATCATGGAGGAGATCAGAAAACAACTATATGAAGATACTGTCTCCAAAAAAGAAGTTATCGAGGAGTTTTGGGAAAAATTCTATGAATTTTTAGAGGATTAGCATCCTTCGGGATGCTTTTCTTATGCCCTTGTGCTTGCGTATTTTGCCAGTATTTGGATTTTTATTCTTTTGGTGAGGAAATGGACGGGAGAGGGGTAAAAATGGATTTATGGGGATATTTTATGGTGGGAGAAATCCCACTCTTTTTTGTTTACTTTTGGGTGGTGGCGTGGTATAATGTTTTTGTAATTGCAAAAATAAAGGAGGTGAAAACTGATAAATGGCAACCAAGCAAGGCAGACCACCGAAAAAAGGAGAGAACCGGAGCGAAAATTTAAGCATAAGGCTGACGGAAAAGGAGAAAAAAGAAATTTCTGACTGTTCTGAACGATTAGGAATCACTCGTACAGATGCTATCATGCAAGGAATCAGCCTATTGCAAGAAGCAAAGAGAGAATAACCGGAGTTTTGGAGACGGCGGTTATTCTCTACAAATCAATCACAGATCGGACTGATATGACCATTTTATCACTTCGATTTGACAAAATCAACAAATGGAGGATAAAAACATGGCAAAATTAAAAAATATTTTCTTTTGGAATAACAAAGTTTTAACCACAAAGCAGATTGCAAAGTTATACAAGGTTAAAATATCCGATGTCCTAAGTGTCTTAGAGGATAAAGAGAATGTGAAAGAAAAGATACACTATTTTTATCTTAAAAAAGATGAATGGGCGTGGTATACAGAATCTAACGACTTGAAAGAATCAACAAAGCAAAGAAAAATATTTTATCTTTGGACGAATAGAGGAGCTTTGCTAATTGCGAGAAAGATAAACACAGAAGATGCTTGGAATGGGTACGATGAACTTATAAGCGAGTATTTTAAGGAATCAGACCAAAGAAAGCACGAATTGAAAGCACCTAGAAAGACAACATGGTATGAAATCCATGAACAAGAAATATATGACTTGTGCAAGTTTGAAAATATCACCGCCAAAGATGTTGTGAAAAGCATTGTAATGACATTATCTGAAAAGTTTAATATTGAGAAAGCAAAGAAGTTATACAAGAAGGAAACCGGAAAAAATGTCACCTATACGCTTGACCTTTTGAATGTGTTCCCGGAAATGGCTGACACTGCAAGTAAAACGCTTTATTCAATGAGTAGTGACCTTAGAGATTATATTTTTCAGACTATAGGAGAATAGAAGATGCAACACACATTCAGCGTAAAAATAGCAGTAATTGCCGGGATTCCGGCGGCGGTTATTCTGCAATATATTTCTTTTTGGGTTAAAGCTAACGAGGACGAAGGGCGGAACTACGAGGACGGGAGATATTGGACTTATCTGACAGTTAAAGACATAAAAGAAAAGTTTCCGTATCTTTCAGAAAATCAAGTCCGGCTGGCAATAAAGAAATTAAAGGAAAATAATTTAGTCCATACTGGAAATTATAATCACAAAAGTTTTGATCATACAACATGGTTCACACTTTCAGAAAAAGCATGGAGCATTTTGAAATCCAACGAAAACAGGGGGTTTTAACGAATTGTGTTTTTTCACAAATCGAATTTTATTTTTCCACAAATCGTTTTGTGTTTTTGTAAAAATCGTTTTGTGTTTTTACACAGAGCAATACCAGTTATTAAGTACTATACAGTTTATATTACTATACACTTTATATTACTTTACACTTTACAGTACTATTATATTAAACAGTCGTACACATAGGAAAATAGAGGTAATAGGGGGTATGGGGGAAAGAGGGGAAAGAAACCTAGAAAACTGATTCTGATTTTTTGGGAGTAGATTTTTTCTACTCCTTAAATTTTTTATTGACAAAGATTTTTATTTGTGGTACATTTTTAACAGTAAATGCTAGGATTATTTAATCCTGTTCGGGTAGTAACCGGACAACGAATTGATGATGAATCTTTTCAATGACGCATCAAGAAACAGAGAAATCTGTTTTCCTTGGTGCGTTTTTTATTTAGTTAGGGGGTGTGTGTATGGCAGGAAAGAAGAAAGAAGCGGAGAGAGTGGAAGATACCCCGGAAGTATTTGAGAATGACATAGATTTGTATTTGCAGATGTTTTGCGAGCAGTACGGCATTGAGGATATGACACAGGAGCCACAAAGTAGATGGTCGGCTGCTATGCAGTATATATATAAAAATGTTTTTAAGAATGGGTGTTTAAAGTTACAAGGGAAATTAGAGGGATATAACAATGATGTTAAGGGGTTAAGTAACTCTAGTTGTAATGCTTATGATCTGGATAAGGTTAATAGGGTAGCTGATTATTATATATATCTTTGCAACTTGCATAATAAAGGAGCAACAATAAGAGGATTCTGCTTTTTAACAGGGATTGCAGATGAGACTATATATGAGTGGGGAAGAGATAATGGACGGGGACTAA
>Ga0326511_10001541_pt1 | contig 19050 bp, 12 predicted proteins | sample 0_2496_0518_D_FD_203701 | JGI IMG/M metagenome (GOLD analysis project Ga0326511, IMG submission 203701) | Bovine rumen microbial communities from UC Davis, California, United States - 0_2496_0518 | ecosystem: Host-associated > Mammals > Digestive system > Stomach > Rumen | place: USA... | reverse complement strand
CCTCATCAAGATATGCGTCTGCATCTTTAAGCAATTGCATTATTCTGTCAGCAACTGCATATAGATTGCCTTTGTTTGCCTCATACAAGCTGCGTGCGTCTTCGAGCATTTTCTTCTCATTTTCGTCGCTATACTTGTAGTCGTCATCATAATAACCATACTCGCCAAAGTAGTCTTTTATGTTGTCCACTTCTGTAGTTAGGTCACTATTATAATCCGCTTTTTCCTGCTGCTGTCTACGGTCGTACGCTTCAGCAGCAGCACGCTCAAAACGTGCAGGATTCTTTTCGCTTATGCTGCGTAGCTTAGCACCTGGGTCTGATGCATCTTCAATCTTATCGTCGCCTTCATAGTCATTGCGCTGTTTGTGCATGCGTCTGTCAAGCAGCTCGACATCCGATTTGTAGATGTATTTGCTTGGCTTGCCGTCCGGGCCGACACCCACAGTCCTACCAGAAGGGTTGCCGCTTCGGAAGTCCTCGGTGTACTGGAACGGATAGCGTGTGCCATGAAGCGTACCACGTATGCGCACGAGGTTCCAGAACTCGACACCCACCATGTGCCTTTCCTTGCCTTCTTTGGTAGGCGGTGCCATGTTGTTGTACCTGCCATGCATCATCAGCGTAGCGGCTGTGTTCGCTGGCAGATTGAAGAACACCACGACGTTCCCTTCCCTGCCCTCTTTTTTGAAGCGCACCATGAGCAGCTTGTAGTTCCAGTTGTATGACAAGGACATGATATGCCCGCCCTTGCACTCGACCGTCTCTATGTTCTTCTGCTGGTTTTCCTTGAAAGCGAAGTCAATGAAGTCAGCAGGAGTCTGTATGTCGCGTTTCAGCTGCTTACCGTTGGCGGCATATGTGGGTGACAGCACAGAATGGTGCTCTTTGAGCCAGTCCACAAGCTGATGGTAGTCTTGCTCAGGCATCTTGTAGACGTCACCAGAAAGGCTACCACGCAGGTCTCTTGAAGGAGCAGGAGAGGACAACCGCTTGTACTCTTTGGCGTTTTTGACACTATTACGCGCATTTAGCCAGTCTGAGTATTCCGATTTGTTGAACGGCAATGGTCCAGCTACTGCTCTCTTCATCATGCTACCTCATCAGACAGTCGTCAAATCAGTGATTGGCTCACGGAGTTTGACAATAGTGTATGTGTATGGGTACTCTGTATAGAGTGCTCCCATTTCGTGCATAGCAACTGGCACGACATTTTTCGGGTGGCGGATGTTGCTGCCGTTTGTGAACGAAGCAAGCGTGCCGTCACGGAGTGTCGGTGAACCAAATGTGATGCGCTGTGAAATGTCGAGGCTTGCTGTAAGCTCGTCAGGAATCTGAACGTCCTCAATCTTCGGTGGCATTGACTTGCCCCATGTCTCCTGGATGTACGAGTCGATGTCTGCTGTTGCGTTGTCCCAGCAGTTGTATGAGAGGTCGTTCTTCGGGCCGATGATGATAACGTCAGTCGGCATGTTGAGGTCTTCAACAACCTCTTTGACGACCTGATTTCCAATCTGGTAGTCATGTGACTTGACACCACGCTGGTAGACGATAGCACCTTCAACAAAGTTATCACGGAGAACCTGAACTGAGTTGCCTTCCTCATATCCGAGTGCAACACGTGTCACAGGATTTATCCAAATACCGACTTCAGCATAAGGCACTGTTGCTTTCGTCAAGAAAGCACCACGCATGATAGCATCGATGATGTGCTCACCCTCTTTCTGCAAGACAAATCCACCAGCCTGCTCTGTAGAGTATCTCAAGCGGTTTGCCTGACCACGGAACGGCATGTCGATACCAAGGCGTGTCTCCATGTCGGCAGGGTCTGTGTACCATGGAAACAAGTCTGCGATACCTTCCATAGCACCAGTGATTGCGTTCTCATCAGCAGTGTAAGTTCCTGTTCCTGTGAACTGGTCGTAGATTCCCTGGAATGGACCAGAAGCAACCGTGAGTGCGCCATAGTCCCAGCTATCAAATACGTCTGCCGGAAGTCCGTTGATTTCACGGTTCTGTGCTACTTCGAGGAACTGGCCATCTTCCCAGCGAGACACTGTAGTTCCGATAGGGAGCAATGACATTTCGCCAGGCTGATTCTCAAGCACAAGATACATCTCAGTAACATCTGTTGCTCCCCATGGCTTCGCTTCTTTTGTCTTGATGAGGAGCTTGCCACGCTTGAAGTTGCTGTTGAATACGTTGATAGGCACCTTGATTGTGAACGGAGTTCCGATGACAGGTGTATGCACGTTCGCTACAGGGTTCTTTGAGGCACCTGTCTCAGGTGCATCGATGGAGGCGCGAATCTGGTGCACGACACCAAAGCGACCATGGATGGCGAAGTTCTTGAAGAGGGCTGCGACGTTGTTGCGCAGGCTGTGCATGCGTGTAGCATAGTCAGTCTCGAAAGCAGCTTTCTTCTCGCTGGTCTCAAGCTGGAGCATCATGTCGACATCGAATCCGTCCGAGACAGTTCCATATGTAGCATGGTACACACCATAGTCAAGCGAGCCGGGCTTGCGGAGTCCGACTGATTCCTTGAACACCTGTGAGTTCAATGAACCACCTGTGTTCGTGTTCGACAAGAGCATGCGATACTCGAACTTGTCGTTGTAGTCCCACTTGCGCTTCTTGTTGCGGATAAGTCGTACGACATCCGACTGGCAAGGGAAAAGTCCATTGAGCAGGTAGTCCGTGATGAACACCTGCTTTGAAAGTGCTTCCAACTGATTCTGTGTAATCATATAAATCCTCCAATTATCCTATATGTTAAAATCTGTGATTTGTCAATGCTGCAAGTATGTTCTTCTGCGTGGCATCCGTGTCATCTGTAGCTTTGTCAAGCTCCTCTTTTGTACTGCCAGTACTTGTGAGGTCTGCCTCATCATTCTCAAACTTTTTGTCCAGCTCATCGCTGAACAGCTGCCATGCCTGCTCAGTAGCTTCAGCGTCGTCGAGGTCTATGCCCAATTCCTTGGCCATTCCCATGAACGCCTTGCCAGCATAGTCGTCGATTTCATTCTCCGCTTCTCTGTCACCCTTGAAAGGCGGCATGGACGACACGAACGCAGCGATGGCGTCTTCGAGGCCGGCACCTTCAGCACCAGACTGCTCTTCACCCATGTGCTTGTTCAACAGCTCGCTGTACAGATTCCATGCGTCGTCTGTAGCCTGGGCATCATTCAGGTCTATGCCAAGCTCTTTAGACATCTTGTCAAAGTTGCCTCCAATGTAGTCGTCGACTTCATTCTCAGCATTGATGTCACCAGTGAACTTGGGCATTTTGTTGACGAACAGTTCTATTTTTTCCTTCATGTCAGAATCCCCTCTTGCAAGCAGCGAGTATGTTGCTGTTTATACCGTTTCCTTTCGGCTTTCTGTTGCTTAGAAGTTTTGTTTTTATCTTCTTCAAGCGTGCATCCGAAAGCACGTTCTTTATGCGTGCGTCACTTGGTGTGTTTTCGGGTGGCATCTCTCCTGCTCCTGCACCAGCGTCGGGTGGCATTTCACCTCCACCAGCTTCAGGTGGCATCTCTCCTGCTCCTGCACCAGCTTCAGGTGGCATTTCACCTCCACCAGCTTCAGGTGGCATCTCTCCTGCTCCTGCACCAGCGTCGGGTGGCATTTCACCTCCACCAGCTTCAGGTGGCATCTCTCCTGCTCCTGCACCAGCGTCGGGTGGCATCCCACCGTCCATACCACTATCAATAGCAAGGTCATTGAACTGAGGCATAGCACCAGATGGCATCTGCACGTCGAGAGCAGCTGCATCAGGGTTAGATGAGTCAATTGCAGCCTGCGCCGAATCAACAACTGCTTGTGCCTGCTGTGTCTGCTTTGAAAGTTCCGCCATGAATCCTGAGAGTTTTGACTGCAACAGGTTCATGTCGTTGACGAGACCTGAAAGCAGCTCTCTAAGCATCGCTTCCGTAGCAGCCTTCGTGTCGACACCATGTGCTCTCAACTGTGTGAGGAACATCTCGCCGAGGCCTTCATCGTTTCCGTACCAGCCACCAAAAGCGTCACGCATTGAATCGGCGTTAAGCTCCCATGGAGCCTCAGCCTCAGGTGGTGTTTCACCCCCACCAGCTTCAGGTGGCAAACTGATTTCATCAGAAGGCGCAGCATCCTGTTCTATATTCTGCAAACCTTCCTGCAACTCAGGTAAATCCATATACCCTCCATTTATCAAGTATACACTAGCCTAGTTGTTCTGTAAACAGTCTAGGTTATATATCCCACTTACTTTGCCGAGTCTGCGTCTTCCCTGCATGGAGCCTTGCTTATGCGCTCCATCTCCATGCATATACCTGTTCAATGCTTCCTCGGCATACCTGCTGCACATGTCTCCCGACATGCCAAGATTGTATTTGATGTTTATGTCCTGCGCCTTGATGACAAGACGTTTCTTGAAAGCATCAGCTATGCTGCTGTTGGCCAGTGTGCGAGCATCCACTTCCTGCCCGATGTACTTTACAAGCATCTGCACTACTTTTTGACCGTCAGGCTTTTCTCGATTCTCAGCAATCACATGAACCTCCCTGTGAGAGCTGCTACCACGTTCGGATTGAGCTGGTTGGTTTCCCTCTTGTAAAGCCTGTCAGCAAGCTCATCCACGTCAGTGAGGTCTTTCTGCTCACCCTTGGCGTAGTAGTGCTTGCCTATGTCCACATCCTCGTCATTCTCTACTTCGGCTTCCTTCATCTTGTCATGTATCTTCTGCTCAACTTCCTTTGTGGCGTCGATTTGCTTATCAAGAGTGTCAGCAGTGTCTTTGTTTATGAGGTGTTCACCGTTGAAGAATGTCATGCTATTTTCCATGTTAGACAGTTGTTTGATAGCCTGCCCTGTTTCATGTAGTGCAGCATCATGCTTGCCGTCAGAGACTATCTTACCACTGTCGTCAATGGCATTGTCAAATGTGTCATACGCCTCTTTTGTAAGCTCGTCATGTTCCGTTTGGGCTTGAGCAAGTTTTCTTCGGAACTGCTCAATCCTCATGCGTGCTGGTGTACTCTTCGCCTTCGTAGCAACATCAGCAGCCTCATTCGCAGCATGCACAGTGGCGTCACGTAGCTGTTCATTTGACTCGGACTGCTCCGCTACATCAGGCGGAAATGTGTTTTTGGGTCTGTAATGGGTGTATTTTCTTGTAGGCATAACCTCTCCTTATAAATAATCACTTATGGTAGCCGGATTCACGTTTGTTATGCGTTTCCAGGCAGATTTGTCCCTGTCGAGGAACGCCTCGAAAGCAAATTTCGCTTCGACAAGCTCCTTCTGCACACCTGCTATGTCTGATTCGTTCAAAGCAGACAGCTTGTCGGCAAGGCGTGCGACGAGATAACGATACATCTCAGGTATCGGGTAGTCCAGCCTCGTGTCGGGTGTCCAGCCAAGTTCCTTCACCCTGGGAAGCCCGTTCTCGTCAAGGTCATTGTAGTCCTTGATGAACACGCTCATGCCTGTCTTGTCGTTCCATTTGCAGTCGATGTACTCCACGTCGGAGTTCCTTCCTGTGAAGTCGAATGGGTTGTACACACAGAACTGTCCATCATGGTCGAAGAACCCGGACAGGTGCTCGCCTGTGATGGAGTGCACATACGTCACAAAGATGTATGGGTAGTCACAGGACAGATAGCAGATGTTCCATTTTCCGTCGTCATCGTCCTGCATTGGAGCAGCCATGACAGCTTCGGTTATGTCCTCCTCGAAGGATGTTCCACGGTGCACTTTCGTCCACCTTGCTATCTGCTGTATCTCGTCTGATGTGGCGGTGGTGATGTCCACCTCGTTGTCGTCGGCGTCGTACCCTTTGATGACAAACAGATTATATATCTTGTTGCGGACTGTAGCATGCCCCCATACGGGGTTGCTGTTTGCGTCGAGCATGTTGTCATACATCTTCGGGTCTCTATTGTGGTGCGTGAAGAACACCTGGGGACAGGCGGGAACGTAGTACAGCCAAACGTTCCTTCTTGGAGCGTCCGGACAGTACAGGTCAGTGCCGCTAATGCGGTAGACACCCGAAGCGGTGAGGTCTGTGGTACCAGCTTCACGGTACACAAGCCTGTCATAGCCGACAGGCGACTGTGCAGCGTATACCTGGACGGTGTTCTTCACAAAGTTGGGCAGTTTTGTCAATGCCTTCGTCAGGCGGACATTCACGCCGTAATAGCCGTCGTCAATCATGGCCATGCGGTCGTATATGTCACGCCAGGCATAGTTCAAAAAGTTGAGGCAGTCGGAAAATGTGTAGCTGTTCAGTGCTTTCGTCTGCGCAAGGCGCATAGCATCCTCAAGAGCGTCAGACGCATAATGGTTGACATCCACCTGTAGCATATATCCTCCTTCAACTTATAGGCTTTTGGTCATGCCCTTTGGTATAATATATGCCGGCCGTGGCGTTTGTGCGTGCGTCCTTCGCCTGGGACACCTCCGTCTGTGCGTCCATGCTTGCGTCAAAATAACCGCTTCCCTGCTGCATGTTCCAGTTCCGCCTGTTCCAGTAGGCGTCCATAAGCACGTTGAGTGCCTCGTTGAAGGAGCCTCCCATGCTGAGCACGTTCATGAACAGCTGCCTTGCCGAAGGCGACATGTTGTTCAGCTTGTTGAATATCTGTGTACGAACCTGTACAGGAAACTCTATGGAAAACGCTGTTGCAAAATTCTGCCAGAAGTTCTGCCATGACTGCTCGTACTCTGCGCTGTATGTCCCTTTCTGGAAAGCACGTTCAAGCTCGATGAGAGAAGAAGACACTTGCTCGTTTATGCGCATACGAGACTGGTCTGTCATTCTCTGCAACTCAAGAGGGTAGTCCTGCACATCCTCGGCACGCTTCACCTGCCTGTTGCGCTGCACTTCGTCCATGCGTTCATTAGCACGCATCTGCCTCATTTCCTGCGTCTCGATAGGCTCCCATCTCTCGGAGTAGCCTGGCGTATACTCATGTGTGCCGAAGCCGCTGTTCGTGCGCCTGCCTATCTGTGCAGCACGCCAGTGTCTCTGATTGTTGAGTGCGTCGGCGAGCCTTGAAAGTCCAAGTGTCTTGCCGAACGAGCGGTTGTTGAGGTTTCCGTTCGGGTTGTGCTTTGCAAGGTTCCAGTTCCAGTAGCCATACATCTTGAACCATTGTTCGGGCGTCATTGTATAGTCATCGGCCACAGCAGTCTGCCTAGCAGCATGGGTGTCCAAATCCTCCTGTGCGTCGTCCTGTGTATACTGCCCCTCGGCCTTCTTCTGTGTCTTTGAGGCGTCGTTGCGCGCGTCCATTTTCGGCGACACAGGACTACCAATCGTGGTATACATCGGAGACTCTTTATCAAGTTCAGCCTGCCTGCGGTCAGCGTCAGGCGGCAGATTTGGTGTGTCTGGCATACTAGTTACCTCCTACTCCAAGTTTGTCTTCAAGAGCAATAAGCCGCCTTGCAAGGTCACCAATCACACCTGCGTTGACAAGAGCAAGCCTATTGCCGTCCACTGTTTTTACGCCCTCAGGCGTCTCTTTGACGCAATCAGGGGCGACCTTCTCAATGTCCTGAGCCATTGGCCCCCTGTGGTATTCGTCAGGGTCTATGCGTGGGTCAATGGACGTAGCCGATTCCTTGTACTGGTACAGAAAATTCCGCAGGTTGTCGGCATATTCCTGCACCATGTCGTCAGTCCAATCATCCATGTCTTCCGGGTCGAGGTTTCCCTCACCCTTGCCATATGTGTATATGAGTTCGTTCAGTTCATCCTCAGACAAAGGTTCCTGCTTGTTGGCGAGCTGCTTTATGCGCTTCTGCCTTTCATCAGAAACTATGTAGGGCAGCACGCGTGGAAGCAGCTTGCTGATGATGGCAGACCATACAGCAGGGTTTCCGAGCAGCTCCGAAAATATGCTTTCCGCAAAGGATGCTATGTTACTTGCGCTTGCCACTGCCAGTCCCTCCTTGGTTAGATTTGAGTCCTCCTGTGACTCCACTGGAAGCGTCAGGCTTGCTGGGTTTGCCAGGTGCGCTAGGCGTGCTTCCTATGGGAGGAATACCCGTGTCGCGGAAGTCGGGGTTGTATGTGGACAGCTTACGCTGCGACTCATAGAAAGCACCCGATGGTCTGTGCGTGACCATGGCGTCATATGCTTTGTCCTGCTCCCTTCCACGCTTGATGTCCGTGGCAAAGTCCCTCACCCCCTTTGCAATGCCTTGTGTAGTGTTGCCTAATACGTCGCCCTTCGCCTTCAATCCAGCGGCCCTGGCTATCGTTGCACCATTGAACATCTGTGAAGGGTCTGTGTCCGCACGCGCCATGGCGAGCAGTGCGTCCCCAAGGTAGGAGCGTTTGATGGCCTCATTGTTGCCTATGGTTTCCGCAGCAGTGGCCGCTGTTGGAAGCGCATTGTCTACAACCACCTGCCAGGGCTTACGCTTGTATCTATCGGCTTCCTGCATACTATGGTCTTCGCCCGGAAAACCTGAACCGATTGAGCCACCTGAGCCACCTGAGCCACCTGAGCCACCTGAGCCATCAAACATTCCCTCAATCAACTCGCTGCCTTTTTCTTGAACCATCTTGTTGAATAGCTTACGAAGATTAGAGTTTGGGTCACTAAGCTCGTGCGAGAGAATCTGCGAACCTATTGTTGCTATGAGTGCTATTGGTACTGGCATTTATTACCTCCTGCTATATGCTGTGCTCAATGATGCTATTATACGCTTTAACCTGTTGTCGGACAAGGTTCCCCTATTATAGTAGGGTGTCATGGACGCTATGATGTTCTTGATTCTGGCGTCAGAACCTGTATTATTGCCGCCTTCTTCAGGTACGGCAGGCTCCTGCACTTCCGCCTGTGTGCTGTCATAACGCTCAAGGTCTTTACGGCTGCTTGCGTTCTCATGGCCTACCCAGTTTCCGTTCTCGTCCTGCGTACCTTTTCTGTTGCCACTTTCGTTCTGCTTCTGCATGTAGAAGTTCCAGAATTTCTTGTATGGCTCCACATTGGCCGCTGCAAGTTCCGGGACAGACTCGTCCGTGTTGTTGCGAGACAGCTGGTTGGCACTCAATGGTGGCGGCGAACCTAAGTAGGCGTACAGCTTCTTGTCATCATCGTTCAAGTCCTGATGCCTCTGTACAAGCCTGTTCCATATATCAGGTTTTGACCGTGAATAGGTTATGTAGTTCAGCAGCTTATGCAAGTCACCCTTAATCGGTTCCTGTGGCTGTTGTGGCTGTGGCTGTGGCTGCTGTGGTGGCTGCTCCTGCGGCTGTGTGTTCTGATTGCCGTTATTGTTTATGACAATATCAGGCTTGCCACCTTTCGACAAAGTATCAGCCTGTGAGTTGTACAGATTCTGCTCAAGGTAGTCATGGTTCTCCTTGTCGGCGTCCGCACGCTCCTCCTCGGCAGTCTGTCTGGCACCCCACATCTCACGCTGGTCGAGCACACCTTCTTTGTGCGCAGAATCGGAACGTGCCATATGCGTATTGTAGTCGGCATCCTCGACACCACGCTCAAGGGCAGCAGCTCCAGCAGAAGCGTTGCCTAGATTGCTTACTTTCTGAGCATTTTTGGAGGCAGCTAGCGAAGCAGCATTTTTCTCAGCCTCGACACGATAGTCACGATTGGCTATCTGGAAGTTGCGCTGGGCGTTTTTCTGCTCGTCGCCTGACTGCTTGTCATGCATGACAGCCTGCTCACGGAGATGGTCTTCGTTCGGTGCCATGGCGGCACCACCCGGCGTGGCTTTGGCGGCGAGATATGTGGATAATCCTGTGTACAGCGACGTGTTACCCGCCTGCTCTTTTTCCTTCTTAGCATCGGATGCGTCAGAGTCCTCTGTTCCTGCCCTGTTGCTGGCGGTATTGTTGCCGTCTCTTCCCTGCGGCGTGCCATCGGCAGGCTTTGTGCCATCGGCAGGCTTTGTGCCATCAGCAGGCTTTGTATTACTAGCAGGTTTGAGGGTGTCAGTATACACTTCCTTGCCAGTAGCTACACCTGTAACAGGGTCAGCTTGTGCCCAAACATCACGGTGAGCACCGCCCCTTTGCGTCGCAACAGGTATCTCTGCATAGTACGTATTCAAATCCTGTGCTTTCGCAAGGTTCTGTTTGTACTCTGCCTCTGCGTCGTTCCACTCTTTTTCAAGAGCAGCAAGCGTTTCAGTGTCCTGTGGTATGCTATACCATGCAGAGACTCTCCTGTCCTTGATGTCATTCTGCTTCTTTTTCCATGCATCAGTAAGTTTTTTCTTCTCAGCAGCTGACCTAAGAGTAGCATAGCGTTGCCGCTGTGCATCCAGCAACTTATCCTGCTCTTCAAATGGATTTACAGGTTTCTTTTTCAGCATACTATTCAACCTCTTCCAAAATCGCCTGCCTGCACGCCAGCAAGTATATTAGGATTAATGCCCGTGCTGTTGGTGTCCACATGTATGCCTCTTGGCACTATAGTCTGGAGAGGGGTTCTAGACCTAGCCTTGATGACAGCATCCTCAGCATCCTTTCCACGCTGCTTCATCTCGTCCTCAGTGTAATCTACCCAGTTACCCTCCCCATCCTGGTTCTCCACGTAGTGCTTTGTACGTGCTTTTGTACTGTTTCTTGACGTGACGACGCTGCCATCTTTCTTTCTCGGCTTCATGTAGATGGCACGGTCTGTCTCGTAGAAATCACCCTTGTCTACTACAGGTACACCCGCCTTGCGCAGCTTGTAAAGTGTCCGCCAGTCATTTGTGCGCTTCAGCTGAATAATCTGCTTGTTAGTTATGTTTGGTGTGCTCGGTGTACTTGGTGTACTTGGTGTACTTGGTGTACTTGGCTTACTAGGTGGAGTCTCTTTTGGAGACGATGTTGTGGAAGCTGCTGGACGCTTGCCGTTTGCCCAGTCGATATCCACCTGCCTAAGCTGATAAGGCTTTCCCTTGTGCAAGCACCATTCACCTGCCTTAGCACCCTTCACTTCAGTATTCGTCGTGTACGGATTATCTCTTGTACCCTTGCGTGAAGCAGCAGGGTTGTTCTGTGGCTTTTCCCAAGGCATAGGCCCGCGCTCTTTTGCCACCTGCGTAGCAACCTGTTTCTCATGCTTCTGCATGTCACCTCTAAACTGCTGCTGTTGTGCAGAAATAGGTTTTATAGTTGGTGTCTTGTCAGGAGAATACACCTTTGAACCACCGCTTGCCATAGTCTTTGCAGAATCAACAAGCGACTCAGGGTCATACTGACCTATGAGCTTGCCGTTTTTGTCATAAGCATACTGGCCAACAACCTCGCCGTTGGCGTTCTCTGTGATATAGCGTGACAGCCCGTTTTTAGACCACGTTTTGTTGTGCCGGATAGCTGTGGTGTTCTTTACAGGAGCACTACTTTTTGCCTTGCCTGCCTTCCACTGCTGGTACAGGTCAGCCACCTCTTCATCCTGAAGAGAAGCGTCAAAAGGCAGATTGTATGTGGTCGTGAACTCCAACCAGTCCTTTTTTGTGGTCGCCAAGCTCTTTTTGGCAGCGGCGGCTTTCTTCTTTTCCTCTTCATTAGCACGAGCCTGCTCAGCCGACTGTACCTGTGACTGTCTCAAGGCATTTTCTCTCTGTGCCTGCTCGCGCAATGTATTCATATAAGCTGGTTCACCCATATTATCCTCCAATATAACTAGCATATTCTACTATTGAATATGCCAGTTGTAAACACATTAAATCTCTTTCAAGGCCTGTATGTCGACCTGCTGCGTAAGTATCTCCGTGCGCTTGGATGTAAGCGTCTTGTACTCCAGCTTCAAAGAACTCACGCATATGAACTGGTCCGACCATATGTGCAGACGTTCACGGTTTCCAGAACCACACTTGCTTTGGTATCTGAAGCTGTAGTAGCCATAGTTTCCAGTACGTGTAAACAGTTCCTTTGTAAGATACACGTGTGTCGGACGCTCAGCAACAACCTTGCCGCCAGGTGTCATAGTCTCAGCCATGATGTTTACGGTAGCAAAGTTGTTTATGCCATAGAGCTTGTCCATCTCCACAGGCCAGCAGAACACAATCTCCCACTCGAACAAGCAGTCAGTGTGCTCATCGACACCCAGCGGAGACGTGACAAGCAGGAATGGGTTGTGCGTCCAGCCCTTCACCTGCACATTGTCGCCTATCTGCTCGTCTACATACTCGTATTTTGCCTTGTATGTCCTGAAAGGGTGATACTCCTCTTTCGGGACACGCTTCCATTTGCCATAATTGCTCTTTATCTGGGCAACCATGTAGTCCTGCAAGGTGAATCTGTTCACAATACATCTGTTCGGCCCCTGATATGTGACACCACAAGGAAGGCTCAGTGTCCTGAACCAACTGCGTGTGTTGAAGATGGTGTCCAAAGGCGGCCAGACTTCACCAGCAAAATTGTCGCTGGATAGACGTGGAACGATAACATTGTCCGTCTCGTCGCCGTCATCCTTCACGCTCTTGTCCAGTCTGTTGAACGTCGACAAGCAAGGCATCAGCACTTCCTGGTTGATGAAGTCGTACCTGCCGTTGACAACATTCCTGAACCTCTCAAGCATGTCCATACGCTGCAAAGAAGCACTGCCTGTATATGTGTAGTACTGCCCTGTGCCTTTGTTGTACAGGAACGCCGTCTGCGGTGTAGCACCAATATATGTCAAGCCAAGACAAGGAACAACATCTTCAGTGACCGTGACGCCACGCTCCTGCCTCAATGAGCAAATATATTCCTGTGTATATCTATATTTCTGCTTGCCTATGCTGAAGTCGACGGAGGTAGGTGCTTTGTATGCGAACTGCAAATCCCTGTTTTCAGTGGTCAGCGACGTTATGCCGTCTATGACAGTGAGCACCTGCACGGCTATCGTCTTCACAGCGGCCGGAAGCGTGTTGACAAACTCGGAGAATATCGGAAGAGCATACCTGCGCACATCCTTGTCTTCACCGACAGTGCCTGCCTGTAGCCCTTTGTTTTCACCAGGCTGTGTAATCAAAGTGAACACTTTATCATTGACATCACCAGACACCGCAATAACCGGGTCACTCCTGAAGTTGCCAAGATACTCGTTCAAAGGCATCTTGTTACTGCGCTTGAACCTGTCATTGACAAGGAACGAGTATAACCATGTACGGTGCTCTTTGTTCATGCCTGCGGAGCCTATCCAATTGACCACACGGTAGCCATAACCGTCAAAGGCATGGTACGCTTTCTCCTCAAAGCAGCAGTTGAGTCCTGTCTGGTTCAAAGCGAGCACCTGCGGAGTTATCGCCCACGGACGGAGGTATTTCTTCTGTATTCCACGTTTCACTTCGACAGCCACATATGGAGCAGCGACACCACAGAAATCATCGGACACGACTATGTTGCTGAAATCACCGTCGACTATCTTCGTGTCCTTGCAGCTGACCCATGTAGTCATGCCCACCGAAGCAGTCTGCGACAGCTGCCAGTCGGCATCTATGATGTAGTCCTGGAACGGCGGCGTGACGAACACAGGCTCGCTCTCGCCGATGTACTCATTCTTGTATTCCGTGACAGGCAGGAAGCTCTCCGCGCCAATCACGCAGGCCATGTTGTCGGGCAAAGTCACCTCAGTCTGCTTGCCCTTAATCATGGCTATGAAGTAGTCCACTGAGCCGTCAAAGTCTTCAAGAACGTCATCCGATGGCTTAGACGTGACGAACGACGGCTGGTCCTTGTCGAGAAACTTTGGCTTGCTACCTATGTCAAAATCAAGTGCCCACTGCTTGTTCATTGTCACCACTTCGACAGACTCGTCCATAATCTTCTGTGCCATGTCGACACCAAAGCACGGCCACATGAACTGCTCTGTCTTGCTGCCGTATTTGTGCTTCGCTTCAACGTCAAACCTGCACTTCGGCAGCTTGCCTGTTATCGAGGAAGTGAGCTTACGGCCTCCGATAGCGTCGAGAGTTCGTGGCAATGCTTCAACAGCAACGTCCGTAATCACGCAGCCCAACGTGGCCGCACCTGCGGCAGCGGCGAAACCAATAGACACACCCGTAGACACGGTGTTGACCATGCCCGCCACTGTCGGGCCACCTGTAGCACCCACCATGTTCTGCATGTAATCTACCGTGGCGTGCAACGTCCTGTTCATCTCACGGATAAGATACATCGTCAATTCAGTAATAATGTAGAGCAGCTTTTGCTGCAAGAACTGCCCCTGCATACTTGTCACAGATTGTGACGTGCACTGTGCGACAAAATTATGGTTGACATATCCACGTCCGGCGCACACTTTCTGTACGTCAGCAGTCGAGTAGAACATATCAAGAGTCTTGATGGCGGTCACCTCGGACGTGTGCGTAGGCGTCAAAGACTGCACTGTCATGTCAGCGACAGCCATGCTGTTGAGGTTCTGCCACATGTAGTTGCCATAAGACCTGCTTGGGTTCTTGAACCCGGCGTCCTTTGCGATGATTTCAGTGGCACTGTTGGCCTGCAAGATATCGGAAGCAAAGTCGTTCAACGATATGAGAGCGGACGCAAACAACGCAAATGATTCCGTGTATGGGTCAGTCGTGCTCTGTTCCTGATGTACCGACTGCCTGTCAAATGATATCTCGTCTATGCTTATGGCGGACTCTTCCTTGTCCTTGTCGAACGCCTCCTCGGACTCCTCCTTGGAGTAGTTAGTGGTGACAATCTCTTTCGTCATGTCCTTCGACTGGTGTATCGACGTAGAGTTGTAGTGTACATACGCCGCCTGTCCAAGCGTCTGCTGCAAATAGTTGGCGATGGATATTTTTGGAGCACTATAGTACAGAATAGGGTAGCTGAAGAATATCATCATGGCTTTCCATGTAGGACTGTCCAGCAGGTTCGCCATCGGCTCCGTCTGTAAAAGCATGTTGGAGCGCACTGTGGATTTGTAAGAGCCACTGTCATAGCGCACAGAGTAGTTGTTGTTGATAGGCAGCTTTATGGCCTTGAACGTACCCTTTGAGTACAGTATGTGTGACACTATGCCATCAATGCTTGACGTTATGTACCACTGCTGCGAGTCATTGCCTACAATCCTGTCAGTCACATTGTACAGCTCGCTAAGCTCGGAAATGTCGTACGAGTCGTCAGACAGGCTGTCCAAAGGCTGCACTGTTCCTGTGAAACCTTTGTTTACGTCAAAATACTTGTAGGGTATCTCACCGCCTGTAAGAGACCCGTCCACGCCGACAAACCCATAGCCTTGGATGACACGCACAAGGCTGCCACTGTCCAGGTCTATGACAATTGTCCACTGGTTGAAGTTGTTGTCGAAGTGCATGCCCACTATGAGCAATGAATCAATATGTGTGGCAGACCACGCCGCAGACGTAATCACATTGGCAATGTCGAGCAGGGAATATGTGCATATGGAGGTGCTACCTGCGTTCAAAGCAGCACCCAAGTCGATGTGCACAAATGGAACGCTTATGCTGAACTTGGAGAAGTTGTCGAGTGGTTTGTACACTGTCAGCAGAATGTTTTCCGTATCTGTTGACACCGCCACAAAGCGAGCGTCCGTAGACTTTGCCGACGAGCAGAAATATTTCAGCACGCTTGAATCGAGAATCTCAGTGCGGTTGACGGAGTTTCCATCCTCGAAGACGTCACCGTCCCAATCTGAAAGCTCATCAGTCTTGCTACGAACTATGAAGTCTTTCTTCGTCAATGCAAGCACGTGCTCGCTGTCCAACCACCAGAAGTTTTCTGTATCGTTCGTCGTGTCCCACTGCTGCTTGAGGAACTGCATCTCGTTGTCCGACTGCACCTTGGCGAACAGGTTTTCCTCAAGAACCTCCTGTTCCACACGCGTGTAAAGGAACGACATGCTTCCATCTGTAGTGGCATTGAGCAGGTCGTCAATGTCAAACATCAATGCGTTGCCCTCAAGCTGTATGGACAACACGTGTTCCTGAGACAATGCGTCTATAGTGACTGTGCTGTTGTACACACCCAAGAGAGCCAACATAATAGAGCGTACATACTCAGACGTCAGCTTGACTGCGTTTATGCCATACCATGACTCGTCACAGCTATATGCTGTGGCAAAATCATCGTCAGATGTGTACAGGGTAACATTTTTTGTAGTGTAGTCAATCAGCAGCTTGTATTTGCCGTCGGCGGAATATACCGTCGCCATGTTGTTGATGAATGTGTCGAGTCTAAAAGCACTGTTGAACACATAGGGCATGTAGAATGACAAAGTGTAATCAGCAGGAACATTGAACTGTATCATCATTCTGTCAATGCTGTTAGACGCCGAGTTTGCAGCAGCTGCAAAGCTGAGCAGGTTCGCATAGTCCTTGTACATGAATGTGCCACTGAAAGACGGAATGATGGAATCCAGGGCGTAGCTGCCACTCGTAACAACAGCACCATCAATCAAAAGTGTCATCTGCTGGCTGTGCTGGGTCAAATATGCATTGTTGTTGGACACATTCTTGGAAATGTCTATGAACATGACAGGGTCGCCCACCGTATATGACACACTATCAACGAACAGCTCTGCATATTTTTCGGTAAACGTGTTCCCTTTGGCAAGCCCAGCCACACTGACATCGCTTGAAATACTTTTGATGTACTTGTATGTGGTGCCACCCGGAGTCTTCAATATGTTGGCTGTCAATGTAGAACCGACTGCATATGTGGTATCGACCGTCGTTCCCGCGAAACTTTTAGGCACTATGTAGCCCTGCATGTTGTTCGTGTCGTCGGTAATGCTTTTCAGCGCATTGTTCATGATATGACCAGGCACAAACTGCACATCAGAGCTGTCCACAGAGGAAGTGGTGTAGAACATGTACTGCGTCGCGTCCTTTGAGCACAAGTTTACCTTCATGCTAAGCACGCCATCATTTACGGAGCATGTCCCAATGCTGTGCGTAAAAAAGTCGCTTGCGTCAACGTAACTTCTGTCTGAAATGACTGCCGGCACTACAGCAAAATTGTCCGAAGATGCCTCAACAGGAAGAAACGCACCACTGCTAATGTATATGTCGGAAGCAAGAAGCACCTCACAGCAGCGAGCATACCAGACTGTGCTGTAGTCATCTGAATATCCTGTCTGGTCGGCATATTTTGTGTGGCTGGGCAGTTTGTTGCTCTTCAATTCGCCGTTGAACGCCAAACCTGACACTTTCAAGGACACCTCGTCATTGTCGGATATGCTATACCCGATAGTGCCACTCTTATAGAACTTGCTGAACGACAGGTCAAATGTGTCAGACCACATCAGCCCGCCTTCAATTGTAGATATGCTAAGTATTTCAAGGACAGCATTATTGCTAGCTGTCTCTAAATCAATAGATATAATACTACGCAAGCCAGTGTTATTCAGACCAGAGAAATCTGTAGTCACATTAAGCCAGAAAAGTGTTGCTGCACGGACAGTCCCAACATAGTCTTTTATAGTAACCTTGTATGCTACATTTACACTTTTAGTAGACCCTGATGAGATAAGCTCTGTGCACTTTGTGCCCTCCCAAAAGCAGGCATTTATTGTAGGAGGATGTTCGTACTGTGTCATATTGGTCGTAGTCGCGGCAGTGACAGTTGCTATAGTAGCACCATTAAGGTTTATTTTGCCGTTCCAAGCATAGTACACACCGTCATAATCCTTTTGCTCCAATGTGAGTGCTGTACCAACAGGCAACACCATGTTTCCGCGGCTTACCTTGTTGTCGGCGGACACACCCACCCACATGGGTAGCTTCTGCTCTATGGTCTGCTTGTTGTAGTCCGCAAGGCTGTTCGCGTACAGCTTGTCGCCGTTGTATCTGCCTGTGTGCTCCCTGTCCTCAATGGTCGCACTCTGCTTGTTGAACACTACGCTGCTCGCCGACATGGCCACTTTGCCGTTCGTCTCAACGCTGACTTCCGTAAGCATCGGTGTGAACTCCACAATATCCATGGCAATGTTGTCCTGCACAAGAAGGGCTACCTTAAAGGAGGTCTGTATGTGCCCGTTGCTGTCTACAGTCACAGGTATGGTATAGAGCACAGTTCCATCATAGCTATATTTGAGTTCCCCATTCTGTATGGACACGTTCTGCTTTCCGCTGGACCAGACAGCCGCGCCATTGGAGTAGCCGGAAAACTTCGCCAGCGTATAGTCACCGTTCTTTACTGTCTCTGTAGGAAACTGCATGCCCCCAAAATCGATGTCAATCGTAGCCGAAGTGTCCTGCAAAGTTACAGTGTATTTATAGTCATTTCCAAGCTCAGTATTGAGCACATGTACAGCATTGTCTAGGGTATTAATGAACGTCCTTGAAACAGAGTCGTAGGCAAGCGAAAAGCTCTTTCCGTTGATTGTGCCCGACACGACAGGATTCACGGTGTCCGTGACAGTGCACGGAACGGCCGAGGACAGCACGGAGCTTGTCGGAATGTAGTAGAAACTGCCGACACGCTTCTTGTCCTTGGTCAAAAGTATTCTGTACACGGGTGTCTTGTTTATGAGCTGCTTTGTGATGGTGTAGCCATCCACATCCAAAGCAGCCTCCTCTATGTCGAAGTTGTACACATCGTTTCCAGCGGCCCAGCCGTCATGCTCGAAGCGCAGCGACGTGGGCAGATACTTGCCCTGGTAACGCTGTCTGTTGTGCTGGAACAACGGCTGCTCGACCGGAACGAGCATGTCGGAGCTTTTGACGTCCAATCCGCTTGTCAGAGGTATTTCTTTTGTCTGCCCATCAATCATAGATTCTCCTAGAAGCTGTTCTCGTTGTTCTTGATATAGTCGATATAGGCGTGCATGAGGAACATGTGTATGCTGTCGGGTATTTCGACACCAAACGCACCGAACTTTATCAGCAACGCCGCGACATCGAGTGTGACCTGTGCAGGGTTTAGATAGTATGGCAGCGTGTCATATGTATACTTGCCGTCTATGATGTTCAGAAGCACACGTGCCGAAGATATGCGCGTGTAATCCACATCAGTATCGTCCACGCTGTTCTCATCAGACAGCGGGTCGTTCAGGTGCACAGGCTGCATAACAATGTATGCGTTTTCAATCAGCCTGTCAATCGTGGACCAGTCTATCACACACCTGTCCGTACGCATATTTGG
>Ga0326511_10001539_pt1 | contig 19065 bp, 10 predicted proteins | sample 0_2496_0518_D_FD_203701 | JGI IMG/M metagenome (GOLD analysis project Ga0326511, IMG submission 203701) | Bovine rumen microbial communities from UC Davis, California, United States - 0_2496_0518 | ecosystem: Host-associated > Mammals > Digestive system > Stomach > Rumen | place: USA... | reverse complement strand
CTGTCTGACCAACTGCTCAGGCAGTTCACCGATACGGTCCTCGTCGAGCGAGAAGTAGAAGTACCACCGTCCGTCCCGTCCTTGCGAGAGCGAGCTGTTGTCATCGCGGAAGATGGCCTTGTTGCGCACCCTCTTTGGTTTCTGCTGCATATAGACGTTGCCGTCTCGCATACCCTGTACGCGGAAGTCCCCCTTGAAGGGCTCAGCCTCCACATCCTCGCAACACTCAAAGTCCAGCGTGCGCAGTCCTGTTTCCAACATGCCGAATGCCATCAGGCCCTCGACGATTACCTGTTCTCTTACTGATTTTGTGACTTTTGTTTTCATAATTTCTGTTTTTGTTTAGCCTGAGTCTTCGGGAGGAGCGAAGTAGTTAGTTGAGCTCATTTAAACCGGTACGCTTCCCTCACTCAGCCGTCAAAACTCAGAAATTGTTGATATTTACTTTTTTAGAGGATAAATGTCCTTTACGGTGATGTCCTGAAAAATATGTCCGTTGTTGCTTTTCGTCTTAAATCGCAATGTCACCACCACGAGATCGCCTTCGTACCACACCAGCGAGGCCGCATTGCCCAGTACCGACACAACGTACTCATTCTCATAGTCTCCTCCCAGTTCCTTCAGCACCAGGATGCGCTTTTTGAGCTACCCTGTTCCCGAATTCTCACTCTTCACGGTTAACTCTTCTCCGCTCTTGATTACCTTTAAAATTTTTGTTTCCATTCGTCTTTTTGTTTATTTGTTACTCAACTTGCTTTGTAGATAAGGGTATTGTCCTCTGTCTTCCTCTACCTTCTTAAAAAGCGATTCTCCTTCGGTTGCCCGTAGCCTTCACCGCGAAGTGCAGCCACAGTTTGTTTCCCTTGCGTTCCAGCAGCAGCTCGTCGAAGTCCTCCTGGCTCTCGTCGCTGATGTCGAGCAGGATTACCGCATAGCGTAGAAGCTGTTCCGTGCCGCTCACCCTGATGTCGGCGGCGCAGCCCCTCAGGTGGTTGCTGCCCTTCACACCGCCCACCGCCTTGTTCACCGCCACCGATCGATACCCGCTGTTGATGACGATGGGGTCGTCGCCTTCGCCGTAGCGTCTGTTCCACTCCCCGCGCAGCATCTCCAGCCAGCCGCACACCCTTTTCAGGTTGTCGATGGCCTCCTGTGTCGGCCTGTTGTCCACGTCCCTGACGCTTGTGCGCGTCATCTCCTCCAGCGTGAAATGTTCTGTCAGTTTCATAGTTATTCTAATTTTGGTTTAAAAAGAGGTTAAGTTGAATGACCTTCGAACGTCTCTCGTCCGATGCAAGTAACTGCTCATTCAGGAAGCGCACTCCCTCAGGAGTCCATACCAGATACGTGCGTGACTTCTGAACGCCTTTCAGAGAGTAGTAGAGGAAGTGGCGGTCTTCGGTCAGTCCCATTCCCTCCAGCTCTTTCGATAGTTGCCAGCGTCCTTGATGACGATGCTGAATCCCCATGTGTTTGAGCAAGTGATTGAATGATTTCACGTCCATTCCCCACGATGTAGCCACCTCGGTTGCGGTCAGGCATTTCTCGTTAGGCTTGTTCTGCATTCGCAGCGTCTTCCCTAAAATCTGATCCGCCAGCAGCAGGATCTCCTCGTTGGAGAGTTGTCTGCCCGTTGCGTCGTGTGTGGGGATGTAGCCGCCTGTCCGTCTGATCTGTGGTAGTACCTCCGAGGTCACCCAGCGCTTGAATGCCCTTGCTGTTGGCAACTTCGAGGAGAGAACGAGCGAGTAAAGACCGCTCTCGTTGATGAAGATAACTTTACGTCTCTGACCTGATACGACAATTTGTCGGGTCAGCTTATCATCCTCATCCACGTGCATCTTTAGTGCTTTCTGAGGGTCACTATATCCTAATGACTCCGCCACGTCCTTGCCCACGAATTGCGGCGTGCCGTCTTCGCCTTGCATCGTTCGGATTGCCCCGAACAGGTCATGCTTGAAAATCTGAATCTCTTGGTCATCAGACCTGCCAACGTTTGTGTTGAACATCCTTGATTTTTCCTTTACCATAAGCTAAATAATTAATGATTTGTGAACCGTCTTTGGAAATGATTGTGCCCTCCGACTTTTGGTTTCGCTGGCAAAGGTAGGGATAGTGATACAATGAAAAAAAGAAAGAAAGTTTCATGCTATACTTTCTTTCAGTAAGTTATTGATAACCAAAAAAAAAGGATGCCTCTCGACACCCTTAAACTTTCACGATACTTTCACGCCATGCTTCTCCAACACCTCTTTTACGGCTTTTTTCACTTGTTTGTCCTCAGGAGATACACCCAGCGCTCCTCTGACAGAATGATCCTTGCCCTTCTCTGGCTCCAATAGCTCTGCCATCTTCACGTCTGTGGTATTCTTAATGATAACGCCCCCTACCATCATGTGTGAAATCTGAGCCACTAATTTCCGGTTGAATAGCGTCCCCTGCTGCCGACCTCTGTCATACACCACCTGACTCACAGCATCCTGTTCCAGTATCTCCTTCCAAATTATCTCATACTGCTCCCTATAGTCGGCTTCGACCACAGGCATCAGTCTGCCCACATAATCCATCACCGACTGTTTGACACCTTCGTATCTTTCTTCCTGTGCTTTCTTCTTTGGTGATTCGTAGCTTATTTGTACTCCGTCACCCGTTAGCACATTGATTTGAGCATTGGGGAAACTACCTCCCTCAAAGAGTCCTCTTAATCTGTCTAAATTGTATTTGTCTTCCATAGATTGTTATTTTTGCATTTTTTCCAAGAATAGCATTCATCTGTTCAACGGAGCCTACATGAATATTTCCTCTGATTCTATTCTTAAACTCCTCCTCTATGCTGTCAACCAGTTCGCTGTCTTCATTAGTGGCAACTTGTCGCAACAGTTTGTTGAGCATTTTGACAATTTCTTTTGCATCATCCCACGCGACACAGCCCTTGCAGTAGTCAACTATCTGAACCAACGTAAATTTCCGTGCCTTGCCGTTGCGTTTCTTCTTCTCTAACAGGGTGTTTAGACGGTCGTTGTCGGCCTTCAGTTCGGTTATGCGTTCTTGAAGGACCTTCTTTTCTTTTTCAATTACTTCTATGTGATTTTTCAGCCGTTCACATTCTTCCCAATAAGATTCTTCTTTGCAGTACCAGATAGCTGGTTTTTCGTCAGCAATAAAATAAACCTCCATGAAGTGCCGTATATGGGCTAAGTCGGCAGCATTCTTATTAGTTTGCGTTAATAAGATGCTGTCATTTATCATCCTGGCTACCTCACGCTTCTCATCCGCATTACTCCAAAGATTTATCACCTTTTCAATACACAACAGGTCGTAGTTGTGTGTTATCTTAAACCAATTAATATAGTGTTCATTCAGCCATTCCGACTCTATAGGGCGAGGGTGAAACCTGTAATTCACATGACGTTTTTTCTTCTTCAGTTCCTCAAAGCAATGTTTGAATGGGTTCCAATACAAGCAGTCACAGAACTTTTCGTTGATGGCCTTCGTGAAGAACTTGTTCAGAGGTCGGTCATTCTTATCAATAAGCGAAAAGAGGAAAAAGGCCATTGACATCACCAGCTCGGCGCTATAGTTCCAACCCATGTTGGCCTTGATGTCGGCAATATAGTTTGGCAGGGAGGCGGGCATAGGGTACTCAAATAACATTCGTGTTATTTGGTAGTAAACCTCATTGAACACCTTCACCTCATCTGTCTGAACGGCGAAGGGCTCCTCGCGCAAGGTGACGAACACCTCGAAAAATGTTACGTTAACAGGTTCGAGTCTGAAAAACTCGTCCATAGTTATTAAGTCATTCCAAAGCATCTGCCTGGGCAGTATAGGTGTCATAGTATTATTTCTTTAGGGTAGAGAGAGGCGCGGTGCACCTACGATAAACAACAAACGTCTCAGGGGCTGCAACCCTTCACGGATATGTCGAATACCACCTGTGCCCACGCCTCCTGATATTGGAGTGTGAGCAGGTAGCCTCGGCTTTCCGTGAATTCTTTAGTTTGCAGCTTTGAGACGTTCCGAAAAACTATTGGCTCTTTCTAACTATTTTTTTATTTCAATATTCTAACTGTTCTAATCCCAATTGTCATACGCTCCGTCATGATCGTCGTTAGAGTCATAGCTGGAGTAGTCATAGTGATTTTGATGGCGGGTGGCACTATTGAACTCATTATCCCGTTCTTCATTATAGCTGTCTCTCTCCTGTACCCTTCCGTATCGGTCGCGGGCATAGCCATTCTTGGGATTTCTTGATGCTCCCTTCAGCGACCTCCCGTTCACCATGTCACCTTCTGGGGTACGTTTGCCGAGAGTGCCGAAAGTTGCTATCTCGCTTTGAGGGTAGCCAGTATAAGGGGAAGATACTATTCTGACATCTTTCATCACTTGAGGTGTTTTATTCTTAGCCTTTTTCTTTGTCTTTGGTTTTTTGAAGGTATTTCTCTTTCTTGGGACTTCCACCATCCCCATAAAATATTTATACCTATTATATCTTGAGATAAAATATTCCCTTAATCCTTGTGGCAAAGAGCTTTTTATTCTGTCAAATTCCTCTTCGGTAATTACTTTTCTTGATGCAATTCTGTCTTTGAAGAACATTTCTATTTCAGCATCATTGATGAACTGTTGCCTCTTTTTGGGCGGAATGACTCGTACTACTGGTTTCTTCTTCTTTTTCTTTGGCGTGGAATGTACCATGCCTTTTTCCTTCTCGTCTTTTGCTGTGTTGGGATTATATCTTATTACTTGCTCATTAAGCTTTTTGCAATCAATTTTTGGCCTCAGGTTCCCATTGCGGTCATAGGAGGCATCAATCGTTGTGACCGTTCCATCAGGATTTATAACGTATGCCATATAATCTATTCGAATTTAAGTTTTGGTAAAGCCTTTACAATATCCACCGTCTGCACAGAGACGTTGATCACAGAGAGGAGGAGGTCGAGGATGTAGCGGGGCTTGTGGTGTTCCTTTGCCCAGTCGTTGGCATCGTTCTTAATCAAGCTCTTCTTATCCTGCGTCACCGCGTAGCGTTCCACCAGCCATTCAATAGCTGATTTGCCGTTCACAATATATTCGTAGGCTTTCGCCGGAATGTTCTCGATGGTGATGTTACCATTGTATATGATGGTGCTCTTGTCGTCTTTCGACTTGAAGCGCATCTTGTCCCACACACGGAAATAATCGTAGTCCTCGGGGTTCGTGGTGTCCTCGATGAAGCCGCCCGTAGCGGGGTCGCGTCGAGTTGTCATCGACACCTTTCTATCGCCCTTCACCCTCACGCCTGGGTAGGGTTCCACCGTCTCGTAGTTCAAGTGCAGGTCGGCCAGTTTCTTGCCATACTTGTAGAAGTCCATGAAGTCTTCAACCCGTTCCACGATGGGGATGCGGGGCAACGACTTCTTCAGGTCGGCAGCAAAGCGAGTGCGATAGTCCTCAGAGTGCAACAGACCATAAACGTAATAGAAGATCATTTCTTTGGTGATGGTCTTCGTGCCGTAGCGGTTGCGTACCTCTTTAAGAATCCAGTCGGTAATGCCGTCGTGGCGGATATAGCGGTTGTAATATTCGTCGAACAAATCCTGGTCGAATGCATCTACGGAACCTCCCCTTTGACGACGCTTCTCCTTCTGATCCTCCTGCTTTCTCTTGGTGTCCTCGTACCAGTAGAGGGGGTAGCATTGAGCATGATTTACAAGGTCATAATCTACTGGATGTTGAACCATTAAACAGCAAAAAGCCTTATTACTACTGGTACTTACACAAAAGAGAGGGGGATTTAATGATAATAATTGCTTATATTGCCCTGGGCTTTCGACCAAGTCTTTCGAATAATAAAGTTGCTGTTTGAAAAAAGGTCTATGCATTGCTATACATATTTCATTTTCATCAAAACTCAACTCTCTATTCAATGCAATTTGTCTGCGAAGAAATCTCGTCCAGCTAATCTTTGATTGGTCTGACGATATAAAATCTTCTACCTTTAAATTTGCTTCTTTGTGTTTTGCTATTTGGTATTCCTTCCTTTGGATGTTGAAAAATTCTATTAGTCTCTTAATACTATCACTAATAATAGAAATAGAACTATTATAATCCCATGCATCTCGCGCTGTTGTCAAACCAACTATATTTTTTGTAAAGACAGATTGTTTTGAGCCAGTAATTGGTATTAATGTATCAAAAAAGCCATCTCTCTGATTTATCCAATCGTTTTTCTCGTTTGGAAGTATTTCTTTCCATTCTATATTACGAACAGAACGGAACCTCTTGATAATATCCAACTTCTGGTTACGAGTGAGATAATCACCAATGTCGTGATAATGGATAGTAGCATTTTCTTGCTTCTTTACTGGATTTTTTACTAATAGCGTGATAGTGATTGGGGTACGTGTCCCCTCACCAAAAACGTTTCCGCTTTCTTTGCGACGTTGCTCTCCTGAAGTTCTTGCATTCCCACGAAGATTGAACACATAGATAGAGGTAAATTCGTCTTGCAGGCATTTTCGCATTCCGTCTTGGGCGTTGCCATCTATCCATGCACCATTGCTAATAAAAGCTACAATCCCACCTTCTTTTAATTGGGCAATGCGATCACTTGCCCAGCGAAAGGCCTTTATATAAGAATCATAGAGAGAATTCTTATTTGTAGCATTTGTATTTGCTGCATAAGTGTCTGCCACTCGTTTGTCAAGATGTGGGTATTTCAAATTCTGCGCATTGTCATTAGCAGAGTTCTGTCCTACGGAATACGGCGGATTTCCAATAATCACCCTCACCGGAGCATTTTTCTGCTTCTTCAACCGCTCAGAGTTTTCAGGGAACAGCTGCGAGAAAATATCATTATCTCCATGCTCGTTGAGCTGGAAGGTATCGGTGAGACAAATGCCGTCGTAGTTCTCGTAGTGGTCGGGGTGCATGATGTCGTGGAACACCGATTCGATGTTCACGTCGGCAATATAGTAGGCCAGTAGCACGATTTCATTGCAATGGATTTCGTTGCGGTACTTGCGCAGCATATCCTCCTTCTTGATGATGCCGCTTTGCAGCAGACGGGTGATGAAGGTTCCCGTGCCTACGAAGGGGTCGAGGATATGCACGTTTTCGTTGGTGAGCGAGGTGCCGAACTCCTCTTGCAGAATGTCCTCTACCGAGTGGATGATGAAGTCCACACACTCCACAGGGGTATAGACGATGCCCAACTTCTCCACCGTCAGCGGGAAAGCACCCTTGAAGAACTTCTCATAGAGGTTCTTAATGATGGTTTGCTTGCCTTCCAGATTGTCGATGTTCGAGACGTTGTTGCGCACGCTCTGGTAGAACTTATCCAGTACGGCAGTATCCATCTCCATACCTTCCGACTCCAAGACCTCAATCATGTCCTGCATGGAGCGGCTGACGGCATTGTTATTCACGAATTCGTATTCACGGAACAGAGCATCAAATACTGGGCGGGTAATCATGTGCTGTGCCAGCATCTCAATGGCCTGCCCCTCGTCGATGCTGTCGTTGATGTTCTTATGCAGACCGCCTACGAAGTCTTCGAAATACTTATGGGCGTTCGCGTTCTCCTTGATGAGCAGCTGGATGCGGTCGATGAACTTTTGGGCAATGTCGCCAATGGACTTCGCCCAGTTCTCCCAATACATCTTGTCGCCCACCTTTTCCACCAGACGAGCGTAGATGCCGTTTTGCAACTCGCCGAATTGTAGTTCCAACTGACGGGCAACTTCCTCATTAGAGAGGTTGACGGCTTTCGGCCCATCCTTGCCGATGGTATAGCTGCCACGAGGCACCCCACCCACAGTTATCTTCGGCGGGCGCTTCTTGTTCAGATTGATTTGATTTACATGGGCATTGAAGTTCTCGTCGTGTGAACGTAAGGCATTCAGAATATCCCACACCACCTTGAAACGCTCGTTGTCGTTCAGTGCCTCTTCGGGCTTCACATCATTGGGTACGATGACGGGGATGATGATGTAGCCGTAGTTCTTGCCTTTAAAAGTGCGCATCACTCGGCCAACGCTCTGCACCACCTCCACCTCGCTGTTGCGGGGCGAAAGGAAAAGTACGGCATCTAAGGCTGGCACATCGACACCCTCAGAAAGACAGCGCACATTGCAGAGCACACGGCACTCGTTGGGGTCTTCGGCCTCCTGTTTCAGCCAGGCCACCAGCTCGTTACGGGTGTTGGCATCCATTGCGCCGTCGATATGGCGGGCTTTCACGTTTACCACCTCTTTACCTTCCTTTTCAGAAAGCGTTGATTTGTACTCCTGACTGATCTGCCCAAAGTATTTGGCAATCTGGGTACTGGAGAATGTCGGGTTTTTCTTCGAGGGGTTGATGGTCTGACAGAAAGCTACAGCGCGGCGCATCATCAGCGGGTCTTGCTCTTTGGTGATACCTTCATCGCCCTTGATACGTTTCGACAGGCCGTTGATACAGCCAATGAGTTTTGTGGCATCATCGAAGTTTAGTTCGGTCAGCTTGTCCTTAGCTGAAGCTAAAGTGTACTGCTCCTTGATCCGTGTTCGGATAGTAGAAGGAATATCTTCTTCACTCACGGTCAGCACCAGCACTTTATAGTCGGCCAGCAATCCTTGGCTCACAGCATCGTTGAACGACAGACGATGAAACTCTTCACCGTACCAGTCGGGATCGTCCATCGAGCAGAGCACATCTACACGTTCATCTTCTTTGGCCTTCACCTTGATATTGGCACTATACAGGCGCGGTGTGGCCGTCATGTAGAGGCGTTTCTTGGCACGGATATATTCATTCTTATGTACCTTGGTGAAGTTGCTCTCGTCCTTGTCCTTCAGCACAATGCCCGTAGTGCGGTGTGCTTCGTCACAGATAATCAAATCGACTTCGCGCTTATAGAGGTCGATGGCCGCTTTCACTACGTCGATGCTCTGATAGGTAGAGAAAATGACGGTGCGGTTTTGTTCTTTATCGTATTTCTTCAGCTGGCGAAGAATCTTATGAACGTCCGTCGATGCTGGCACAGCCAAATCAACTACGCTTTGGTCTTCACCGTCGGCTTCTCTCATCTCGCGGGTTACTTTCGCATCAGAACAGACGCAGACAGCCCGCATCTCATCGGTCTTGTCGGCCATCCATGCGTTCAGCGTCTGACCCAACAGGGCAATACTGGGCACAAGAAACAGCACAAAGCCGTCCTTGGGTGTCATCTGCTCCATGATTTTCAGCGAGGTATAGGTCTTGCCTGTACCGCAAGCCATAATCAGTTTGCCTCGCTCGTTGCCTTGGGAGACAAAATATTCGAAGGCTTTCGACATTGCTTCCAGCTGGTGCTTGCGCGGCTGCTTGCCGGGCAGTTTTGCCTTATCACCAAAGAGACCCTTTTTCAGCTTGTCCCAATCGACAACTGAAATCTCCAAATCGTAGAGGGATATTCGGTTGAAGGGCTTCGACAACCCTTGTATGGCCTCTATCGCATTGCTGCCCCAACGCTTGTTGTTGGTCTGTACCCACACGAGATTGGAGAACTCCTTCGTCTGGAAGGTCTCGTCCTCTGTAAACGTGCGGCTGGCGTTGGCCACAAAACTGTCCACAGAACCCTTGCTGATCTGTGCATCCTCGGCATAGCATTTGCACTGGATAGCCCAATAGTCACCATATTCTGTGCGTGCCACAAGGTCTATGCCGAGGTCTTTGCTTCCGAAGTCCTTGCGACCAGGAAACTCTTCCCATAACCAAACTTTTTCTAACTCACTAAAGCGGGGGTCGGTTAGGAACCACAGCTTCATTAGACGTTCGAAGTCAGTGCCTTTTTCTTTCTCAGTACTTGCTTTCAGTCGAATGTCTTGCAGTACTTCGTGGATTGTCGTAGCCATTTTCTGTTTTGTTTAGAATCGATTGATGTACCACAGCAAAACTAAAAGTTGATATACTCTTTGCCTGCCCACTCGTCATTGATGGTGAGGGTGATGCGGAGCAAAGATTGGCTGATGTTTTGCTGAATCTCAGGATAGAGGGGGTCTTCCTTTGCGGCTGGATGTTGAGCGACAAAGAAGTTGACCTTCTCTGAAAAACGGGTCACGCTGTCGGTGGTGACGGCATGAAGGGTGAGCGACTCTGCGTGGTACTGACGAATCTCGGCGTAACGCATCACTTCCTTCGAACAACTGCCAAAGGTGAATGATAGCGACAACAGAAAGAGCAGACACGGAAAAGCCCTACCACAACAGGTCAGAGCCTGATGCAGCAGGGCATGATAATGATGTTGGGGGGAGTAATGTTTGTTATTTCTACACGATGCTACAGGGGGGGGGTAATTCCCTGTGTATCAATGAGTTATATTTTGATGCCAACTTTTCCATTCTTTTTCCTTCGTTTTAGGTCATGCAAAGATACAAAAATTAATTGAAATGGTGACAAAAAAGTGGAAAAAATTCTACCTGATTGAACGGCTTTCCGCGGAGCCTATTCAACAAAACGAGGGTTAAGAGAGAATCATTCAACTTCTGCCAGGGTTAAGGATTAAGGTGCCAAACAAGTATTCAACCAATGGCAGGGTTAAGGTAAAAACCATTCAACTTTTTTTAGGGAAGCACACACAGCGTTGCAGTTGTTGCAGCGTTGCAGTTGTTGCAGTGTTGCAGTTCCAAAAAGGGGCTTCACATACCCAAAAGAAAATTCTATATATATATTTATATATATAGAGCTATTTTTTACACTTGAGCAATCTTATTTTTTTACTGCAGCACTGCAACGCTGCAGCGCATAGTGCCGTTGAGGAAGACACAACAACCTCAACACTTTTACCTCCAGCAAAAAAAAAATATTTTTTTCGAAAAAAATTCGTGTACCGCAATCGCGGCGTTGTACCTTTGCATCGTCGAATGAGAGGTGATAATTTTCGCGCAGCGCAGGCCGAACTTTTTCTCAGTGCACGGAGAAAAACGGCAAGCGCAGGGCAAAAATCGAGTCCCTCGGCGACAGTAACAACGGTGAGAACGAGGGCACCGCTGGTGGTGAGGGCTAAAAAAGGGGGGTAGCGTATGTTGAAGATAATGAGGTGAGCGTCAAGAACAAGTCCGAGCGGGACAAAAAGAATCCTGCCGAACTGCTACAAAGAAATGGGTGAGAGTTCGGCAGGATGGTATGGGATAACTGATCTACTTGATGAACTTGCAGCTGACTCGGGTACCATCGGCATTGGTAGCACGAGCAACGTAGAAGCCGCTGGAGAGATGTGCTACGTTGATGATGGCTGTGCCTCTCTGAAGTGATGCGTGCTGGCGTTCCAACAGACGTCCGTCGCTTGTGAAAATCTCAACGGTGGCTTGGTCTGTCGCTTCGTCCTTAACCACCAACTGCTGGGCTCCATAGCGGATGCGGAAGCCGTTAGCCGATGCAATAAGGGTGGAACGGACAGCGGTGTAGGGGGACTGCCCAACGGCCGTCACATAGCTACTCAGCACATTGCTCTTCTCAATGGTGGGCACGTTCATGAGGTAGACAGCAGAGGTGCCGTCAGGATAACGGCCAACGGTGGAGTTTCCGTCATGTGCCGTGTAGGTGAGCATATCCTTCCATTTACGGTCGGCAGCGGTGAGCATGAGTTGTCCTCCCTCGCCACTCACCTTGAACGAAGCGTGCAAGGCTTGGTTGGTCGTAGCCAACTTGTCGCACCAGATAATCAGATAACCGTGAGCCGGGATCGTCGTGTTGGCGCTGGTGTTTTCCTTGCTAATCATATACTTCTCTGGCTTGTCGACATTGTCGGTCAGGAACATTCCTTCGACATCAATATCCTCGTCCGTCGTGTTGTATAGCTCCACCCAGTCGTTCTTCTTGCCATATTCGTTGATGAAGGCACTATTGGAACCACTTACCTCATTGATGCGAACGGGGGTGATGCATTCTTCCTGCATTTCGCTATCGGTGAGCGGACGATAGCAGGCTGTAAGCTGCAGATTGTTGCCATTAGGCAGCACATATTCAGCGTCGGTAGAGAGGTATTCGGGCGTCGTGTTGCTGCTGAGGTTGGCCACGATGGATGCGTCCCAGATGATGTCAGTCGAGTTGGCTGCGTTGTTGTGTACTTCGACTGCAATCACGTTGCTTCCCTTGTGGAAAAGGTTGTAAGGCAAGGAGAGTGTACCCGTGGGGAACTGGTCGGCGTAGGTCGAGGCGTAGGTGTTGTAACTGATGGTGCCATTAGGCATGTTGAAGCGACCTGCCTCAGAGCCATTCACGTAGATGACAAAGCCGTCGTCGATATGATAGTCGAGCAGGAACTCGTCTCCGTTGACAGGAGCCTGATCCAGCACTACCGTAGAGCGGAAATAATAGGTGGGACGCTTGTTGTTGCTGTCCGTTCCGTAATTCAACTGGGTGGTGATAGCCTCATTGTTGCTATAGCCTAAGGGTGCATAGCCCAACTTCCAGCTGGACGTGCTATAGGTAGGCGACATCCAGTTCTTTCCGTCAAGAGAACCTTGGTCATAGTAGTACCATAGTGAGCCCTTGGCCTTGAGCGTGGAGTTGTTGGTGGCTGCATTGCCGGCCCATCCTTGGAAAGCATAGCCCGCAGGAGCCACAGCCTTCAGGGTGACAGGTGCAAAGAGGTTGCCATCAAACTTGCCCGTAGGCACCTGCTGACCGTTGACCAACAGCTTTGCACCTTCGGTATCGCTGCTCAGGCGAACACGCTGCGCAGGAACTGACGAGAGACCGAATGTGGAGAAATTCTTGATGGCGCGAGTAGCGGTAGCGAGTCGGTTGCCTACGGAACTACGTAAGCTGCTGTAGCTGCTGAAGGATGACTCTCCGTTGAGCTGCATGGCGGGCTGCACACGGTCATAAAGCTCTTCCAGGATGGTTCGGGCACGATTCACCTCGAAGACGCTGCCGCTCACGAGACAATAGGTGTCGATAAACTTACGGCGGAAGTCGGCGTTCTGCAGCAGGTTCTTGAAGAGGGTCACCATACGTATCTGGTCGTAGATGCTTCCTGTCCCGCGAGGATACAATTCGTCAAACCACCACCACTCCTTATTCATGAACTGGTTGAAGACGTCGTCTCCATAGCTGAAGGCTGCATCGACGTCGAAGAGCACGAAGCGGAACTTGCCGCCGTCGCGATAGCGGAAGGCCTTCACATTGTTGCGTGGCCAGTCGTTTCCTGCATAGTAGAACTGGATAGCCATATAGTTGATAAACTCGTCGATGTCGAGCTGTTGGCAAATCTCCTGATAGGTCTCGCTATTGGCTGCGTCGGGTGAGAGCACGTCCACTAATTCATTATAGACGTCGGGCGTACCGCACTTCTGCACATAGCCCGAGTCGGGCGACATCTCCCACTGGTCAATCTCGTCGTCATCCCAACCGAAGTTGGCATAGACATAGTGCTTGTTGTTGGGCTCACGCACGTTGAGCACTCCGATATAGGTGCCATTGATAAACTCGTGGACAGGCTGATAGGACTGCACATCGACGTCCATACCCGATGTCTGCACGATATAGGCCAGCGCGGCATCCTTGAAACGGCAGCCGTTATCGTTGCCGCCGTTGCGAATCTGCAGGGTGCGGTTGCGGATGTAGGGCTTCTGCGTGAAGAAGGGGTAAGGGAGGTTCTTGTTGCCACCAAACTCCTTGTTGCCCTTCAGCTTGAAAGCATGCGGCGTCCAAGCGCGGCTCCAGCCACCACACATCTCAAGATTTACGTCCTGATTGAGCACCATATCGCCATTCTCGTCCAAGTAGGAGAAGTTGACGGGACGCTCCCAGTTCATATTCCAATTGCATTTGTCGCCCTGTCCGTTGCCCGGTCGGCCGTTGGGACCTTTCGACATAACACCAATTTCACGGCTATAGAGGAAATCCCTGTCGCTGATGACCGACACCACAGGCAGATAATATTCGCGGTCCTTGAAAATATAGGAACGGGAGGTGACGGGAGAAGCCAGCATGCTGTTGCTAAAGAGGCGGAAACGGTAGATGGTCGTTTCGTTGACGCGGAACTGTCCCACTGCGCTCTTGCTCTCCAGCGTAGGCAGGCTGCCATCAGTCGTGTAGCGCAACGTGCAGCCTGCCGGCACCTTGACGTTGACGCTGAGCTGGCCGGTGAACAGTTGCGAGGGCATATCGACGACAGGAGCTTCGATTTGCCTGTCGGCAAACTTGCTACCGTTGTTGGTGGCATTGGGTGTAGGCGTATCCGTCAACCGCCAGGTGTCGCCGTTGTCGGTGGTGCGCGCATAGCTGACACGCTCCATGCTGGATGGATAGGTCTGCGATGTGATGACCTGCCCCTTGCTGTCGCTGATGCTGATAGTGCCTCCGTCGACATCAAGCTTGAAGGGCACATTCTGCGGCGCAAGGTCGTTGGAGTCAAACCAGATGACCTTATAGCCGTTGGCTGGGAGCACGCCCACCTCCTGCGTGATGGTCCATTGCTCGCCTGCATCGTTGGTCAGGCTGAGTCCTGCCAGTTCTATGCCCTGATTGGTCGTGTTGTATAGCTCAATCCAGCCATCGAAGTTGAAGGCGGGAGAGATAAACTGGTCGACGTTGGAAGCCATAATCTCGTTGATGACGAAGGAGCCTGGGATGGCCTCGTTGTGGCTGACGCTAAGCGTGATGGAGCCACGCTTGTTGGAACCGTCGGTTGTCGTAGCCGTGATGGTGACGCTACCCGGTCCTGTGGCGGTGACCAGACCGTTCTCGTCGACGGTAGCCACCGAAGCTTTGCTGGTGCTCCACGTGACGGCCTTTTGCAGCGTGTTTTCAGGCATGACGGTGGCGGTCAGCTGTAGCTTCTCACCCACCAGCATTTCCTTTTTCTCTGCATTCACCTTGACGCTTGTGGCCTTCACTACGGTTCCGGCATATTCCAGCTTGAAATTGTCGAAGATGCACCAGTTGGAACCTTGGATATCATAGCAATAGATTGCGACAATCGCATTGCCGTCGGCCTCAAATTCCAGCGTGTTCCAGTATTTGCCTTCTTCGAAACAACTGCTGGCAGCCCACATGGAGTTGGGATAATAATTGTTGTTGTCGGGCGACCACCAGTCAGAACCCCACGTCCATCCAGGATGGAATGATTCGGAGAAGACACTGACGAGGGGCTGGCTGATGACATCCCCTCCAGCTTCAACATACAGTTGGGCAGGAATAGATTCATTCCCATCGATGTAGTTCTGATAGATGTTTCCAAAGTCGCCGCAACGATAATAGGCTTGAACGCTCATTCGGTACTTACCCTTGGGAAGGCCTTCGAGCTCCTGACTGATGTTAAACCACCCATTCCAGAACTCCAAGCATCCGTAGTTAACAACTCCATACGAGCTGCAACTGCCCAATATCTCCCATCCGCTGTTGTCTGTGTCGAAAGTTGGGTTGGTGATGAAGACATCGGTCACGTCTGTCCACTGCTGGGCATTGGCTGTCGGGCACAACATCAACATCAAAGTATATAGCAATGCCTGTCTAATACGTTTCATTTTTGTGATATTTATAGTGTTAGTATATCGTATGTCGGTGCAAAGTTACGAAAATAACATGGACTAAACTAAAAAGAGTTACCATTTTTTTATCAAAAAGAAGTGAAATATGGAATTTTTCTATTATCTTTGCATCGAAATAACCCAAAAACATGAATATGCAGAAATTACTGGCTACGACCTCGATATTATTATTACTGCTCTTGGCATCCTGTTCAACGAAGGAAGTGAAATACAAGATAGGTGTTTCGCAATGTTCCGATGACATTTGGCGTAATTGGCAAAATGCCGAATTGCGTCTGGAGGCGAATATCCATGAAGGCGTGGAACTACGCTTCGTGGCGGCACACGATGACAGCGAGACACAGATACAGCAAGTGGACAGCCTCGTCGATAGCGGCATAGACCTGCTCATCGTGGCTCCCAACCAGTTGCAGCGAGTGTCGCCGGCCATCGACCGTGCCTTCGACAGCGGTATTCCCGTTATCGTGTTTGAGCGCAAGACCAACTCACATAAGTACACCGCCTTCATGAGTGCCGACAATTATGAGATGGGACATCAGATGGGACAATATATCGCCACACGCTTGGAAGGCAAGGGCAAGGTGTTGGAAATCTTAGGACTGAAAGGCTCTTCGCCCGCCGAGGATCGTCATCGCGGATTCTGCGATGCGCTCAGCGACTATCCCGATATAGAGATTGTGGCCTCTTTGCAGGGCGACTGGACAGAGGAGAGCAGCTACAAAGCGGTGAAAGCCTATCAGGGCGACCTTGGAAAGATTGACTATGTCTTCGGCCATAACGACCGAATGGCTATAGGGGCAAGGAAGGTGTTTGAGGAAAGAAGGCTTCAGGTCTCTGGCGGGAAGGGGCTTCCCCTCTTCTGTGGTATCGACGGCCTGCCGGGCGAGCAAGGCGGCATTCGTCTGGTGCGCGACTCGCTGCTTGATGCCACCTATATCTATCCCACTCGCGGCGATCAGTTGCTACAATTAGCCCTTTCCATCCTTGACGGCAAACCTTACGAGAAGGAGACTATGCTCACGTCGGCACTCGTCACACACGAGAATGCCAACGTGCTGTTCCTGGAGAGCGACGAGGTGATGCGCCAGTCGCAGAAGTTGGACCAGCTACAGCAGATGGCCAACGTCTATATGGAGCGCCTGGATAGCCAGCGTACCATTCTCTGGCTGACCATCATACTCATCATTCTGCTACAGGTGGTGGTGGTCGGCACCTGGCTCTACCACAAGCAGAGCGTCCGCCTGGCAAGAGAACGCGGTGCGATGGAACGTGAGCAGTTGGACTTCTATACTCAGGTGAGTCATGAACTGCGAACGCCGTTGACGCTTATTGACGGGCCGCTGACCCAATTGGCAGAGACCGATGACGCGGGGAAGGTCAGCCCCAGAACCGCTGAGCTCTTTGACATCGTGCGTCGCAATGTCGCGCAGTTGACGGGGATTATCAACAAGATGCTGGATGTGCAGGTCAGCGGGGATAGTGCTAAGGTCAGTGCGGAGACCAAGCAGATGGCTGCCGCCCTGAAGACTGGTGTCTCCACCGAGGCTCCTGCGGCTCCTTCATCCAATCCTTCTGGCTCGCCCCAGTATTCTGTGCTTATCGTCGATGACAACGCAGACATCCGTACCTATCTGCGCTCCATCCTGCAAGACCGCTATCAGCTCTTTGAAGCCGAGGATGGCCTGCAGGGTATGGCCGTCGCCCGTGCGGAAGTGCCCGACCTGATTGTGAGCGATGTCATGATGCCTATCATGAACGGCCTGGAGTTCTGCCAGCAGGTCAAGAGCGATATAGTGACCAGTCATATTCCTGTCATCCTGCTGACGGCCCGTGCCCTCAACCAGCATCAGATTGAAGGCTACGAGAGCGGTGCAGATGCCTATATCACCAAGCCCTTCTCCACTCCCCTTCTGCTGGCTCGCATCGACAATCTGTTGCGCAACAGGCACCGCCTGAAAGACCTTTGGGGCAGCAATAAGGCTGAAGAGGAGAAAACCCCGAAATCAAAACCCATTGAGCAGCCTGCGGCGGTGCAAGAGCCTGGGGATGAGGGGAAGGAAAACTTGTTCATCACCCGTATCAAGGAGATACTTGAGACGCGAATGGCCGACAGCGACCTTAGCGTAGAGACGATTGGTGCCGATATTGGCCTCAGCCGAGTGCAGCTCTACCGCAAGGTGAAGGCCCTGACGGGATACACGCCCGTGGACCTGCTTCGTAAGGCTCGCCTCGAAAAGGCTCGTCAGATGCTTCTTACTACCGACTTGTCTGTTAGTGAAGTGGCTTATAAGGTCGGTTTCACTTCACCCTCTTATTTCTCTAAATGCTTCAAGGACGAATACGGAATCGTTCCTGGAGTTGCCCGCAGTTAGCTTTTTCCCCCTCTTGCTATCAATATTCGTTCTTTCCCTCGCAAAATTGTTACATTGAAACAATTTTTTGAGGGGATGAACGATTTTTTTTATGCTATGAAGACCTATGTAGCACTATCTTTGCACCAGTTTTCATTACTAACCAACAATTAACAAAAAAATGAAACAAATCCAGAGAATCCTACTGAGTTTAATGCTCATGATTGCAAGTACTACATTGTACGCGCAAACTGAGATTGCTGGCACGGTGGTCGACCCGACAGGCGAGGCCATCATCGGTGCCACGGTGATGGAGAAGGGCACCCAGAACGGAACGGTGACCGACTTCGATGGTAACTTTAAATTAAAGGTGGCTGCAGGCAAGACGCTGGTCATCTCGTACATTGGCTTTGACAAGCAAGAAGTACCGGCCAAAGCTGGCATGCAGGTCACGCTGAAGGACAATGCCGCCGAGCTGGCCGAGGTCGTGGTTACTGGTTATCAAGTACAGCGTAAGGCCGACCTGACGGGTTCCGTAGCCGTGATGGACATGAAAGGCCCCAAGAGTGAGAGCGATCCCAACATGCTGAACTCGATGCAGGGCAAGCTACCCGGCGTAAACATCGTGACCGATGCTGCTCCTGGTGGTGGCGGCGCCTCCATCCGCGTGCGTGGTATGAGCACGGTGAATGGTGCTTCACCTCTATATATAGTAGACGGTGTGGCTACGACCGAGAACCTCAACTCGCTGAACGCTGCCGACATCGAGAGCATTCAGGTCTTGAAGGACGCTTCGTCGGCTTCTATCTATGGTAGCCGCGCAGCCAATGGCGTCATCATCATCACGACCAAGAAGGGCAAGGGCGACAAGGTGACCGTCAACGTGAACTACACCGCTTCGCTCAACACTATCGCCAAGAAGTTTGACGTGCTGAACGCCCAGCAATGGGGTGAGGCCTACTGGACCGCCAACAAGAATGCCGGTCTTGTACCTTCGCATCCTTACTACGGCAATGGTGACACACCTCAGTTGGCTACTTTCCTCGACGCCGACAAAAAGGTGGCTTCGACCAACACCAACTGGCAGAACGAGGTATTCTCTTCGGCTTGGACCAACAATCTTTCGGCTTCGGTATCCAACAGCACCGAGAAGGGTTCCTACCTGCTTTCGGGCAACTATGTCAACCAGAATGGTCTGATGGACTACACTTTCT
>Ga0326511_10001538_pt1 | contig 19072 bp, 19 predicted proteins | sample 0_2496_0518_D_FD_203701 | JGI IMG/M metagenome (GOLD analysis project Ga0326511, IMG submission 203701) | Bovine rumen microbial communities from UC Davis, California, United States - 0_2496_0518 | ecosystem: Host-associated > Mammals > Digestive system > Stomach > Rumen | place: USA... | reverse complement strand
TTGTAATTACGGTTTGCCACACGGGCTAACCCCTCGCTAAAACTATAACTATAAAACCACTGCCCACCAGACTTTCCTTGTGAAGTCTTTTGTGTCGAGGCTCTTTTTATCACCGTTGTCTGCCCCCAGGCTGACAGCGTGGACAGGAGGGAAAGTAATATTGCTGATGTGGCAAATAATTTATTCATAATCTAAAAAGTATCTAATATACGCATAATATCTCTGTCTTTTGCATCTTCTGTCTTTTTCTTTGATTCGTCAACCTCTTGGATTTTCTTTCCTTTTTTATTGTACCACGCCCCTTTATACGGATACCCTTTTTCGAATGAGCCCTGAAAAGGATTTTGTGCCCTAACCTAACAACCTGGGGCACACCCGTAATCGGAATTTCTTTATTTTACTATTTTCCCCTGCTTATTAATTAGAATATATTTATAGTTTCCTTTGTCCATAACCCAAGCCAATCCCTCAGAAAAGGACTCTGCTTTTTCCCATTTGCAAGGGATAATCACGGTTCCTGTTTTATCGACATAACCATACTTCCCGTCTTCCTTAACCTGGGCTAAACCCTCGGAAAAAGGCTTTGCACTTTCCCATTTACAAGGAATCACCACTTTGCCTGTCTTGTCAATATAACCATAATTCCTATTTTCATCCATGACTGCGGCTAACCCCTCTGAAAAATCATCGGCACCGTGCCATTTGCACGGAACAACCAATTCTCCCGTCTTATTGACAAAACCACTATAAAATCCATTGTTGAGATATTTAGAAACTTTAGCCAAGCCTTCTTTAAAATTCAAGCCTATATCCCAATTTGCTTTGGTTCTCGCCTTAACCGTTTGTGAGGCAGTTTGGCGCTTGATCACTGTCGTCTGTCCCCAGGCTGGAATTGAGGCCAGGAGGGACAGAGCTATTACTGAGGTGAGGATTCTTTGTTTCATCATCGTAAGTTGTTATTGATTACTTATTCTACTTTCTTACCCGTCTTGTCGATATAATATTTTTTATCATTATTGTCTTCGACCCTAGCTTTGCCTTTTTCAAAAGGATATGTGACTTTAAACTGGCAAGGTATAATCAAAGATCCTGTCTTATCAATATAGCCTTCCAATCCATTATCATCTTCTACAGCAGCCAAGCCTTCTGAGAAACTACCTACATTTTTCCATTTACAGGGAATCACAACATTTCCAACCTTATCAATATATCCGAACTTGCCATTTGAGTCTTCAACACCAGCCAGGCCTTCAGAAAAATCTCTAGCATAATGCCACTTGCATGGTACGACTATGATACCAGTATGGTCAACAAAACCCCAGCCATCGTTAGAGACAACGGCTAAACCTTCAGAGAAAGAATGAGCACTATTCCATTGACATGGGATAACCTGCTTTCCCGTTTTATCAATATAGCCCTTTTTCCCTGTTTCATCTTTGACACAAGCAAGTCCTTCTTTGAAATTATCTGCATATTCCCACTTACAAGGAATCACCAGATTTCCTGTTTTATCAATAAAGCCACACTTCCTGTTTTCATCTACAACTTGGATTAATTCCTCAGACATCTTTTCCCACAGATTTCCCATATAAGTCCACTTGCACGGAACTATCAGTTTACCAGTCTTGTCAATCAAGCCAAATTTGCTATTATTGTCTTCTACGACAGCAACTCCTTCCTGGAAATTCCACGCATTTTTCCAAATAAAGGGAATGACCACCTTTCCATCCGTATCAACGAACCCCATCTTATTATCATCACCTGATACTACGCACAGTCCATCAGGGAAATTCCAATCTTCCTTAACACGAACTTTAACGATTTTCCCAGAATGATTAATATAATATTTACCATAATTGATCTTTGCTAGCCCCTCAAAGAATGGCTCTGCATATTCCCACTTACAAGGAAACACATGGTTACCTGTTTTGTCAATAAAGCCATATTTGTATTTTTCATCTGAAACAGCAGCCAAGCCCTCTGAAAAATGCCATACTTGCCTCCATTTGCAAGGAATTACCAAATTACCAGACTTGTCAACATATCCCCACTTGTCGGTCTCGTCTTTAACAGCAGCCAAGCCTTCAGAGAAACGATTTGCACCTTTCCATTGGCATGGAATCACAATTTTGCCACTCTCGTCAATAAAGCCATACTTGCCTTCTTTGTCTTCAACAAAGGCAAGACCCTCGAAATATAAGCTTTTGGTTTTCCACTGACTACCGGCTTTGGGGGTAACCGTCTGCTTCTTTTCAGTACGTTTAATCACTGTCGTCTGCCCCCATGCAGGCATCGTGGTCAGGATGGAGATAGCTATTATTGAGGTAATGATTCTTTGCTTCATACTTTCGCTGTTATTAATCACTTATTCCACTTTTTTACCCGTCTTGTCAATATAATATTTATTTTCTTTATTGTCTTCGACCTTGGCTTTGCCATTTTTGAAATTATCAGCCCATACCCACTGACAAGGAATCACCAGCTTTCCTGTCTTGTCAATAAAACCATATTTTCCTCTATCATCTTGGACATATGCAAAGCCCTCAGAGAAATTCCAAGTTTTTTTCCACTTACAGGGAATCACCAACTTTCCTGTCTTGTCAATAAAACCACATTTATCATTGTCATTCTTGATATATGCCAAACCCTCTGAGAAACGACAAGCCCATTTCCACTGACAAGGAATCACTACTTTTCCTGTCTTGTCGATAAAACCATATTTATTATTGTCATCCATGACTTTAGCCAAACCCTCTGAGAAGTTATCTGCATCTTTCCACTGACAAGAAATTACAACATTTCCTGACTTGTCGATAAAGTTATAATTATAATGGTCATCTTTGACTTTGGCCAAGCCCTCAGAGAAGGACCACGCATCTTTCCACTGACAAGGAATCACTACTTTTCCAGTCTTGTCAATAAACCCCCATTTATTATTGTCATCCTGGATTTGTACCAAGCCCTCAGAAAAGAAGATCTTAAAATCCCAGGGATAATTCCATTTGCATGGAATAATCAAAGTTCCTGTCTTGTCAATGAAACCATATTTACCATTGTCTCCTTTGACACAAATCAAGCCATCAGAGAAAGACCTTATATTTTTCCACTGACAAGGAATCACCAACTTTCCAGTCCTGTCGATAAGGCCCCATCTTTCATTGTCATCTGAGACACAAGCCAAGCCCTCAGAGAAAGACCTGACCCATTTCCACTGACAGGGACTCACCAAGTTTCCATTCTTGTCGATAAAGCCCCATTTGTCATTTTCATCTTTGACACAGGCCAAGCCCTCAGAGAAGTTATAAGTCTCTTTCCATTGACAAAGGATTACCAGTTTGCCACTTTGGTCAACATAGCCATGCTTGTCATTTTTATCACACACATAGGCTAGCCCATCGTAATAATCACCTTTCCACTTCCATTGGCTACCGACTTTGTGTTTAACTGCCTGTTTCGTTTCTGTACGTTTGATCACTGTCGTCTGTCCCCATGCCGATATGGTAGATAACAGGGATAATAGAAAAACAAATATATAATATCTTGGCTTCATATTATTTAAAATAACTCTTGCATTTCTTCAAACAGTCTGGATTCATTATCATCTTGTGACTTTATCTTTGACCCGTCAACCACAGTAAGTTTCTTCCCCTTTTTATTATACCAGATTCCTTTATAAGGTGTTCCGTCTTTGAACGCCCCCTTAAAATACTCACCTGTAGCTTTTACTGTATAGGTACCCTCGTTAAACAAGTTGTTTTTGAAAGTCCCAGAGAAGCTGTCGCCATTCTGCATCTTCATTTCTGCGGACTTTTCACCGCCAAAAGTACCACTATCAAATGGCCCACGATATGCTCGACCATCAGGTTTGCTGCCCTCTATAAAGATGGCTTCACCAATGCCATCAGGCAATCCGTCATTATCAACAGGTCCTGTGTAGAGGTAAGCCCACAAATCATCATTAATGAATGCTTTGTTGACAACACTAATTATAGTACTTCTATTGTTGTACCACGTACCCTTATAAGGATTGCCGCCAATGAACTCTCCAATAAAGTGTTCACCAGAGGAGGCTATAGTATACTGACCTTTATCAAATAGATTATTTTTGAAAGAGCCAATAAAGGTGTCACCATTAGACATTGAAAATATAGCGAATTCCTTGCCTTGAAGTACCCCATCATCAAAAGGCCCTATATATTTACGCCCGTCAGGCTCACCATTATTCATAAACTTCGCTTCACCAACACCATCTGGCCGACCATCCTCATTTACAGGCCCCGTATACCTATAATCACCCAAGCATATTGCATAAAAGTGACGATTAACAACTGTATCCAAGAATTCATGACTCGTCTGTCCCCAGGCTGGCATCGTGGCCAGCAGGAAGAGAGCTATTACTGAAGTGATGATTCTTTGCTTCATTATCGTTGATATTTCGTATTTTTACAATTTCATCTTTTTTCATAGCTAACGCCACTCATCCTTTATTGACACCTGTTCTTCCTTGCCGTCAGGATGGCGCACAGTGACGTATCTTAACTTGTCGCACTTGTAGAAAGTCTTTTCCTTTATCTTGTCTACAAGGCTGCTTGGTATGCTAACAGATGTCAAAGCTCCACAATCGTAGAATGCATGGCTACCAAGATCAGTCACACTATCAGGTATGGTGATACTTCTAAGCCAACCACACGTGTTAAATGCACCTTTGCCAATTGATTTCAAGTTCTTTGGAAGATTGATCAACTCCATCATCCAACAGAAATAGAATGCATCATCTTCTATAGTTATCACACTACTAGGCAAGACGACCTCCCGCAAATCCGAACAACCAGAAAACATATGATTTCCGATGCTCTTTACACCATCGAGAATGGTAACCTTACTTAGCTTCTCGCAACCTTGGAATATATATTCTCCAAACTCAGTTATACTGCCAGGAATAGTAATCTCCCAAAGATTGGTACAATGGTCAAATGCATAGTTGCCTATGCTGGTTAACCCATGTGGTAAGTTTATCTCCATTAAGCCAGAACAACTATCGAATGCATGCTCCTCTATTTTTTTTATTCCAGAAGGCAGGCTAACAGACTGAAGGCTCTTACAATCATGGAATGCATGACTCCCTATTGCCACAATACCCTCCTGCAAAACGACCGACGACAATTTATGATTCCCTGCAAATGCGCCATCTCCAATGCCCCTTACACCTTGGGGTATTATGACGTTGTTGAGCATCTTGCAGCCTTTAAAGGCATCATAACTAATACGCTTAATTGTTTTCGGAATATCTATAGTTTCAAGTTTGTCACAATTCTTGAAGCATTGCCACAATTCTGTCACTGTCATTTCTTTATCGCCATTCTTCACTACAGACGGAATGGTGACATGACCTTCGGGTTTAACATCTACCCATCCGGATAGTGCAACCTCCTTATCGTTAAGAATATAAAACTCCATCCCCTGCCAAGTGAAGAGAACGGGTTTAGATTTAGTATCCACAGAATGCCTTACCACTGCTTTTGCAGATTGACTCTTTCGTCTTATAACTTGCGTCTGTCCCCAGGCTGACATCGTGGCCAGCAGGGAGAGAGCTATTACTGAGGTAATGATTCTTTGTTTCATCATGTCGACTCTGTTTATTTACACATCATAATTCCCATTTTTTCCATTTTTCTTCTATTGGCACTTGTTTTGTTGTGCCGTCGGGATTACGAACTGTTATTATTTCTAAGTTATTGCAGCCATAAAAGATTGATTTTTCCAAATGATCTACTAAATGGCTTGGAATACTTACCTTTTTTAGCCTATTACAGCTATGGAAAACAATATTTCCTAATTTCACTACTGAGTTTGGTATATAAATTGACGTGATGTGGCTTTCTCTGAAAGCGCCTTGTTCAATACATGTTACACTTTCAGGAATAGCAATACTGTCAATAGGACAATCATAAAAGGCATATTCACCTATATTACAAATACCTGAGATGGAGATTTTGGGACTCCCCCAATAACCTCCAGTAGGATAGCGCACGAGAGTCTTCCCATCCTTACTACACAACATTCCATTGACAGCTGAGTAATTGGGATTCGCCGAATCAACATCAAATTCCGTAATGCGAGTTGCCCAAAACGCATATCTATTAATTTTTTGTAGGCCTCTTGGAATACGCAGTTTGTGCAATGCCCTGCAACAGGCAAAAGAGTTATAACCAATTTCTTTCAAGCCATCTGGCAAAACAATTTCTTTAAGTTTCTCACATCCTGAAAACACGCGTGCTTCTATTTGTTTTACATTTTGCGGTATAACCAGTTTGCTCAATTGTTTGCAGTCATCAAATGCCAACTCACCAATTTTTTCTACCGTTGAGGGAATTGTAATCAAGGAGAATTTGCAATCGCTAAATGCTCCTTGATTAATATTTTTGATTCCCGTTGGCACTTCATAATGACCTGTAAGGCGAGGGGACACCCACATCAAGGTCTTCGTAATTTTATTAATCAATTCACCACTTTCCCCATTCTCAAAGGTCGTATTTCCGGGTGCAACATGAATCGCCGTCAATGCAGTATCCCCTCCAAACGGCCTATATAGCATTTCTTTCAATGTAGAGGGTATTGTTACCTCTTTCAGTAGTTTTTTACCTGCCAATGCGTTATTGATTGCAACTACCTTATAGTCTTTCCCCTGATGGTTTACTATTCCTGGAATTATAAAGTGCCCCTTCACTTTTCTCTTCACACTAAATAGCAGAACCTCATTTGCACTTTCCGTATGATACTCTATGCTGTCCACAACAAACTTCTTATAAGTATAGGAATTATTAGATTTAACATTCGCAGTTGTGGAACTTGAAGCAGCAGTTGGTTTCCGTTTAATCACTGTTGTCTGTCCCCATGCTGGCACAGTGGTCAGCAGGAAGAATAATAATTGCAAACAGATTATTCTTTGTCTCATGCCATTTTGGTTTTAGTTTTTAAATACTTGCTCTCTAATCACCATTGAGGATGGTGGCATCATCATCAGCGATATCGTCAAATTCATCCATCAGGCCCAAATCTTCTATCATTTTACGTACTCTCTCAACAGACTGAGAACGTTTTATTGGAGAAATGTCCATCATCCAAGTAATAAGTGCTTGAAACCCAATATCTATTGACTCAGGAAATAGAAAAGCATCTTCCGCCTCTTCAGCAATCTGACTGATTGAAGGAGGCTTTTGGCCAGTCAACAGATTATAGAGTGTGGCACCAAGGGCATACAGGTCTGTCCAAGGACCTATCTTTGTTATTTCACCATACATCTGCTCAGGTGGTGCATAGCCGTGAGTATAACCGACCACCACATCTTCCTCCGAGAATTGACTTTTACTTAAAGCAAAATCTATAACATGTATTTGACCAGTCTTATCAACCATCAAGTTGGCAGGCTTTATATCAAGATGAACAAACTTTTGGGAATGGATCTCTTCCAAAGCGTCGAGTGTCTGATTCAAATAATCAAAAACTTCTTGTTCCTTGATCATTCCATTCTGTCTTACAATATTACTCAATGGCTGTCCATCAATATAGTTCATCACATAATAGACAGTACCGTTCTCCTCAAATAGGTCTGTAATATGGACGATATGCTGATTATGAAGACGACGGAGTCTTTTTGCCTCCATCATAAACTTAGCCTTCTGTTCATCGAAGACAATCTTGTTTTGAGGAGTTGTTACACTGATTGTCGTAGAATCGCCATCGCGCCGATTAACGCTTTTCATGAAGAACTCCTTGATGGCAACCCTTTCATCAAACTGCATTTCTGTCGCCATATAGACAATACCAAAACCACTATATGAGAGCAACTTGTCTATACGATACTTGCCCATCTGGAGGGTAGTTCCCTCAGGCAATATGTTCCTTTTTTCATCTAAATTCAGCTCGTCCATATACGTATCCACCTATTTGTCTATTTTTTATCATTCACTGTCGTTTGTCCCCAGGCTGGCATCGTGGCCAGGAGGGAAAGGGCAATTACTAAGGTGAAAATTCTTTGTTTCATAATTAATTCTTTATTACTTCTTTTCCACAATCTCACCTTGCTTATTAATAACGTAATAGTTCATCTCGTCATCGCGAACACCTCCTACACCTTTGTAGAAAGAGTATGCTTTAGCCCACTTGCAAGGAATTATTAATTTGCCAGTTTTATCAATATATCCCCACTCATAATCATACTTGAAGCCATCAACCTTGGCCTCAACTGCAGCCAATCCTTCCGAAAAAGACTGAACCTCTATCCACTTGCAAGGAATCACTAATGTGCCAGACTTATCAATAAAGCCCCACTTTCCATCATCATTCTTAACTGCGGCAAGGCCCTCTTTAAAAGAATATGCCTTTTTCCACTTACATGGTGTTACCAAAGTTCCTGTCTTGTCAATAAAGCCCCATTTATCTTTGTCATCCTTAACCATTGCTAACCCTTCAGTAAAACCCCACTCTTCCTTCCATTGGCATGGAATTACCACATTCCCAAACATGTTAATAAATCCCCAATTATCACTGTCATCTTTGACACGAGCCAGATCCTCACGATCTCTGTAGAAACCCTCTGCAAATTTCCACTTGCAAGGAACTACGAGTTTACCTTGATCGTTAATTAATCCATATTTATCATTTGCATCCTTGACACATGACAGACCTCCAGAAAAAGATTCTGCTTCTTTAAATTGGTAGGGGAAAACCATTTTCATATCTTTGCCCATAAAGCCATATAGTCCATCAGTATTTTTGACTCGGAAAACAGCTTGACTACTATTCATCCAATAATAATCTTCCGTAGCAACAACTACTTTTCCTGTTTTATCAATAAAAATTGCATCATATTTCTCCCGAACAAGAGCAACACCACCCGAAAATGAGTTTGCTATAAGCAACTTGCAGGGAATAACCACATTACCCGTCTTATCTATGTAACCATATTTGTCATTGGCATCCTTAACCACAGCTAACCCTTCAGAAAAAGGCCACACATTATTCCACTGGCAAGGTACAACCACCTTACCGGTCTTGTCAATAAAGCCACGTTTTCCATTATCGTCTGTCACCTTAGCGAGACCGTCTTGGAAAATGGATGCTCCTTTCCACTGACAGGGAATTACTAGTTTTCCACTTTGGTCAACATAGCCATACTTGTCATTTTTATCAAGTACATAGGCTAGCCCTTCGTGATAATCACCTTTCCATTTCCACCTGCTCTTGGCCTTAGCTGGTGTAGCATTCTGTTTCTTTTCTGTACGTTTGATTACTGTCGTCTGTCCCCAAGCTGGAACTGTGGCTAGCAGGGAGAGAGCTATAACTGAGGTAATGATTCTTTGCTTCATAACTATTATCTATTGTTGATTGTCTATTTCACGATTTTCCCCTGCTTATTAATTAGAATATATTTATAGTTTCCTTTGTCCATAACCCAAGCCAACCCCTCAGAGAATGATGTAGATCCTCCCCACTTGCAGGGAATCACCAACGTCCCTGTTTTGTCAATATAACCCTGATCACCATCGCTAACTTGAGCCAGTCCCTCAGAGAAGCTGCCTGCCCGCCACCATTTACAAGGAATCACCAATGTCCCTGTTTTGTCAATAAATCCTTGTTTACCATTATCATCCTCCACGCATGCCAATCCTTCTGAAAATGGCCTGGCTTTTTTCCATTTACAGGATATCACCAGATTCCCTGTCTTATCTACATACCCCCACTTGTCGTTGTTATCCATTACAGGAGCCAGCCCCTCTTTGAACCAACCTGCATCTTCCCACTTGGTTGGAATAACTACAGTGCCAGTCTTGTCAATAAAGCCATGCCCTCCTTTCTGAACGTGCGCCAATCCTTCGGAGAAGTCCCAAGCGGTGTAATACTTGCAAGGGATGACCTCCTTGCCTGTTTTGTCGATATAGCCATAACCTTCCTCGCCACCAACACGGGCTAATCCTTCATGAAAACTACTAGCACCCCAAACAAGCCGCCACTCGGTCTTTGGCCTATCCCACTTACAGGGAATCACTAACGCTCCACTCTTGTCTATATATCCACACTTTCCTTTATCATCTTTAACCATAGCCAATCCCTCAGAAAAGGACTCGGCATAACTCCATTTAAAAGGAATCACCAAAGCGCCGGTTTTATCGATAAAGCCACACTTATCACGATTGTCGTCCCATGCCAAAGCTAAGCCCTCTGAGAAACTCTCTAAATCATGCCACTTGCAAGGGATTACCACCTTGCCCGTTCTGTCAACAAAGCCACGTTTATAAGTAGACGGGCCGACTTCTGCCAAGCCTTCACTAAATTCAAAGGCATGATTCCACCTGTTAGCAGTACTTGGTTTTGAGTTTTTGACAGGTGCATTACGTTTAATTACTTTCGTCTGTCCCCAGGCTGGAACTGTGGCCAGCAGGGAGAGAGCTATTACTGAAGTGAGAATTTTTTGATTCATAGAATACTATTCAATATTATTAATCTGCTTTTTCATTTCTGGAGTCAAGAGTTTAAAGAAAGCATCACAAAGTCGGCCCTTGTTCACTCTCAGATTCTCTTCCATTGATCCGTCAAAGAGGACTGTTCCATTCTTCCTAACTGTAATACCAGTCACGCCCCCGCCGTCCTTTGGCTCATTATTTGTATAAATCTTCTCTATGCCCTGATTACTTAGATCGTTGATAAACTGTTGATACTGACTACTGCTAATCTTGTGGCGTTTATCGTAGACGATCTTTTCGCCGTATTCTCTCGTATATCGCAATCGCACTTCACCCTTTGTTACGGTGATTTTCTTCTGCCATTGGTATTCTGGAGGCAAGCTGCCACTATCATCGCTATACACAATACTTGTAGCCTGTTCGAGGATTGCTCGTGAAAGCTTAGACGATTTGTTTTTTGTCGTCTGAGATTCGCTGTTTCTTGCATTTTTGTTTGCAGTCGTAGTTTTTATCAGTTTCTTAATACTACTGTTATTATTTGTCTGCCCCCAGGCTGGCATCGTGGACAGGAGGGAGAGAGCTATTATTGAGGCAAAGATTCTTTGTATCATCGCTATGTCTTATTATAGTTTCTTATTTCACAATTTGGCCTTGCTTGTTAATAATATGGCTTTTTTGATTATTATCATCTATAACCCAGGCCAATCCATCAGAAAAGCCCCATTCTATTTCCGTTCGATTTGGCATTTCTCTCCATTTAACAGGTATCACCACTTTACCTGTTTTGTCAATAAAACCATATTTACCATTATCATCTACAACCCAGGCTAAGCCTTCAGAAAAAGAGCCTGCATGTTTCCACTTATATGGTATAACCGCAGTTCCATTTTTATTAACGAATCCGAATTTACAGTCGTAGTTCATGACACAGGATAAGCCTTCACTAAAATCAGAGCCTGTTCCAAACCAAGTTGGTGGTTTTGTTTTAGAGTTTGTTTGAGACGGACTACGACGTATCACTGTTGTCTGCCCCCAAACTGGCAGCGTGGCCAGCAAGAAGATAGCTATAACTGAGTTGATGATTCTTTGTCTCATTGTTTTCACTTATTATTTATTGTAGACTATTAGTTCCATCTAGCTTTAAACGGAATCTCTTTTAAAGGTACAATTTTCGTCGTACCGCCCGGATAACGAACTGTCAGCGATTTGAGTTTATCACAAAAATCGAATGCACCCTCCTCAATGTTTCCTATTAACGAAGATGGAATACTAACCTCTTTAAGGCTCTCGCATCTATAGAATGCATAATTAAGAATAGATTCTAATCCGTCAGGCAAATAAACAGAAGAAAGACTCTTGCATTCAGAAAAATAGTAACCAGAAATGGACCTTATTCCTTCAGGCAGCCTTATCGTCCTTAATTTTGAACAGCCTCGAAACATATTACTTCCCATCTTCTTTATTCTCTTCGGCAAATCAATACTCACAAGCGATGAATCCCCATAAAAAACCTCATCGCCAATTGCTTCTACAGATGCAGGGATTGATATGGCACGTAAAGAATAGCAGCATTTAAACGCCTCTCTGCCAACAACCTTTACGGATGATGGAACTATAATCGCATCCAAGTCTTCACAAAAGCTAAAAGCATGTTCTCCTATTGTCACGACATCTGATGGTATCTCAAATGTTCCGTCTGCCTTTTCCGACACCCTGATCAGTTTAGTGAAGTTTTTGTCAAATATGGCATTCCCAAGCGATGAAAAATGAATATTACGGGAGTCTATCTCTACAGATTTCCAAGATGCGCCATATCCCTCACACATTTGCCAAAGGCTTTCCACTTGTGCAGGAACCTTAACTTTATTCGCCGCAGGAAAAGAGCATTGAATTCTTGTCACTGGATAATTACGACCCTTATACTGAATGTACTCGGGAATATCAATTACTCCAGTCATTTTACGATTGCTTAGTTCATCATCAGAGACTACTGCTGCAAAATTATTAAAATAGACCACCTCATAGGTAAGTCCATTCTTTTGGATTCTCGGGATATCCGGACTAATCGGATTAGTTGTTGCTTGTGTTTTCTTGGATCTACGGATAATTGTAGTCTGTCCCCATGCTGGAGCTGTTGCCAGCAGGGAGAGAGCTATAACTGATGTAATGATTCTATGCTTCATAACTATTTTCTATTGTTGATTGCTTATTTCACGATTTTGCCTTGCTTGTTTATCATATGTTCACCCGAAGAATCATAAACTTTAGCTTTACCATTTTTAAAATCTTCTGCAGCACTCCATTTACAAGGTAAAACCACTATTCCTGTCTTGTCAATAAAGCCAATCATACCATTGTCATCTTTGACAGCAGCCAAGCCCTCATGGAAAGACCAAACATTTTTCCACTTACATGGAATCACCAAGACTCCAGTTTTGTCAACAAACCCCCATTTATAGTTATCATCCATGACACAAGCCAAACCCTCTGAAAAAGAATCTGCAGATTTCCACTTACAAGTAATCACCAAAGCCCCTGTTTTGTCAATATAACCATGTTTTGCATTCTCATCTGTTACTCGCGCCATTCCTTCATGGAAAGGCCAAGCATTTTTCCATTTACAGGGAATTACCAACTTGCCACTCTGGTCAATATAACCACGTTTGCCACCATTATCTTCAACAGTTGCTAAGCCCTCGGAATACTCACCTTTCCATTTCCACTGTGACCCAGTCTTCACTTTTGCAGGCTGTTGTGTTGGAGTACGTTTAATAACGCTTGTCTGTCCCCATGCAGGCATCGTAGCCAACAAGGAGAGAGCTATAACTGAGGTAATGATTCTTTGCTTCATAAGCACATTTGTTTGACTATTTTGTATGATGTGGATATCCGTGTCTAGCGAGTTCTAAAATAACGGCGCGCTTCATGTTGCCCAGAAGGTTCCTCCATAAAAAATCTTTCGTTCCTTGATCGGCAGACCCCTTTTCAAGACTGTAGAATTGCGTCATATCATCATCGTTGGTAAAGAACACACGGAACGACTCCTTCTGAGAACAATAATCAATATCGTAAACATCTACACGACTACAGCCATATCCACTTTCAAAACTCGTCGTATAAGCATTGCTTTTGTTGCCCAACTGAGGTTTCAGTGCATATTCCAGATAGACCAAGACGAGATAGCGGTTATGGCGCATCATTTCCATGAACCGCCCAACTCGTTCTTTTGATACATTCAGGATATTCCTATTCTCTTCAGACCACTGGTTTCCCGGTCTCAATTGCTCAGAAGTAAGCTTCAACAATTCATCGATATCAGATTCGTTTGCCCTCATAAAGTCAACAACAGTTTCCTCATACTCATTGCTGAGAATGATTATATTGTTGAAGCCTACAGTATCCGATATACAACTTAGATAAAAACAGTTGTCTATCAAAAGTTTTTCTTTAGATTCGTTTTTTCCGAGCTTGCCATACTCCTTACTGTCTCTCTGTATCTTCGACACGACTTCTGCATAATTGGCTTTAGACTCTGAAGGGTCGCAAACCAATGGCTGAGTATCTTTCAGATGATCCTTAATAATGCTCTTAATGTTTGCATAACGTGCCCTATCGGCAGCAGTGAGAGCTTTGATACTGTCATTCAATGCAATACGATTTCTTTCATAATACTCCTTATTACTGGTTGCCACCCTGTAATCAGATGTGGCATCATAAGAAAATCCAAAAGCTGCAATACCCAATGGAAGAGTTAGAATACCAAGAATCATGCTCACTGTTTTCTGCTTGATCTTAAATGCTGCAACAGCAGAAATCACGGTCAATGCCCATAATACAATCGCCAACGTCAAATTACTCATATGTTATTGAAGTTTGTTAATCTGTCGTTTCATCTCTGAGATCAATATCTGATGGAAGGCATCGGACAAGTGCCCATGGATTACGGAAAGTGTTTCGTCTTCTTCACCATAAAAAAGAACTTCCCTGTTCTTACTCACTCGAATGGAAGAAGTGCTGCCACCATCACCTCGATCTTTGGCTTTTGTTTTCTTGATGCCCTGACTGACGAGTTTATTGACGAACTGTTGATATTGGCTGCTCGTGATGTCTGCACGCTGATCGTAAACAGTCTTTTCGCCTTCTCCTTTCTTGATAAGAAGATGAACCGTCTGTTTTGTCACAGTGATAGTGTATCGATGTTGATATTGAGGCGGCACGCTTCCGTTGTCACAACTGAACACTACACTGGTAGACTGTTCCAATAATGAACGTGTAAGAGAAGTAAAATTGGTGTTTTGTTTCTGTCCTCCTCTCGCTTTCTTTTTTGCAGATGACACCTTCATCAGTGCATCTACGTCACTACTTTTGTTATTCGTCTGTCCCCAAGCTGGCATTGCGACCAGGAAGGAGAGTGCAATAACTATTGTAAAAAATCTTAGCTTCATAATTTATTCTATTATTAATGTGTCAGGGGCAACGACTTTATCAGTTCAATATAGTTTCATCGTTATCTGGAATCGTTTTCCTTACAGTATCCTGAACTTTTAGGTAAGAGGTTTTTCCATTTCTCGATCTGAAATAAAAAACAATTCCCACCGTAAGTAATAATGCTATAAAAGCATGAAGTAAAACAGAATTCTTATACTGAAAACTGAGAACAGTTAAATTTGCTGTAGGATTTCCTGATAAATCATAAAAATCATCTTTACTCTCCTCATATGCATATTTATTATAACGAACCCAAATTATATCAGGAGTGAGAAATGATGCGTTACAATATTCATAGTCCTTATAATGTCCGAAGGGTTTCAATTCACCATCAGTTTGGACTATAAACAATTGATTGTCGTCTGTTGTTATCAAGGCGTGGTTATTATATTCTTCACCGTAATAATATCCCTCAGGCAACCTTTTTCCTGTTGCTTTATGAGTGAAAGTCGCATCATCATTGAGTTGAAACATTTCTGTTCTTTGCTCATCAAATTCACGAGGTCGATTCATATCTGGAATATTGATAATGAAAGATACAATTACAAACAACAGCAAATACAGCCCCAAATACAAAAAGGTATTTTTCAGTACATTCTTCCATTTCTTTTTAGACCAAGAACCTTGAATCACTATTTCATCTTCATTATAACCATAGCGATTAATCAAGTATTTCTTTAGATTGACTTGTAATTCATCATAAAAGTCACCTTTAATAAAATATGTAACAAGGAAGCCGCCAATCATAGAAGCCCATGGGCTTAACGAGTCACTAACCTTAATTACCGTTTTTCCCTGACTTTCCTTTTGTTTAATTATAAAAGAAGCACAAACCCATGGGTTTTTCTGCAACTGCACGCATTTCCCCCAAAAAGTCCATACGTTTCTCCACACCATCTCAGGATAGTAGCGTTCGAAAAAGCCATCAAGGCTTTCTCTTGTCAGTCCAGTATTCTGAGGGACAACATACTCTTTATACATAAGCACAGATATTTAATTATGACATTAATCCAATTATAACAGACAATGCAATTCCTAACAATGTAACTACAATAGCAGCAACAATAGCCCATCTATTGGAATTGACTTTCTTCTTATGCATTAATGGAACTAGAACCTCGCACTTATGTCGTGCGAACTCCACCTCAATACCTTTGTCAATGCACTCCATACAGCGCAAATAGGCTTCCTTATATTCACCTTGTATCTCCAATTGCTCAATAAGATGTCTCAATTGCGAATCTGTTTCTACATTAAACTTTTCTCCATCCAATATGGAAAGAAATGCCGATACAGACTGCGGGCGTTCTGCCCTTGAAGGTCTCATTGCAGCCGTTATAGCTTCTTGTGTGGACTTAGTGACGCCTTTAGGGAATGGAGGTAATCCTCCAGAGAACACCATCTGGGCCTCAGGCGGACGCTCTCCCGTCAACATAAAGAACAAGGTGGCACCAAGTGAGTAAATGTCTGTAGCAGGAGAGAATGTAGAAACGCCTCCCTCATTATATTGCTCTATAGGAGCATATCCCCGACTGATGCCTACTTGGGATGTCGTAGTTTGTGTACCAGAGTCAGCATAGTGCTTAGAGATACCAAAATCAATCAATACAGCTGTCTTTTCATCCCGCATCATCACATTGTCGGGTTTTACATCAAGGTGCAGTATGTTGTGTTGGTGTACACATCTTAAAGCTTCTGCTATCTGTCGGATGATAGATAATGCCTGCTTTTCAGAAAGCGCACCTTCTCTTTCAACCTTGTCTTGTAGGGAACCACCATCAATATGTTCCATAACATAATAAGCAGTGTTGTTCTCCTGAAAGACATCTATGATCTTAATGATGTTAGTGTGTTGCAAATCAGCAATCATTCTGGCCTCTTTCAGAAATTTCTCTTTAGAGGAGAGAACTTTCTTCAGATTATCAGGCTGGGAACATGTGACAGTTGTTGAGTCTTCACGACAACAGAACTCCTTCATGAAGAACTCCTTGATAGCAACTTTACGGTTTAGACCAGACTGTACACCTTCGTAAGTGATACCAAAACCTCCCTGACCCAGTTTTCGTATTATACGGTATTTACTACCCTGCAATATGCTATTATCAGGAAGGCGACTACTGATACCAGATTTTGGATCAACGCTACTTTGAGTCACAAAAATATCGCTATCATTGTATAACGTTTCGTCATTGTTCTTGTTTTTATCAAATTCGCTCATAATTTCTTTCCGTTTTTGTCATACCATTGTCCTTTGTCGGGCTGACTGTTCTTGAATGTACCAATATAATAGCTGCCATCTTCCTTTACGGTATAACGGCCCTCTGAGAACATATTGTTGACAAATGATCCCTCAAATGTATCACCGTTACCAAAAGTGAAATGACATGTCTCACCTTCGAACTTTCCATGAACGAACTCTCCTTTATAGACTCTGCCGTCAAGACTGCCATCCTTTCTAAATTCGGCCTCACCAACACCATTTGGCTGTCCATTGCTGTCAACGGGACCTGTATAGAGGTACTCACCCAAAACATTATTATTGAAGACTACTTTCTGGACGGAATCAGTGAGTAATACACTATTCACATCTTCTGCCTCCTGGGACGGAGAGGTTCCTGGCATAACAAATAAGGCTGCAAGCAGAACTGCCACAACAACTGCACCAATTTTCGCCCACTTTTTAATACCACTTTTGCCGTCATCAAGGTCTGGCTCAGGTATGGGTTCTGGCTCAGGCGGTGGAACAGGTTTGGGCTTAGGCGTAGGTTTAGGCCTTGGCTGTGGTTTGGGTTGTGGTTTGGGCTGCGGTTTGGGCTCAGGCTCAAAACCGTTCAGTATGGTTTCATCACCTTCCGAATCATCATTCACAGGAGGTTCCGGCTTGGGCTTTGGCTGGGGGATTTCATTCAAGAATTTGCGGACATCCGCCACTGTCTGAGGACGGTCTCCACGACGACCTTTCATCATCCAAAGGATAAGCTTTTTCATTTTCTCACTGACAGTTGGCGGGAATTGAAAAGCACCTTCTGCCAAATCAGAAATCTTACTGGTTGATGGTGGCGTATTACCTGTCAATACATTGTAAAGCGTTGCTCCAAGTGCATATAGGTCTGTCCATGGGCCGAAGTTCTCAAACTCCTGATCCTTCTGCTCAATAGGGGCATAACCAGGAGAATAGCAGATGGCACTGCGTGAGGTTGCACCACCATCGGACTTCTGCTGTTTACTAGCTCCAAAGTCGATAATGCGCAATACACCCTTTTTGTCAACCATTAGGTTAGCGGGTTTCAGGTCAAGATGGAAGATGCCCTGCCTATGTACTTCCTCCAAGGCATCAAGTGTCTGGTTCAAATAGTCAAGCACCTCCTGTTCAACCAATTTGCCACGCTGCTTCACCATATCGCGCAATGACTGGCCGTCAATATAGTCCATCACATAATAGGTGGTCCCGTTCTCATCGAACAGGTCGCTGACAGCTACGATATGAGGACTGTGCAGGTTTCGCAGTCGCTTAGCCTCTTTCTTGAACTTCTCCATCTGCTCCTTAAAGATAGGCATCTGGGTAATATTGCTCAGACTGACTGCCGTAGAGTCATCTACACGCTGGTTGACATCTTTCATAAAAAACTCCTTGATGGCCACCTGCTCGTCAAAGACGTTAATGCCCATATAGGTATTGCCGAAACCTCCAGAAGAGAGGTATTTCTCGATCTTATATTTGCCCATCTGCAGGGTTGACCCCACCCGAAGCATCGTCTTGTCACTATTCAAACTTTCGTTGTTCATTGTCAATATTATATCTTGATATTATACATGCATTTTTTTATTCGTCTTACTCAGTATCTCCAAGAACAAAAGTCGGTTACCAATTGCCCCCAATTCAATTTCACGCAGTTCGTATTTATCATTCTTTGTATTCCTTCGTATTATCAAATTGCCACTGCTACATGTAATGCTATCTATTTCGTCATACTTATACAACATTCCATCCACCTTGATATCGCCATTGACAAATAACACAATATCAAATGTGAATGTACGAATCGGGCCAAAATAAACAAATTCCACAGAGCCTTTCTTCAATAATTGATCTACTACATCCTGATAACGGATACTAGTAA
>Ga0326511_10001537_pt1 | contig 19079 bp, 13 predicted proteins | sample 0_2496_0518_D_FD_203701 | JGI IMG/M metagenome (GOLD analysis project Ga0326511, IMG submission 203701) | Bovine rumen microbial communities from UC Davis, California, United States - 0_2496_0518 | ecosystem: Host-associated > Mammals > Digestive system > Stomach > Rumen | place: USA... | reverse complement strand
GGCAACGACAGGTAGGCATCGGGGCCTGCCACGAGGTCGGCACCGTGATTCTCCAGCAAGTCTTTCTGCACGCGCTCGGCCATACAGCCCAGCACACCTACAATCAGCCTTCGTCCACGTTTCATGGCGTTGAGCGCCTCCAACCGGTGGTAGATTTTCTGTTCGGCATTGTCGCGCACCGAACAGGTATTCAGGAACACGGCATCAGCCTCCTCAATCGTCTCACAGGTCTCATAGCCAGCCATCTGCATGACTGAAGCCACCACCTCTGAGTCGGCCACGTTCATCTGGCAACCGTAAGTCTCAATAAATAGTTTCTTCATGTAAAAATCGGAATTCCAAATGGGCTGCAAAGCCACGGCACATCACTTCTCGCTGTGGTCTATGTAGGCCATGATCACCTCTACGGCATCGTCTTCCGTCAGCTCATCCATCTTGATGACGAGGTCATAGTTGCGCGTGTCATAGCGCGAGGTGTCGGCATATTTCTGAATATACGTCTCGCGTCCCTTGTCCACTTTCTCAATGATGCTCAGGGCCTCGTCCTTGCTGATGCCCTTCTTGCGCATCAGTCGCTCCACGCGATGTTTCAGGGAAGCATAGATGAAGATATTCATGTGGTTAGGCCATTTGCGGAACACCAGGAATCCGCTACGTCCTGCCACGACGCACGACTCATGGGCAGCCAGGTTCTGCAGGATGCGGCGCTCCGTCTCCATCATCGTCTCAGTGGTCAGCACCACCTCCGACTCCATAGGCTTCGCAGTAGAGTTGCGCTTCTTGTAGTAGTTGTTGAAGTCGTTCCACCATGACTTCTTCTCAGCCTTGATCTTCTCAATCTCGTCGACAGTCAGTCCGAACTCCTTCGTCAGCCCCTCTATCAGCGCCTTGTCGAAGTACTTCACACCCAGTCTCTCAGCCAGTTTCCGGCCCACCGTACGACCTCCGGAACCCAGTTCGCGGTTCACGGTAATCACAAATTTCTCGTTCTTGTCCATATTCTTTATCTTTTAATAATGATTCACTTTTGTGGTGCAAAGATAATCATTATTTCGGCAATAACAATATATTTTGTCAAAAATCCCGCTAAAGTTTGTGAACACCATGTTTTTCTGTTGTAAACACTATGTTTCTATCTTGTAAACGCCATGTTTCTATCCTGTAAACACTATGTTTCCCTTCTGTAAACACTATGTTTCCTTCTTGTAACCACCATGCTTTTCACACACCGAAAGTGACATCGTGACACCGTGACATCGTGACATTAAGGAGTTTTCAATTTGCAAAAAAATGTGAAGTAGAATTTATCATAATATTATATTATTATATTATTTTAATACTCTATTCCCACTGGCAGCGGTGATTCATAGTCGAACGACCTTAATGTCACGATATCATTGTCATGATTTTTTATGTGGGTCGAATTTTCGGCTGACATCCCGAAGTGTACTGGGAGAAAGTATGTGGGCTGAAATTTCAGCTGACATGCGAGAAAGAAAATCTGTGCTTTTCTTTGCATTTTCGCTCAACTATTCGTACCTTTGCAAAGAAATTAGAAAAGAAGCAAAGAAATCATGGAAGAAATTGATATCAAGAGCCAACTCCCGGAAAACGCATTCCGGGAGCTGAAAGACGGTGAACAGTATGAACCGCTGATGTCGCCAGAAGGACAATATCCTGAGGTAAACGGCTGGTCGGTGACATGGGGCGTGCTGATGGCAATGCTCTTCTCGGCAGCCGCTGCCTACCTGGGACTGAAGGTGGGACAGGTGTTTGAAGCCGCCATCCCCATCGCCATCATCGCCGTGGGCGTGTCGACGGCAGCCCGCCGTTCGAAGGCGCTGGGCGAGAACGTGATCATCCAGTCTATCGGTGCCTGCTCAGGTGCGGTAGTGGCAGGTGCCATCTTCACCCTACCCGCCATCTATATCCTACAGGCCAAGTATCCGGAGATTTCGGCATCGTTCCTGCAGGTGTTCATGGCCTCGGCACTGGGCGGCATTCTCGGCATCCTGTTCCTGATACCGTTCAGGAAATATTTTGTCAGTGAGATGCACGGCAAGTATCCGTTCCCGGAGGCCACTGCCACTACGCAGGTGCTGGTCAACGGTGCAAAGGGTGGCGACCAGGCGAAGCCGCTGCTGCTGGCCGGACTGGTGGGCGGACTCTATGACTTCATCGTGGCCACCTTCGGATGGTGGAACGAGACGGTGACTTCGCGCATGATTGGCTGGGGCGAACTGCTGGCTGAGAAGACAAAGCTGGTGTTCAAGTGCAACACCTCGGCAGCCGTACTGGGTCTGGGCTACATCATCGGACTGAAATATGCCATGTATATCTGTCTCGGCTCAGTGGCCGTGTGGTGGCTCATCGTGCCAGGCATGGCACTGATCTTCGGCGACCAGACGCTGACACTGGGCGGCGTGGAGGCTACAACGGCCGTAGGAGCGATGTCGCCGGAGGAGATCTTCAAGACCTACGCACGCTCGATAGGCATCGGTGGTATCGCCATGGCGGGCATCATCGGCATCATCCGTTCGTGGGGCATCATCAAGAATGCCGTCGGACTGGCTGCCAAGGAGATGAAGGGCGGCAAGGACGAGGCCACGCAGCCCCTGCGCACACAGCGCGACCTGTCGTTTAAGTTCATCGGCATCGCATCCATGACGGCACTGCTGCTGACGTTCGTATTCTTCTGGCTGGGCGTGATGCACAACCTGCTGTTTGCAGTGGTGGCCATCCTGCTGGTCACGGTGATCGCGTTCCTCTTCACAACGGTGGCTGCCAACGCCATTGCCATCGTGGGCTCGAACCCTGTCAGCGGCATGACGCTGATGACGCTCATCCTGGCATCGGTGGTGATGGCTGCCGTAGGACTGAACGGCTCAGGCGGCATGCTGGCAGCACTGATCATGGGCGGCGTGGTATGTACGGCGCTGTCGATGGCGGGCTGTTTCATCACCGACCTGAAGATTGGCTACTGGCTGGGCACGACGCCCCGCAAGCAACAGCAATGGAAGTTCCTGGGCACGCTGGTGAGCGCTGCTACGGTGGGCGGCGTGATGATGCTGCTGAACCAGACCTACGGCTTCGACCCCAACCAGGAGGGACACCTCGTGGCTCCACAGGCCAACGCAATGGCGGCGGTCATCGAACCGATGATGAACGGTGCCGGAGCGCCCTGGCTGCTCTATGGCATCGGCGCACTGCTGGCCATCGTGCTGACGTGGCTGAAGATTCCCGCACTGGCCTTCGCACTGGGCATGTTCATTCCCCTGGATCTGAACACCCCGCTGCTGGTGGGCGGTGCCATCAACTGGTATGTCACCACGCGCTCGAAGGATCAGGCCACTAACGAACAGCGAGGCGAGAAGGGCACACTCATCGCATCGGGCTTCATAGCCGGTGGTGCGCTGATGGGCGTGGTCAGTGCACTGCTCCGTTTCGGCGGCTTCAACCCCGTCAGCGAGGCATGGCTGGCCAATCCGCTGTCAGAATTCTGTGCACTGATAGCCTACGTACTGCTCATCATCTATTTCACAAAGGCAACGAAAAAATAAAATCAAACTATATGTTAGAAGTAAGAAACCTGCATGCCAAAATTGGCGATAAAGAGATACTGAAAGGCATCAATCTGACCATCAAGGACGGAGAGACGCATGCCATCATGGGGCCCAACGGCTCCGGCAAGTCGACGCTGAGCGCCGTGCTCGTGGGCAATCCGCTCTACGAGGTTACAGAGGGTGAGGCCTTCTTCAACGGCAAGAACCTGCTGGAGATGAAACCCGAAGACCGCGCCCACGAAGGACTCTTCCTCTCATTCCAATATCCCGTAGAGATTCCGGGCGTGCCCATGACGCAGTTCCTGAAAGCGGCTGTCAACGAGAAGCGCAAGTACCAGGGACTGCCCGAACTGAAAGCCAGCGACTTCATGAAGCTGATGCGCGAGAAGCAGAAGATTGTGCAGCTCGACAACAAACTGGCTAACCGCTCGGTCAACGAGGGCTTCAGCGGTGGCGAGAAGAAGCGCAACGAGATCTTCCAGATGGCCATGCTCGAACCGAAGCTGTCCATCCTGGACGAGACCGACTCCGGACTGGATGTCGACGCCATGCGCATCGTGGCCGAGGGCGTGAACCTGTTGAAGACGCCGGAGACGTCGTGTATCGTCATCACCCACTATGACCGGTTGCTGGAGATGATTCGCCCCGACGTGGTCCACGTGCTCTACCAGGGTCGCATCGTCAAGACCGCCGGCCCCGAACTGGCTCAGCAGATCCAAGAAAATGGTTACGACTGGATAAAAGCGGAGATTGCATGAAAGCGGAGAAACAATACATAGAACTGTACGAAAGCTGCAGGGACATGATTTTCCGACACTCGTCGGAGGTCATGAATGCCGTGCGCGACGCTGCCTTCGAGCGCTTCGCCAAGAACGGACTGCCCACGAAGAAGGTGGAACGCTATAAGTACACTGACATAGAGAAACTGCTGGCACCCAACTACGGACTGAACCTGAACCGCCTGGAGATTCCCGTCAACCCCTACGACGCCTTCCGCTGTGATGTGCCCAACCTGTCGACCATGCTCTATTTCGTGGTCAATGACGGGTTTCATTCTTCTTGCAAACGGCAAGACGGAGTGATCGTCGGATCACTGGCAGAGCATGCCGCACTCGTGGCCAACCGCTACAACCAGCTGGCAGGAAAGGACGCTGACGCCATCACCGACCTGAACACCATGCTGGCACAAGACGGACTGCTGGTCTACGTGCCGCGCAACACCGTCGTCGACAAAGCCATCCAGGTGATCAACATCCTGCGCAGTGATGTAGACCTGATGGTGAACCGCCGGGTGCTCATCGTGGCTGAAGAGAACGCTGAGGTGAAACTGCTGTTCTGCGACCATACTGCCGACGACCGCCACTTCCTCTCCACACAGGTCATCGAGGTGTTTGCAGAGAAAAATGCGAAGATTGACCTCTACTGTCTGGAAGAGACCCACGCCAAGAATATTAGGCTGAGCAATGTCTACGTCAGACAGGAGCGCGACAGTCGGGTGCGCCATAACATCATCACGCTCCACAACGGCGTGACGCGCAACAAACTGGACCTGCAGCTGGCTGGCGACGGAGCAGAATGTGTGTGCAACGGCTGCGTGATTGCCGACAAGCAGCAACACGTGGACAACAACACGCTCATCACCCATACGGCAGAACACTGCACGTCGAACGAGCTCTACAAATACGTGCTCGACGAGTCGGCCACAGGAGCCTTCGCCGGACGCGTCTATGTGGCTCACGGCGCACAGAAGACTACCTCGCAGATGACCAACCAGAACCTGCTCTCAACAGCCGAGGCCCACATGTACACCCAGCCCATGCTGGAGATCTATGCCGACGACGTGAAATGTGCCCACGGCTCAACAGTAGGACAGCTCAGCGATGCCGCCCTGTTCTACATGCGACAGCGAGGCATACCGGAGAAAGAAGCACGCATGCTGCTGCAGGTGGCCTTCATACGCGAGGTCATCGACCAGATAGAGCTCACACCCCTGCGCGACCGACTGCACTACCTGGTAGACAAGCGGTTCCGCGGAGAACTGAACAAATGCGAGGGATGCAAGTTGTGTCGTTGAGAGTTTAGAGTGTAGAGTTTAGAGTGTAGAGTTTGCTACCGCCGTGGAGAATATTGAGTTTGCTACCGCCCATGATATACGATATTGAAAAGATAAGAACTGACTTCCCCATATTGGCGAGGGAGGTCTACGGAAAGCCGCTGGTCTATTTAGACAACGCTGCCACCACGCAGAAACCACTGTGCGTGCTGGACGCCATGCGTGAGGAATACCTGAACGTGAATGCCAACGTGCACCGTGGCGTTCACTACCTGTCGCAACAGGCCACCGACCTGCACGAGGCAGCACGCGAGAAGGTGCGCCACTTCATCAACGCCAAGACCACCAACGAGATTGTCTTCACACGTGGAACAACGGAGAGCATCAACCTCGTGGCACAGACGTTCTGCGAAGCATTTATGCAGGAGGCCGACGAGGTGCTGGTCACCGACATGGAGCACCACTCAAACATTGTGCCCTGGCAACTGCAGGCACAGAAACGAGGCATCGTGGTACGTCATGCCACGATTGACGACCAGGGGCGACTGGACATCGACAACCTCAGAACGCAGATCTCAGATCGCACCAAGCTGCTGAGCATCTGTCACGTGAGCAATGTGCTGGGCACCATCAACCCCGTGGAAGAGATCATCCAGATGGCCCATGAGAAAGGAATACCCGTACTGATCGATGCTGCACAGAGCGCACCCCACATGAAGATCGACGTACAGGCCATGGACTGCGACTTCCTCTGCTTCAGCGGTCATAAGATGTACGGACCCACCGGCATCGGCGTGCTCTACGGCAAGGAGGAATGGCTGGAGAAACTGCCGCCCTACCAAGGTGGCGGAGAGATGATCGACCAGGTGTCGTGGGAGAAGACTACCTTCGAACATGCGCCCCTGAAGTTCGAGGCTGGCACACCCGACTATGTGGCTACCCACGGACTGGCCACCGCCATCGACTATATGGAGCACATCGGACTGTATGCCATCGAAGCGCACGAACAGGAACTGACACGCTACTGCATGGAACAGATGAAGCAGATAGATGGCATGCGGTTCTTCGGCGAGGCGGAACGAAAAGATGCCGTGGTCAGCTTCCTCGTGGGCGATATCCATCACCTGGACATGGGAACGCTGCTCGACCGACTGGGCATTGCCGTACGCACTGGTCACCACTGTGCCCACCCACTGATGACGCGACTGGGCATCACGGGCACCGTACGAGCCTCGTTTGCACTCTATAACACGAAAGAGGAGATAGACATCCTGACGGAGGGCATACGAAGGGTGAGCAGGATGTTTTAGATGAAAGATGAAAGATGAGAGATGAAAGATAAAATGAAAGAGAAACTGACATTAGTAAAGGTAGGAGGTGCTATCGTTGAAGACGAGGAGCAGCTCGCACGTTTGTTGAAAGACTTCAGCGCGATAGAAGGGCGAAAGGTACTGGTTCATGGCGGTGGACGCAGAGCTACTCAGGTGGCTGCCCGACTTGGCATTGAGTCACAGATGGTGAACGGACGCCGTATCACCGATGCCGACATGCTGGAGGTGGTCACGATGGTCTATGGCGGACTGGTCAACAAGAATGTGGTGGCACGACTGCAGGCTGAAGGTGTGAGAGCCATCGGACTGACTGGCGCCGACGGCGACGTGATACGTTCGCACCGCCGCCCCATCAAGAATGGTATCGACTACGGCTTCGTGGGCGATGTTGACAACGTAGCGCATGAAGCATTGAGCCACCTGATAGAACAGGGCATGGTGCCCGTGCTGGCACCACTGACCCACGATGGCGAAGGACACCTGCTGAACACCAATGCCGACACGATAGCTTCGGAGGCTGCGAAGGCGCTGGCAAAGGTCTACGACGTCACGCTGATCTTCTCGTTCGAGAAAAAGGGCGTGCTCAGCAACCCTGACGATGACGAGTCGGTCATAGCAACGATCACCCATGCCGACTTCGAACGCTACAAAGCCGACGGAACCATCTCTGGCGGTATGTTGCCGAAGATCGAGAATGCACTGGCTGCCGTCGATGCGGGCGTCTCGAAGGTTATCATCACGCTGGCTACCGCCATCGACGGACAGCATGGGACGGTGATTAGAAATTAACGAAGTTATCGAAGTTAACGAAGTTAAGGAAGTTATCGAAGTTAACGAAGTTATCGAAGTTAGGGAAGATGATTGATCGAGCGACTGTTGACAAGATTATTGATGCCGCAAAGATTGTTGATGTGGTGAGCGAGTTCGTGACACTCCGCAAGAGTGGCGTGAACTACAAAGGACTGTGCCCGTTTCATGACGACAAGAACCCGTCGTTCATGGTGTCGCCAGCCAAGAACATCTGTCACTGCTTCGTCTGCGGAAAAGGGGGAACACCTGCCGGCTTCCTCATGGAGCACGAGCAGATCACCTATCCCGAAGCACTGCGCTGGCTGGCCAAGAAATACAACATTGAGATTGTAGAGAAAGAGCTGACCAACGAGGAGATACAGGAACAGAACGACCGCGAGTCGATGTTCGTGGTCAACGAATGGGCAAAAGACTACTTCCACCGCATCATCAAGGAGGACCCTGACGGCATCGCCATCGGCAAACAGTACTTCCGCAGTCGTGGCATCCGCGACGATATCATAGAGAAATTCCAACTGGGCTTCGCACTGTCGCAACGCACCGCACTGGCTACGGCTGCCATCAAAGCGGGCTACAAACAGGAGTTCCTGGTGAAGACCGGACTGTGTTATTCCGTGTCGTCTGACGGGAAGGATCAGAATAATGACGGTGATCGTTCAGACTCCCAATCCCCTAACTTAGGGGGCTTAAGGGACCGCTACGCGGGCAGAGTCATCTTCCCGTGGTTCAACATCAGCGGAAGGGTGGTTGCCTTCGGCGGAAGACTGTTGGATTCCCGTACGAAGGGCGTGCAACAGAAATATGTCAACTCGCCCGACTCTGACATCTATCATAAGGAACGCGAGCTCTACGGACTGTTCCAGGCCAAGCGCGCCATCGTTAAGGAAGACCGCGTGTTCATGGTGGAGGGCTATACCGACGTCATCGCCATGCATCAGGCGGGTATCGAGAACGTGGTGGCTAATTCAGGTACTGCACTCTCTACGCATCAGATTCACATGCTGCACCGCTTCACGCAGAACATCACCCTGCTCTACGATGGTGACGAGGCTGGCATCCACGCCGCCATGCGCGGTACCGACATGCTGCTGGCTGAAGGCATGAACATCAAGGTGCTGCTGCTGCCTGACGGCGACGACCCGGACTCGTTTGCACGCAAGAACTCTTCAGAACAGTTGCGCCAGTATATCGAAGACCATCAGACGGACTTCATCACCTTCAAGAGCAGACTGACCGTTGAAGGCGTCGACGACCCCGTAAAGCGCTCAGAGGCCATCAGCAGCATCGTGAAGAGCATATCGGTCATCCCCGACCAGATTCTGCGTTCCACCTATCTGACCGACTTCTCGCGCCGCATCGGCATGAAGGAGCAGACGCTGCTGGCGGAGATGAACAAGAACATACGCCGCAACATTGAAGAGAGGCAGAAAGAGAAGGAACGCGAGGCACGCGTAGACGGCCAGACGAACATGCAACAGGGGGCACAGCAACAGCAGACTACGCCCCAGGTGCAACAGGCTCCGCTAACGCTTCACTCCGCTGGCGAACAGGCTTCGCAGGTGGAACTGTTACTGATTCGCGAGGTGGTCAGACATGGTGAAGAGATCATCTACGACCAGGTAGAGACCACCGACGGACAGTTCATCCAGCTCAACGTGGCCGACTATATCGACTTCGACCTCTCACAAGACCAGCTCCACTTCGCCTCACCACTCAGTCAGCAGATACTGGCAGAGGCAGTGGCACACGGCAAGGAACCGGGCTTCAAGGCAGAAACCTACTTCTGCAGTCATCCCAACCAAGCCATCAGTCAGTTGGCTACCCGACTGGCCATCGACCGCTATCAGCTGGGGGGACGCTTCGTCGTGGAAAGCAAGGAGAACGACCTGCGCCAGCGCGTACTGCATCTGATCATGGACTTCCGCCAGAACCTGCTGGAGGAACGACTGAAAGAATTACAGCGACAGTTTGCCGTGGTCAGGAACGACATGGAGAAGACCATGCAACTGATGGAGGAATACAAGAACCTGACAGAACTGCGCAACTTCATTGCCCACAAGCTGGGCAACGATCTGAGCGTCTGAACAAAACAAGAGAAACCTAAAACGACGTAACACCATGAGTGTGATGCAACTGATCATGTACATCTATCAGTTGACAGCCATCATAGCTGTCATCCACGTGGTCATGGACAATCGTCAGCCCGCCAAGACCATGGCATGGGCACTCTTCATCATCTTCGTACCAGTGGCAGGCGTCGTGGCCTATCTCTTCTTTGGCGTCAACACCCGCAGGGAACGCTTCGTGAACCGACGCTCACTCGACCAGCTCACACGACGCTCAATGCTGAAATTCGCCGAACAGCAACATCCCGTCCTGGACGAGCCACAGAAGTCGCTCGTTGACCTCTTTGTCAACCAGAGCTTCTCACTGCCCTTCAGCTATCAGAAAGTGGATTTCTTCACCAATGGCTACCAGTTCTTCCCCACCCTGCTGCGCGACATTGCTGCCGCCCGCCAGCATATCCATATCGATATCTATATCTTTGAAGACGATGCACTGGGCCGACTGATTGCCGACGCACTGATCAGTAAGTCGAAGCAGGGCGTTGAGGTGCGTATCATCTATGACGACGTGGGCTGCTGGAGTGTGAAGAACAGGTTCTTCGAACAGATGCGCGAGGCTGGCATCGATATTGCCCCGTTCATGCCAGTACGCTTCCCGCAGTTCACGAGCAAGGCCAACTACCGCAACCACCGTAAACTGATTGTCATTGACGGACAGGTGGGATACATCGGAGGCATGAACTTCGCCCTGCGCTACGTCAAAGGTGGAAAGAAACGAGGCATTGCCAGCACCAACTGGCGCGACACTATGGCACGCATGGAAGGACAGGGTGTCTATACCCTACAGCGCGCATTCCTCATAGACTGGTACTTCGCCGACCGCACCCTGCTCAGCGACAGGAAGTACTATCCTAACTCCAAATTCTCCACGGCGGTAGCAAACTCTACACTCTACACTCTACACTCTAAACTCTCCACTCTACACTCTACACTCCTACAAACCGTCACCAGCGGTCCTGCCTCGCCAGCGCCCGAAATCATGCAGGGCTACGTGCGCATCATCATGAACGCCAAGCGCTATCTGTATATCGAGACACCCTACTTCCTGCCGCCCACCATCATGCTGTTCGCCCTGAAGACGGCAGCCTCAACAGGCGTCGACGTACGACTGCTCGTCCCACTGCATGGCGACACATGGCTCACCGCATGGGCCAGCCGGAGCTATCTGCGCGAGGTCAGCGAGGCAGGCATCAAGGTGTCACTCTACGAGCCTGGCTTCCTGCATTCCAAATTGATGGTCTGTGATGACTGGGTATCTACCTGTGGTTCTACAAATATTGACTTCCGTTCACTGGAAAACAATTTCGAAGCCAATACTTTCTTCTATGGTGAAGAGATAGCCAAACGCATGAAAGACATCTTCCTGGACGATGAGCGTCAGTCCGTACTACTCTCGTCAAAGATGGAGCGCATGCATCCCAAACTCCACATCCGCTTCTGGGAGAGCCTCACCCGACTGTTCTCCCCGCTGCTATAGCCTCTCTTACGACCAGCGAAAGTTGAATATTCTAATCATATCTTTCATCTCTCATCTTTCATCTCTCATCTTTCATCTTTCTGAACAACGAGAAGTTAACGCTTCCATAGCTGCGATGCTCAACGAAATGGGGATGGGCTGAGAAGTCATTATTCTTTCCGTGTTCAAAAACGAAGATGCCGTCGTCCTTCAGAAGATCATGCTGGAAAATCAGGTCAGGGATAGAGGCGAGCTCTTTCAGCGCATAGGGAGGGTCGGCAAAGATCAGGTCAAACTGCTGATGACAGCTCTTCACGAAACGGAACACATCTGCCCGCAAGGGAACAATCTCAGAGGACTCATTCGCCCCAGTGAGTTTATGGACGCATTCACAGATAAAACGGTGATGGTCGCGATCCATTTCAACGCTGATCACCTGTCCACAGCCGCGCGAGGCCATCTCAAGTGAGATGCTGCCCGTACCCGAAAAGAGGTCGAGTGCCGTGATACCCTCAAAATCCAGATAGCCATTCAGCACGTTAAAGATATTCTCCTTGGCAAAGTCGGTAGTTGGCCGCGCCTTGAAACTGCGCGGTATCTCGAAATGGCGTCCCTTGTATTTTCCTGTAATGATTCTCATCTGTTATCTAAAGTCTCTCCGTTCTAAACGCTCAACGAAAGTCATCTTCCTTTGACAAATAAAGTCTGCAAATCATAGGGCATGCCCTTGATCTTCGTGACAGCAGCCCGATTGAAGTCGGCTGAAGGATTCAGCACATAAACTTTCTGTACATACTTGCGCAGTTCGTCAAGCAGTTCCTTGCGCTCTATTTCTTCATGCTTGGTGCGAATGGCATGACTGGCTGCTTTCCCGTCGCCACGGAACAGGTCGCCCACAAGGTGGAGCTCATCGGTACGGACGTTCAACTTCAGTTGCTTCCACACGTAAAGCAGGAAGAAGATGGCATCACGATGATGGCGAATCTCGTAGGAATTGGCAAACTTGAAACGGTTCTGCTGGAAACAGAAAATATCCAGGCGTTGCTCATGGAAATAGCCGTAGAGCTTCTGATGAATACCCGTGTAGCTGCGCTGGTGCAGGTGACGCCAAACGGGTGTCACGGCAGAAATCAACTGAACATCAGCGAAGTGATCCTCCAAGACCAGTCGGAGGTCCTTATTCACCTCGAACACTGCCACCGCATTCAAGTCGGGCAGAACATTATAGGTCATCACCGACTGACGACTGCCAGGGAACGTGTACTCATAGAGTGATTGCATCTGTGACTCGTCAAACTGGTCGATGGGCACCAGCATCACCTGACCGTCGATGAGCACACGCGCTTTGTTGGGGGCACTCATCAGGAAGTCGGAGGTCTTGAAAGCTTCACGAAGATTGGCTGCTATCGACACGCCACTCTTGACAACGTAGGGCTCGAAAAGGATATTTCCCTCGGCATCGGGCATAGAGAACGACATGGTTCCGTGGCCCACACGAATGGTCATCCGATGAACAACAGTCTGGATAGCTTCTCCTGTCGCTGAGCGAATATTTCTGACTTTTTGCGGCATAATTCAATAAAAATGTAAGATTATGGGGCCTTCAGCACCATTCATTACAAATAAATGATTATCTTTGTGCCTGCAAAGATACGATTTTTTTTTAGGGAAGACAAATTTGCCAAAGGAAATTGATTACTGACGAACTAAAATATATGATTCGGACAGCTCTCGGACATGTTCCGACGGGTGATCAGGAGAAAGCGCTGGAAGTTTTCGCGCTGTTCCTGACCGACCGCATGCCCGAAAGTGTGATGATACTGCGCGGCTCGGCAGGAACGGGAAAGACAACGCTGGCCAGTGCCATCGTGAAGGCGATGACACGGTTGAAACAGAAGATGATACTGATGGCGCCCACAGGCAGGGCTGCCAAGGTATTCTCACTCTATGCCGAACAGCCTGCCTACACCATCCACCGCCGTATCTACCGACAGCGCTCGGCTGCCGACCTGTCCAGCTTCAGCCTGAACACGAACCTGCATAGCGACACTCTGTTCATCATTGACGAGGCATCGATGATCTCTACTTGTTCGGCCAACGAGATGTTCGGCACAGGCTCACTCCTTGACGACCTGGTCAGCTTCGTCTATGGGGGCAAGAACTGCAGGATGCTACTCATAGGCGATACCGCCCAGTTGCCTCCCGTAGGTGAAGACGAGTCGCCAGCACTGATGAGCGATGTGCTTCGCGGCTACGGACTGAAGGTCTACGAATGTGACCTGAACGAAGTGCTCCGACAGAGCCAGCAGTCAGGCATCCTTTGGAATGCCACACGCATCCGTCAGCACCTGGAGGTATTCGAAATGCCGAAGATACAACTGAAAGGGTTCACAGATATTACCGTCGTGCCTGGCGATGAGCTCATAGAGTCACTGGCCAGCAGCTACAGTCGGGCCGGCATTGACGACACCATCGTGGTGACACGCTCCAACAAGCGCGCCATCATCTACAACCAAGGCATCCGTAATACCGTGCTGGATCGTGAAGAACAGCTCTGCCGAGGCGACCAGCTGATGATTGTGAAGAACTACTACAACCTGCCGGCTCAACCTGCCGAGGGACAGGAAGGCAACGGTGCCACACTGTCGTTTCTGGCCAATGGCGACCGCTGTGTGGTGGAACGGGTACGCAACATCCGACAACTCTACGGCTTTCACTTTGCCGATGTCGCGCTCACCTTTCCCGATGCAGAAGGAAGCAACCTGCCATCGCAGTTTACCGTACTGCTCGACACACTGACAAGCGAGGCCCCTGCCCTCACCCGCGAACAGCACGAACAACTCTATCAGAACGTGATGGAAGACTATGTCGACATCCCGCTGAAGGCAGATCGACTGAAGATATTAAAGTCAGACCCTTACTACAACGCGCTACAGGTGAAGTTCGCCTACGCAGTGACGTGTCATAAGGCGCAAGGCGGACAATGGGCTCACGTCTATATAGACCAAGGATATATGACCGACGATATGCTGACGCCCGACTACATACACTGGCTCTATACGGCTCTGACGCGTGCCACCGAACATGTATTCCTAGTGAACTGGCCCAAAACGCAGACAGAGAACCTATAGGCTGTATTTGCGCTCCAGGGCAGCTATCTGCTCCGTGGTGGTCTGAAGAAAACCTTGGTATTCGTCACTCTCAGGATGAAGCGGACGGTGAGCCAACGCTTTCTTTAACGGTTCCCACTCTTTCAGAAACTGACGGGCAGTATCCGACAGATAATAATGCACCAGCTGTTGCCAGATATACTCCACGGCCTGTGCTGAAGGATGCAGCATATCCTCCTTATAAAAACGATAGTCACGCAACTCGTCAAGCACTAGTTCGTAGGCAGGGAAATAATGGAGTGAAGGCTGGGCAGAGACAAGACGATCAACAGCCAGCAAGAGGGTTGCCTTCGACAGCTGACTCTCATGGAAGCCATACTTCTGGTAACGGATAGGACTCACGGTCATCACAATGATGACATCCTTTCGGCGGGCAATCAATAAGTCGACTGCCCGTTGCAGGAAATCAACACACGCCTCAATGCTCAGTTCTTCTTCCGTGAAAAGCTTCTGCGGACGCTTCTGACAGTTATCTACAATCTCGCCCGTCTCTTTGAGCCGATAGACATGATTCGTGCCCAGCGTGAGGAAGACCACACGGGGCGCGTAATGTTCATCTTCAGCAAGGAGCCGCTCAATGGTGTGGAGCACCGAGGCGGGATTATACATTGTTCCATACGGGTTGACCGTAGCGCGGAACTTCTCTTCAGCAAAGCGCTGGCCGATGCTGTCAGCAAAGCAAGACCCCACGAAGAGCATCTCCTCCATCGGCTCAATCTGAAATGGAGGAACAGGAATGGCTATCTCTGTGCGAAACTTCATAAACTAACTGCGGCTTATTTGGAGACCTGTCTTACTCAGGGTCATCTCAACGAAGCGGGCATTCGCGTTCAGGCGGTTCTCTTCAAGAATCCGTTTGATACGTCCGGCTGCCTCCGGGTCTTTTGCAACCATATAGAGATAGCCTCCACCACCAGCACCCGGCAACTTATAGCCCAGACAGAGGTCGTCAATCAATTGACAGAGATGTTTCACCTCGTCAGGGTTCGTACCGCTATCCAGTTGCTGGTTCTGTGACCAGTTCTTACGGACTAAGGTTCCCATGTGTTGGAACTCCTGGCGGAGAATGGCCTCATACATATCAAGGGCGAGTTGCTTCATCTCGCGCAACAGCTGCAGCTGATGGCCCTGGTTCAAGAACATACGGCGTACTATCTCAGCCAGAATCTGTTTGGCAGTACGACGAATGCCGGTATAATAAAGCAGATGACACTGGGCATACTCAGGCTGGGTGTACAGGTCTGTAGGCAACCAGCGTACCAACGGATTCTGGATGAATCCCTTCTGTGATTGCAACAGTTTGACGCCGCCGAGCACACCGCCGAACTGGTCTTGCCAGCCACCGCCAGTAGTCAGCAGTTGCTCAAGTACCAGCGTACGATGACCTATCTCGCCCTTATCCCATCCCAAGCCACAGAAATCACTGATGGCCGCCAAGACGGTAGAGGCAAGGATACTGCTTGTTCCCAAGCCGCTGCCCGACGGGATGGCTGAGAGCAACGTCACCTCAATGCCGCTACCAAAGGCTTCCAACTGCTGGTGAAGTGAGGCATATCGCTCAGTAGAGAACGAAGGAAGGAAGCCCGCCAAGGCAAGTGCTGCCTTCGGAATAGAGAATGGGGAGCCCACCTTAATATAATCAGCGAGCTGCTCATAGGTCTCAATGATCTCACTGGCTCCCAGGTCAATACTACGCAAGATGATATGCAGGTCTCTTGACGGCTTGACATAGGCCTGCAGAGGTGGCTGTCCGTTCAACTCGATGGCCAAATTGACCACATTACCGCCCTCCAGCAGACAATAGGGAGGCGTATCAGTCCATCCGCCGGCAATGTCAATACGCACAGGTGAACGTCCCCATACAATCTGATCCTGATAGACGGAGAGCCGAGGTGTTGACCTCCCCTGACCATCGGCAGAGACAAGCTGTGAGGTGAGTCCCTTGCGCAACAGTAGGAAGGCGCCATCACTATCACCACGGAACATGCAGTCGTGGATCCGCATCATGAGCGGTGCATCGTCAGGTAGTGGTGCCGGCATAGGCAGATGATGGGCTGCAAACTGACGTGCGGCATCTTCCAGATCGAGCTGATAGAACACTGAATGTTCCCAGTTCTTGGCCAAGGCCACCCAGTTGGCGCTACGGAATGCCTCACGCTGTGAAAAGAGTCGGTTCAGGTTCGCCTTGTCCTGCATCTCACTACTGTCTACGGCATCGTCAATATGGTAATGGCGAACCTCATAATCCTGTTCGCCAATGGGAACCACGTCGATACACTCGCCAGGCTGTAGCGTCATGGTCCAGTCGTTCTTAGGAACGCCCGTCACAATATTATCACGCGTCAACGTCCACTTCGGACCGATATGGCTGTTCTCAATCCAGATATTGGTATTGTCAGCAGTGAACTTCACCTCAGTCAGGGAGTTCTGGACAAAGATGCTGGGGTGAGGCTTGCGATCATGATGGATGATATCACGCTGGTCGACCACACGGTTCTGCAGTCGGAGCGTCGAAGATATCAGTTCCCGACTGGTTCCGAAATGGTAGAACTCGCCCTCAGGGAGTGGCAGGATGGCCACGCTCAACTGGTTCAGCTCATCGTCGGCAAGCGTGGGATGTGTGCCCAATGAACAGCCGAACTCTGAATAAAGGTCGTAGAACCGAAGGGCATGTTCACTGAAAGTCGTTTCGGCTGTCTCGTCTTGGCTCTGACTGCGCTGCATCAACAGACGTACAGCCCGGTCGCTCAACATCCACACACCTATGTCAGTCAGATAGTAGTGTTCCTTCTGCAGTTCGCCCAACCGTTCAACTGAAGGTTTCTGTAACATCTGCTTCAGCGTCTGAGGTGTACGGCGATCACTGACGAACACGCCGTGGTTCTTGGCCACCGAAGCATCGAGCCAGAGTCCGAAACAGACCACGTCGACATCGGGAATGGCAGGCAGAGACAAGCCGGCACGAATCAGCACGTCGCCACTGACAATCATCGTATGCAGAGATAAGGGTGCCGCCTTCATGATACGCTCATACAACGGCAGTTGCAAGGAGAGCAGGTCCTGGGACAACCGCTGTCCGCGCTCCCATCGTGTCACGGGAACAGGGGTCAGAATCTTGCCCGACGTGGCATAGCCTGGCAGTCGACTACTTTGTCCACCGGCATGTAGTAGGATGCGTTTCTCAGCGGCCAGCCACTCACTGAAACTATTGTAGCGATGATGATCGCACTGATAGGCTTGCCAAAGCAGCCAGGTGGTTCCGCCACCGCTGCCGATGCGCTGTCCTTCGGGGTCGCACGTACAGAAATATTCTTCGGCGGAGAGTCCCGTTACTTGATGGAAAACAGTATTTCCCTGGTTGTCACTTCTGACCAGATTTGGCGGTAAGGATAGGAGTTTCTTCATCTTTTTGACGCTTTTTCGTATGCAAAAGTAATAAAATCCCAACAAAAAGTACGCTTTCTTAAGAAATTATTGTATATTTGCCGCCAATTAGCGTATCGTTATAACCTAAAAGCAATGGACTTGAAATTTCGCACAAGCGATTTGTTGAAGAAAGACGGAGTGAACTATGTGGTGCCCTTCGCCCTGATTACCTCATGTTTTGCCCTGTGGGGCTTTGCCAATGATATGACGGGGCCTATCGTGAAGGCCTTCTCCAAGATATTCCGAATGAGTGTTACCGAGGGCTCGCTGGTTCAGGTGGCCTATTATCTAGGCTATTTCGCCATGGCCTTCCCTGCCGCCTTGTTCATACAGCGCTATTCTTTCAAGGCAGGCGTGCTCCTGGGACTATCACTGTTTGCCATCGGTTCGCTGATGTTCGTACCGGCCCGGATATTGGGACTCTACTTCCCCTTCCTGATGGCCTATTTCATTCTGACATGCGGTCTGTCGTTTCTGGAAACCAGTTGTAACCCGTTCATCTATTGCATGGGACCGGAACAGACGGCCACGCAACGACTCAACCTGGCACAAGCCTTTAATCCCATCGGTGCCTTGCTGGGTATGTATGTTGCTATGGACTTTGTCCAGGCTCGTATGAGTCCGCTTACCTCTTCACAACGCTACGACCTGACCGATGCTCAGTTTGAGTTGGTGAAGGATCAGGACCTGAGCATTCTGGTACAGCCTTATATCGTTTTGGGCATTGTCTGTGTCCTGCTGGTAGCGCTCATCCGCACATCCAACATGCCAAAGACTGGCGACAAGAGATCAAAGAAGAGCATAATTGTCTCCATCACGGAACTGATGATGGTGAAGAACTACCGCGAGGGTGTGCTGGCACAGTTCTTCTACGTAGGAGCACAGGTGACCTGCTGGACCTTTATCATCCAATACGGTACGCGCGTCTTCATGGCTGAAGGCATGGAAGAGAAAGCCGCCGAGATCCTGTCGCAGAAATACAATATCCTGGCAATGGCGTTCTTCACCGTCAGCCGTTTCATCTGTACATTCTTCCTGCGCTATATCCAGCCAGGACGGTTGTTGAGCATCCTGGCCATCTGTGCTGGTGCATTCATCATTGGTGCCATCCTGTTCCCAGACCGCAACGGTGTCTACTGTCTGG
>Ga0326511_10001536_pt1 | contig 19081 bp, 14 predicted proteins | sample 0_2496_0518_D_FD_203701 | JGI IMG/M metagenome (GOLD analysis project Ga0326511, IMG submission 203701) | Bovine rumen microbial communities from UC Davis, California, United States - 0_2496_0518 | ecosystem: Host-associated > Mammals > Digestive system > Stomach > Rumen | place: USA... | reverse complement strand
TGTCATCAGGCTCGCTCACATTAGTCTCTTTAGTTATCGCAGCCTTGTCCTCTTGTACACATACTATTTCCTTCTTATCGTTATATAGTACAATCTCATATAAACCTTTACTATCCCCACATCCAAATTCCTTAGAGTAATAATCATTGAAGCTATCTTCCCAATAGAAATAAAACGTACCATCTTTATGCTCCAGCATAGGCCAAACGTCATCATTCACAGGAACCTTAAGTGCTCTATTCTCCAATGAGAATCGCTTAAGTATTTTTTTGTCCTCACCTAAATTGTTCAGGTATTTAGGCCTTGAGCTTGCAATAGTTTTGAATGCAGTGGACTCCTGTATTTCATAATAGCCATTTGTAGTTTTCTTCCCGATTACGACATACCCTACATATACATGTTCCGGCATCTCATTTTCAGAAAGGTTTCCCATCTGCAATGCGTTATGATAGCTACTGTATAACGCATCGTCAGCCCAAATGAATTTGCGCATGCGTCTTGTTGTATGTAAGGCATATATCAGAACTTTTTGGCCATATTCATATTCAGCCAAATTAGGCCACTTTATGATTCTTGTCATCCCTTTAACCACCATCGTTGCCAATGGCTGAGGAAGCCACACCTCACTATATTCAGGGTCAGCAGATGTATTCTGAGGAATATATATTTCTTTTATACTGACATTAACTGTTTTATTTTTTGCATATTCTTTCTTTAGTACATGATCAAGACCAAAGTAACCTTTCATCTTGTTATGATAATAGGCCATCATTTCTTCATTGTGACCTATTAAGTCCTGTACATACCAATCATCGCTTCTGTTATACTTAAGCGTAGGCCATGTAAAACACCACAACGCTTCATCAATGTCGTGAATCCTATTTATTTCTTTCAAGGTTCTAACGTCTTTCCTTTGCGCAGTTACGGGGTTGTCACTTCTTGTGAAAGTTTTGTTTGGTGTTAATGACCTCCTATTCTTTCTTTGCTCGGCCCATTTGAGTTTGGTCTCGATACTAATTTCAACGGGCGTCGAACTCCTTTTCTTTTTCTTCTTTTTTGCCTTTCCTCCTTTGCTTTCCTGATTGTTGTTTGAAATATTATCAAACAAAGTATCTGCTTTAGTTTTTACTTTCTTATCAACGCTGAAATATTTAACCAAAGCATTGTATTGTTCATCCGTTATCTTGGTATTTGGATTGGCATCGTCTTTTAACTCGCCGATATGATGAGATTTTAGGAATTCAACTGCGGTCTGAAGTCCTATATTCAAATTCGTTGTAGCTTTATTCAATCTAATTCCCATATCTCATAAAAGGTTAATCCCACCCCTCTTCATTATTTCTTAGTTACCAATCTGAAAGACCATATTCGTATTTCTCAGTCGAATTTGACGCTTCATATTTTTGCGCTCTCGAAAACCTACTCATCAAAGTAAGTGGGTCTTGTAAATTATCCAACTTCCTTTTTGTAGCTTCGTCCATTTTGTAATTCTTCTGCACAAATTTCTCTTTCCTACTATTTTTCTTGGAAGGAAGGTTATTATTAACAGCCAATTTCTCAGGCCCACTCTTTTTCTTGAAAGAGCGACTTTTATCATCACCCCTTCCTACAATCTCACCATGTACAATTCGGATAGCCCTCGAACTTCGTCCATAAAGTAATGCATGACCTTGGACAGCCCCACTATTTTTCTTCTTTTTCCGCTTCATAGTTTTCACTTTATTCATCACCCCACGTTCCTGTGGTATCAAATTTGTCAATAATTGCTGGGAGGATGTCAAAATCCTTGTCCGAAGCAATTACTCCCATAAAGAATGTTGCTCTCGACAGCCCCACATAGAGATATCGACTAATAAGTTTTGTTGCGTTCACCTTATCTATGTTATGGAAGAAAACTACTTCAAACTCCATGCCCTTAACTTTTTCAAGAGGGAAAATACGAAGCATATCTTGTGCAGATAGGTTGTCACCAGCACTACAATCCTTAACATCAATACCGTTGTTTTCTAACCGTCCATCGTCTTTAAGAAGTTTTTCCAAGTTAGCGGCATCAAATTTATCAACAACGAAAACTGCGATAGATGGAACAAAGCCATATTTCGCTTTTACTTCTAGTACTCTTTCTGCTATCCACTCTGCTTTTTCTTCCTCATCATCTGATACAAGTAGCAAAGGATTGGGACAGCTTTCATCCTGTTCTAACCAGCATGTGTATGGTGATTGTTTACCCATGACGTTTTCATAAATAGCATCTGCCAGACTCATTAACTTGGGGCTTTGCCTGTATGACATGGTTAGTGTCTTTACTTCGACATTATTAAAAAGATTCGGTCGTTGAAGGTCCATCCAATCTATTATACCATCAAGGCGAAGTCCTTGCATCACATCACCTGTCAACGTGAACGAAGATACCTTGTAATGGCGCAGAGAACTGATTGCATAGTAATCAACGAGCGTATAGTCCGTTGCTTCATCAATGCCAATAACGGGTCGACATGCATCTTTATATGCGAGCGCAAATTTGTGTTTCAACATATCAAATCTACGCACAGATACTTGTCGAATACTTAACACAAGATTGTTGATGAAACCAACTATCAAGGCTTGTTCCTGTTGACATAGCGGGCGGTTTTTCCCTTCCTCGACAATTTGTTTGAGTAATCGCTTATTCCAGCCCGTCATGCCATTTTTTAGTGCTTCCCGGCGCACGTTTTTGTAAATGGATGTAATTTTATTGAAAAGATATCCTTCATAGTTATGAATGATGGGATAGAAATACTGCATGAAATAGGCATATTGGGCTAACGCCTCAAAATCAGATGCATTAATACGACCGCCGACTTTATCATAAAGTTGTTTTACTCGTCCATTAAGCGTCAACTTACTGTCTATTGTCTGGAGTGCAAGTCGTTTTATCATATTCTTAAGAGTAGAAAGAAGTTTGTTTTCTGCTCCTGCGATGATTTCGCCCTCATCCATTTCACCTACTTCCTCTTCTTCCTCTTCTGTTAGATTATTGTTCTTCCAAGCTTTAGCCATTTCAATGAGTTCGCCATAGAATTTTTCATCTTTGCGCCACTCTGCCATATACGATGTTGATAGGCGCTGCATCTGTGTCTGATATGTATCAATGACATCCTTTGCAGAAAGAATACCTGTCGGAGTCGGCATTTCACGAATAGCATCCAAATCAAGCATCATTCGTATAAGAGAAGACGTTGCAGCAATTCTCTTGTCCGCACCTTTACATACTTCGGTTATACGACTACCTATCTGATGCCACTTAAATGGACTTGTATCAATATCAGCTACCATTTTAAGTTTTTTCTTCATTTCCGCAATATATTCACGGATGAAGTAGTTGATTATCGCCATATGGTTGCCATTGAAAATCGGTTGGGCGTTCAACGAAGACTTGGCGAAATCAAAAGGATACTCATCTCCTGCAAACTGATATTTATCACGTACAAGTTGTTTCCTGAGATAGTCAGCCCATACCACAGTTTTGTTATTAGTATCAGTCAGACCCTCATAATTCATATTATCGCGCATAAACTGTCTGAGTAATTCCGTAGGTGAGAAGAATATCCAATTCCTCTCTGGATCAGAAGCAATGCGGATTTGCTCGTCAGTAAGTTTGCAATCCTCATGGTTGTCACGATAGTCTCTCAGGTCATCTTCGCAGATAAGCAATTTTAATCGTTGAATCAGCGTTGTTGTCTTTCCCGTTCCTGGTCCCCCATCAATAACCAAAGTAGTACCATCTAGTACATGTGAGAATTTAATATCTTTTTGTTTCTCATCAATTCTACCATTAAGGCGAAGTGACGCCTGTTTACGAATAAAGTTGGCTGCATTGGCATATTTGTCAGATATGGCAGCTAAATCCTTCTCTACTTGCTGACGTTCTTCTTCTGCTTTACGCTGACGTTCTTCTTCTTCACGAATAAGACGTTGACGTTCCTCTTCCGCCTTGCGTTTTTCTTCTTCTATTCTTTGGCGTTCTTCTGCATCACGAGCCTCTTGTAAAAGATGCTGGCGCTCTTCTTCTTCACGTCGGCGCTGTTCTTCCAATTCTTGTAGCCGACGTTTTGCTTCATCAACTTTTTGACTGGCTTCTTTCTGTTTAATGGATAGAGCTGACACTTTTTGAAGGGCAGACTGAATATCTTTAAAGAAGAGGAATTGTGGCATACCTGCTGTTGCCAGGTGAATATTTGTGACAGAATATCCTCCAGACATCCTGGGAGAACTGTAGTGGGCAGAATTCAGCACTTTAATATGGATACGTCTACCATTTACTACGGGGTCGTACTCGCCCTCATATTTATATTGCAGAATCAGTCCATACGCATGATTTTTCGGAATCGTTGGCCCATCTGTGATTAATGTGTCAGTCCACGAATTATTAATATCTTTTACGCTACCATCATTATAGTATGTTGTATCTCTCCGACGTTCAATGCCTTTATTGGTCACCCATACTACAGATTCCTGATTCCCAATTTTTACGAAGCCACGACAAATAGCCTGATTGGGCTTAGCCTCATTCAGTTCTTTATCTGCATGTTGCTTGATGCTGTCGATGATATTCTTTGGACTTTCCATAACTGGTATATCTAATTTCTTTTTTATCGACTTTACAATCTTATTTCCTATTTCCTTCAAATTCATGATTATATTCAATGCTTATTCATACCCATCGTTTTGAATTATCTAAAATGTAGACGGGTTTAGTCTTGTTTTCAGAGGATTTGTAAGAGTCTCTTGAAAGTATCCTTTTCGGCTTTAATTTTAAAACATCTAGATGCGATACTTTTTCTTTATGCACTTGTTGCATATAGACTTGTAGCTCTTTTTCAAGATACCATTTGATATCATCATCGCACACGTTTAGTATCATCTCCTTTTGCCAAGGATTGATTTCTAATCCACGAAGTTTCAACTCTTTCATCAGTTCATTAATTTTTTCTGTACTGGTAAGTCGAATTGACTGGAGATATTCTGATAATAATTGGAATTTTATCATACTCAGTAGTTTTACATCATTATAGCATAATCATAGTCATATAATCTTAAATAGTTACTATGCCGCAATAAGCAAGGCAGCAATAGCTCCAAGTCCTTCTGCTGCAATTTTACCAAACCAACTGTCATCTGTCAGTTTATGTTCCACGATGTAGTCACGTAGCTTTAGCCGCCAAACTTTGTTCTGTAACAAGTACCATAGGTCATCATCAAAGCAGCCAAAGGTCACTTTTTCTTTAAGCCAACGCTTCGATGGTGTAGTCCCTTCTTGTGGTTCTTCGCTGAATTGCAAATGCCAAAAACCATCTGATTGCAAGTGCCAGAAGGGGTTAGATATGTCTGTAGGCTTATCAAACTGCGAACTTTTCATATACTGTTGCATAAGCATGACATAACATGACTCCAGCCAATCTGTCAGGAGAAACTTGTTGTCCTCAAACAAGTCATTACTTATCCCATCAATAATAGCGAGCAATAATACAGGCTTGGCCACTATTACCTCACCACGTATCTTTGCTTGCCTTATATTCATGATGCGTTTTGTGTAATTGGCAAAACATTTCTCGAAGAAGTAAGAACTCAGGTCTTTCCTATGTTCCTTCCCGTTTTCCTTCTCCAAACGTTCAATATTCTCCAGCTGGACTTTGCTGATAGGCAAGTCCAAAGCTTTCAACATATCCGCTGTCTCGTATGCTTTATCCAATTCGTTCATACATTAGTCAATATCTTCTATCATTACTTCCTCAATGACAAGATTTAATTTTAGTTCACGATTTATTCTATTTAGGATCTTCATTTTTCTGGCTGTATTACAATAAGTACACACATATAGCCCAGGTGATACCTCGCGCTGATATTTCTTGTATTTTTCGTTATCAAACAAGCTGTCAGATACAAGATTCTTTCCTAGAACTTCAAATCCCATTTGCTCCACATTCTTAGCACCAGCATATTTAATCACTTCTGCGAATGTCTCTGATGATTTTTTGTGAAAGGAAACTCGCTTATCAGGGAATGTTACTCGAATAACACTCTTTTTCTTTCTATAGCTATTATCAACTTCAATGGGGTCCTCAATTTTGACCTGTCTCTGTGGCTCTACAACACTTATGTCGAGACCTTTTCCCTTGGAATACGTCAATGACAATTGAAATCCGTTTCTCATTTTTCCGACCAATGGTTCTAACTCCTGCTTAATTAGAGGAATAATCTCATTACATAGATTATCCTTCTCCATTTGAGCAATGCCATCTAGTGTCTCTTTACTAACAGGCAAACCCAACGATTCCAACATCTTCACTGCCTCGTATGCTTTGTCGAGTTCTTTCATATTCCTAATTGTTATTACTGAAACACTCAACCTCGTGCAACTGTGTGGCCACTTCAAGGAAATTTGGAAAATGTTGTCCCCATTGGTTGTAAACCGTTAATCTTGTACCATCGGAAAGCGTAATTAAATCTTCTGATTCCAAGAAGAAACGCTTTTCAAGGTCTGGTTGGGTCTGCAACTTCCTTAAAATCTCCTCATACGGTCTGAACACTCCATGAAGGGGGCTACCGCTTAATGAATCTGGGAATCGTTCTCTTAGTTGCTCATAGGTTATATCAGGATGACTTTCTACGTATTTTCTGACCACAGCCAACACGAAACGTCTCTTCTTCAATGGTTCTCCTCCGTCTATTGAATATTTGGAAGTATCTCTTGTTGATACTGAGTCTGCATCTTTGATTATGGAAGTCGGTTTCCTATCCACTTGATCAATAAGTTGCATGTTCAAACCTTTGTCTTTATCAAAAGTCACTTCCATTTGAAGCTTGCTCCTTAACTTTGTAACAAAAGGCTCCAGTTCCTGTTTAAGGAGGGGTATGATTTCATCCTGAAGGTATTCTTTCTCCAGTTTTGCGATAGCCCTTAGTTGTTCATCGCTTACAGGCAGTTCCAGTGCCTGTAGCATTTCAATAGCCTCGTATGCTTTCTTTAATTGTTCCATCGTCTATCAAGTTTAAAGCATCACTTTTTCAAGTCTTAGGCCTAAGCCAAGCTCTTTATTAATCTTCCGTATTTCTTCATACTTGGTGTCAGTAGAAGAATAGGTACAAACATACAGCCCATTCCCGACATCTTTCTGCCCAACCCTATACCTCTCATTTGGATTCAAATCTGGTGAGACCAAATTGTCCCCCATCAAATAGATGTTTAATGCTCTTACTCTTTCGGCACCGGCATATTTCACTACATCAACGAGTGTTTCCCATACCATTTTGCTACAAAAAGCCCTTCCGTCAGGATATACTACTCTAATGATATATTTCTTTTGTCGTTTAGCTGGCTCTGACGCAGAGGGAAATAGACTTTCTTGAATAGGCTTTTTATCTACGACTTGAATATCCAATCCCTTATCCTGGCTATAGGTTACTTCGAGCCTAAATTTATTATGCATTTGTTCTACCAGTGGCTCCATCTCTTTTGTAACCTGTGGAATCACTTCTTCGCGCAGATACTGTCGCTCCATTATAGCGATTGCTTTTGTCTGCTCCGCACTAACAGGAAGCCCCAATGCTTTAAGCATTTCTATTGCCTCGTATGCTTTATCCAGCTTTTCCATATCTCATTAAATTAGATGTGTTACTTTTATCTTCTGCCAAGGCTTGCCTATACCCAAAGCCATATTGGCGGCATCTCTCGTAATGAGTTCACCCTTTTGTAAACCAGCAATAGCTTGCTTTATTTCCTGAAGTGGACCACCAGTAACACCGAACAAGTCTCTTATTACGCTGTCGTTCTGTTGCTGTTGTTTCATAATCAGCGGATATTGGGCATTGGCATAGAAGTCGAAATACTTGCTCTTGAAACTCTCCATGTTCTGAGTAGCCAGAATGATGCTCATGCCCTTGTTTCGGCCTACAGCAATAAGTTCACGCAGAGGGCGATTGTCGAAGTCAAGCATGTAGTGCGCTTCATCGATAATGGTGAAATGGCGTAGTTCTACACGCTCTTCATTTGTCTTTTGGGGAGACAGTGATTCATAGATATTGTTGAGTTTTGACACAACAAAATATACGATAGCCTTTGCCATAGCACCGTCTTTTGGGAAGCGCCCAAGGTTTATTATATAGCTGTTATTCAGCAAATCAACCTTATCTTCATCTTCAAAAATGTGATTGTTAACCAACTGGGTCAACACAGATGTAATACTATCATCCTTATCTTGTTGCTTGTCAGGAAGCAAATCCCTATAACTCTCTAAAATCTCAGAAAAAGTAATAGGTTTGAATTTCTTATCCTTGTATGCATTTACAATTGCCATACTCAAACGACTATCCATATTAGCACTAATACTCGTGCGACTTATAGAGCCCAGAGCTGAGGATAGTTCCGTGGCATATAGATTTACTTCATTAATGGGTTTGCCAGTAAAATCCTTAAATGGCGTGAAAGGCAGAGGGCGTTCTATCGGATTTAATATTGCTTTATGATTGGTATTGAATAATTGGAGCCATAATTCGTGCTGTGGATCTGAAAATTCTCCCTTATAGTCAAATAATAGGAAGTTTACCGGATAGTGTGTTTCGGTAGACAACTCTCTGATCTGGTTTATTAGAACCGCAAGAAGGTTTGATTTACCAGATCCTGTTGTACCAGCAATTAGAATTTGAGTATTTGCGATGCTTCGACTATTCATGTCTAAATATGCAGGCATATCATTTTCATACATGCCAATATGAAGATTCAATTCAGGAATATCGCCAATCGCACCACCATTGTTTTTAGGAGCAAAGAGCAACCAGTCCTCCATAGCACCTTCTTTTAGCACAATATCGCGTCCTCGTAATATTTCTCTACCTATCACACGAGCGATAAATGCAGGGCTTCCCCAATCACCATCCACATCGTGGTATCTTAACTTAAGCAAAGCCTCAAAAAGTTTACCCACATCTGCTTTCGAGAAGAAAGTTGTAGGATAAGGGGTACTATCTACTGGAAGATTTAAACTCATAACATCCTCTATACTACGTGGACTCCTATCACAAAGGCCTGCAAATAGACAAAGACGTAGTGGAATACTCATGTTCATTCTTACAGGGCCAACGCCGTCTGAATAATCACTTAGGTCAATATGACGGCGCAGAGATGTTATAACATCTTGCATTTGGTCATGCATCCCACGAATAGTAGGGGTGCCGTTTAGAACAACTTTACTTACATTCATATTTCCTATGTCTTTAATCCTCAGTTTTTAGTCCAAAATAATCCTCTGTGATAACAGTACATTGCTGCTCTGGATCACGATGTAAAGTGTATGTCCTGGCCACATGTGCCTGGATTTTCTTGAAATCAAGTTCAGTAGTGATTTCCGTATCTGTACTTAAAAGTATAGTCTGGTGAGACAAATTTGGGAAATACTCTTCAAGAATGACTTCCCGGCTTTTCTTGTCAAGAACGCCCATGACTGTATCAATGATAACAGGTGGATTATAATCTCCAAGTTCATACAATACCTTCAGTAATACCTGCATGACTGTTTGCTTGGCACCGGCATTCAGCTGACTCAGATAAATCTCGTTACCGTTCTTATGGTAAATCTTGAATGTGATGCCTTTACTGCCGTCACCAGTCAATTCAACTTTACCAATCATATCCTTATATATGATTAAGTTGATGTTCAGCAGTTCCCGCATCCGTCTTTCAATGTTTGTCTTCTTGTCTGCAAATAGTTTACTATAAACAGTCGCAAAAAACTTTGGAAGGCGACAAAGTGTGTCATATTTGGGGTCTGGAATCTGTGGAATATCGAAGTCGTACTTCTTGATTTCTTTGTCAAGACCCTCTATTTCAGTTTTTAATTGTTCTTTCTCACCTTTTAGAGCGGTTATACGTTTCAGCTTGCTCTCATATAATTCCAAGAAAGAGTAATCTTTACTCCCTAATTGATGACGGAGATCTTCCAATTGCTCATGTTTGCGGGGAAGATCCTTATGCTCTTCATTAAGCCTTTCGCGCTCACGGTCGATAACTATAAAGGGGTTGCTATAGTTTCCTGTAGCTACTCGTTCAAGTTCCTTGACATCCCTCTCGCCAAGGTTGGCAAAGCGGTCTTTGACTGACTGACCTTGGTTTTGTTGTTCAATGACAGCACGGGCTAAAGCATTTGTGTCGATATTAGCAGTAATACCATACTTCTCCTGAAGAATTGCTACAATATCTTGGGTCAGTTTTTCAATCTGATCTTTTCCTAATTGAATTCCTCGTGCATTGGCAATAGCTCTCTTTTCACTTAATACAACTTCTACTTCATCCTTGATAAGATGGGCAATCTTAGGATACAGCACATTCACCTCCAAATCTGCCACCAAACTATTTGCATCTTGCACATATTTCTTTTCCGCATTATAATATGCTTTTAATGCGTCATTCAATTTTGTAATCTGTGCTTGTGTTACCTCATCGGCGGTATGACCCTCTTGTAATTGGTCATACTCGTCACGATGTTCATTGGCGTAGTTGATGAGTTCATTATATTCGATATCCAAATTCTGAAAGTCTTCCTTCTTTTGATTGCGATCTTGAATCAGTTTTGCGTAGGTCGTTCTTTTTTCCTCATCTGCCATTCGCTCTGCCTTCTTCTCTGATAGCAACACGTCTGCCACATCTTGCAATGCCTTGTATTTACCGAGGCCCATCACCATATTGATGTTGTCGGTAATGAGCTGACTAAGTTCGCTGGTCTGCACCAATTTTCCTGTCTGCATGGCATCAAAGAGGAAATATTGGCTTAGCTCTTGGGGCAGGTTTGCACCAATAATCTTGTTGATGACATTCATGTTCTGTGCTTTCTGTGCAGCCGTAGATCCTGTTCCATAGACAAAGCGATTGCCATCCATATTCAATTCCACACTCTCTACAACATTGTCGTCGATTAGCTTATAGGCGCGACGGAGCTTATACTGGACTTGCCTGTTCAGTACACGCCCTTCAAAGGTAATTTCAAGCACAATCATCTTGTCCTTCATGCCAGAGGAAACCATTTCTCCAGCATTAAATAATTCAATGAACTGTGCCTTTGTCAGCTTTTTGTTATTGGCTTTTCGTCCCTTTCCAGTATCAAGTCCGTAAAGAGCATGATAGATAGCATCAAAAAGGGTGGTCTTACCACAACCATTCATACCACCAATAAGAATGATGGGACGCTCTTCGTCACATCCCTCTAAATTGAGGTCAAGATGACGATAGGTTTTGTAGTTTTCTGCGTATATACGTTTTATTTCCATAGCCTATATCTTTTTTAGAGCGTTTTTGATAATCTGACGAATCGTCTTTTCTTCAACTACACCTTGGTCGTTACCTCCCTCGTTGTATAATTTAAGGATTTCATCTTTTACCCAGTCGGGATTAAGCTGAAAATCAGGACTTGTACATAACTCCTGGATAATATCCATGTCGGATGTACGTATTCCATAATGAAGAAACGTGCTGTCTATTCCTTTTCTAGCCATATTCTTAGGTTTTATATGTTATTCAAATTTAACCGAGTCCAGCCTTCTGTGCTGTCAATGTTGTCTACAGGCCCATCAGGGAAGTACCAATTATCACCTTCTTGAATCAATACGCCTCCGTACATCTTAATTCCTTTTTCTCGATAGGACTCAACAAATTTGTACAAAGCGTTATTCTTTTCCTTACCATTCTCATCACTACCATGAGTTTTGGTATCAAGTAACAGAATGGCACCGTTCTTCAGTCGGATGATAAAGTCCACATAGAAGCAACGATTCTTTCCATCCTGTGCTTCATATGGAACTGCAAAGTGCTGTTTGCCTTCATCACCGTTCTTGTACCACCAGTCAACAACTTCTTGTTGCTCATCTATCCATCGGGCAAACTTGTACTCTGGTATTGAAACATTCTTCTGTTCGAAATAGGGAGTCAGAGCATGATTAAATATTTCCCCATCACGACTGACATTCTTCTCAGCATTATAGATTCTTGTTTCTGGAACTTCCCATGTAAACTCCTTATAAGGTGCATCATCGCCATGTTCCTGCTCTTGCATCCCCAATAGTGCTGCATATCTGTTAATAGCCTTGCGAATCAAGTCCTCAAAGTGTGGACGATTGCGATGATACAGTACTACCTTAGGTACATCAGTTTCAAATATCTGCAAGTAGTCTTCCAATGCTTTCTCAATGGCGCCCTTCAAAACGGGAGTACTGTCATGTTTTCCAAATGATCCCACATTCTTTCTGCAGAATAGCGTAAACAAATCATCCAATTCCGATGCATTCAAAGCTATACGTGCTTTATCCACAATCTCTACCATTCCATTTTCACCAGTCATGGGAGTATCTTTTGGTATGGCGACAAATATGCGGGAAACATCAGTCTGAATGCCATGTTTCTTTGCGTTATGTCGATTCTGTATCAATTTGGCATCCATCTCTGCTTCATTGGGTGTACCCTCATCTGTTTCGCCGTCATTCTCGAAAAAGTCAGCATCATCGAACAATAGCATAGGATTCTGTTCCCATTCCGTTTCCATCATCTTCAGGAACACAGCTCGGAAATCTGCTCCTAATCGGTTTCTTCCTTTGAAATGCTTATCCTGATATACGCTGCGAAGAGTTATGCCATTGAACTCCTTTCGCCGATTAGCAAAGATGGTACTCAGATAGTTCATATCATCACCAACAATCTGAATAATGTCCTCAGAAAGGTTGGTGTACACATAACCATGATTAAGACGATCGTCATGATAGAAATGCTGTTCAGGCATGCGCAGAATGCGTCCAACAGTTTGAGTGGTGAAAGTCATGCTCTTCAACTCTCTGAATATCAACAATACAGAAGCACGAGGGCAGTCCCAGCCTAAAGCTATAGCCTGTTTGAACAGCAGCACCTCAGTCATATCGTCTGCTTTAGTGATATTTTCCAGATTGGGCGACTTGTCTTTTGACAACCAAACCGCCAATTTCCCATTCTCAACTGATATGTTGCACATTTCAGAAAGATACACTTTCATTTCTTCAGCGATAGTCTTTTCTTCGTTTGAGAGGGTGTCGCTGGTATCATTTGGTAGCTGTATAAGCAAAAGTGGATTAATACCATATTCAGCGTATGCCTTAGCCAGTTCTTCGCGTTTCTTCAGTGCTTTCACCAATAGTTGCTGATTTATAGTTAGCGTGGTTTGTTCATTGCTGGATCGTACATTAGGATTCAGCTCAACACCCTTCTTAATCATTTCCTCTGCCACCACTTCACTACGACGCACTTCGACTGCCTGGAAACTCATGGTGACAGGAGTTGCAGATATTCTCAACTCTATCTTGGGATTGATGCTCTTGAGTACTTTCTCACTCTTCATAGCATTGCGTCCTCCAAACATGTGCTCTTCGTCGATAACCACTACGATGGGTACATTGCTTTGAATCCTAGTGCGACGCAGTAGCTCAAACAGCGTGCGGTTCTGCTCGTTGTCTCGAATCATCACCGCATTGTCCTTGTTGATGCTCTCCCAATTCAGGAAGAGTACGTCACCTTGCTGTAATCCTTCCAAATGATCACACTCATCAAACATGACAGGACGAAGTGAACGAGTCTCGCTAAAGAAGTTCCTCATGGAGCGATAGCTCTGCTGATGCAGTTTGTTAGGAGCTATCCATACCCATGCAACACGAGTATAGATACAATCACCATTCTCTGGCAGTTCCTGAGTCAATTCGTCAAGTAAAGCCGATGTCATCACAGTCTTACCACTACCAGTAGGAGCCTTGAACACCAACTTCTGTCGCTCATCTGGTAGATTGAGCATTTCAATCATTTTCTTTTTTAGCTCCCTTACTGCCTTACGCTGATAATCCTTTAGTTGTATCATGCCTCGCCTCCTTTCTCTTCTTGGTAAGAATATTTTTCTGCATCAGCCAATGCTTCTTTCATCTCTTCGTCATCAACCATCGCGTCTAGTTGTTGCGCTTTCTTCCTTCGTGGTAATACACGCCTGTAGGCTTGATAGATGGCATCTGGTAGAGCGCATAGTGTAACCTTTTCGATTACATCTTTAAAATCGTCATCGTATGCATATCTACCCTCGCTAAAGACATATATCTTGATGAATTCCTTTTGCGCCCAAGTCTTCAGTTCTTCTACGATATACTTAATGACAGCAGGCTCATAAATGATAATCATTTCTTTCTCACCATCAGCAAAGCGACGAGCATAATCTTTGCGAAGCGTCTTGCCATTACATGTCATCTTTACTTCTTTGTAGAGGTTCTCCTTGATGCAAAGTAAATCTGTGGCCGCCTTCACCAGTTCCCGTTTGTTTTTGCTACTTGGCTCACGAGATATAAAATCGGCTTTATAATATCTCAGGTTGTTCTTGGTCAATCCTTCCACCTGCTCACCTTTTGGCGTTGTGTAGCCTTGTATCACTCGTTTGTTTCTCTCATAGGTCACATTCTCGCAAATACCATTCTCATTGTTTGTCACAAGAATACATTGGCGACACCCTCCGTCTTCTGCATTTAATTTCATCGTGGCATGAAAAGTTGTACCTGAACCAGCAAAGAAATCGAGGACTATTACGTTCTTTGCTCTTGGAGTAGCTACTTGCAAAAGATATTTGATTAGCGATAATGGTTTAGGGAAACCGAAGACTTTGCTGCCAAATACTGCATCTATATCCTTTGTTCCATCTTGCGTCATACCAACTTCGCTGGGTAAATTTGTACTTACTGAAGTAAAGCCAAACAATTCCCCAGCCTTCTTCTCATCATCTGCCTTCCAATAACGCAAAGCAGGCTTACTTATTCGTAAGAAATCATAATCGCCGGGGAATACAATTCTATTTGCATTATAATATTCCAAGAACGTCTCTTGCGTTATCGCCCATGTTCTATTGGGGTTCGCAGGATACTCTTCCTTCGTTTTAGGATTAATAATTGTGAAGAAACTGTTGGGGCGTTCCTCTGCACTTGTTTGTTTAGTTAGATCATGTACCCTCCATGGCTTGTTCGGAAAATCGGGGGTTTCGTAATACTTTCTAGTCTCTTTCTCTACGCCTGCTAAGAAATCAGTCTTTGCATAACATAGAATCCATTCATAATCTTGTGACAGGCCATGTGGAACATCGGATTTAGCTGTACGTTTCCTCCAAGGAATCAGAGCGACAAAGTTTTCTTGACCCAACACTTCATCACATAAGAGCTTCAAATTAGCCTGTTCATTATCATCAATAGAAATAAAGATAACACCTTTATCAGATAACAGAGTCTTGGCTATCTTCAATCGCTTCTCCATAAACGACAACCATTTAGAATGTCGATAGGAGTCCTCGCTGTCAACATACGAATCATTATAAACGAAATCCTTATTACCTGTATTGTATGGTGGATCAAGATACATCACATCTATCTTGCCTGCATGGGTATAGGTTAAGGCAACAAGTGCGTGAAGATTCTCTGCTTCAATAATGATATGATTAGGAGCATCAGCATCGTCAGATAGTATTCTGCGTTCTGGAACTTCACGAAAAACAGGCAACTGTTCGCGAAGCTGTTCTTCTACTGCCTCTTCGTGATCCTCCCATACGAGTCCATATGTTTTCTTCTCGTTGAGTAATTCCAGTAAGGCCGATTTCTCATCATTTGTCAGACCAGCCAACTCTCTCACCTTGTTGATAAGTTCTTGTTTATTTATATGTTTGCTCATATTCATTTCTTTCTGAAAAGATAAGTCATAAGACTCCATCTTGATTTATTTTGAATCTTTAAACCGGACAAGGTCGTTCATTTCAACATCTAGTAGTTGGGCTATTTTCATCATAGTTTCTAATGTTGGTTGGCAACTGTTTGTACACCACTTGGAAACAGTTGCGGGGTCTTTCCCCAACTGCTCTGCCAGCCATTTGTTGGTTCGCTTCTTGTCAGCCAACACAACTTTAATCCGGTTAATATCTTTATCCATATAATAGCTATTGGTTTTACCTATTTAATAAATAATGCGCCAAAGATACGAAAAAAGATGCACAAAACATAATTTTTTGAGCAAAAAATGATAAAAAACAACATTTTTATTGCATTATTCTCAATTTGAAGTCCACAAATATGAATTATCATATCTTTTTCTGGCTGTAAATAGTTCCCAAGAAAGGCAGCCTAAACTTGACCACCTTTCAATAATTTACCTCAAATTAGTCATGTTTGTGCATGGTTCTAAGTTTTTTAAAACGAGTGAAAATGTTCACCACAAGCCTAATAGTGTTGCTAATCAGCAATCCTAATAAATAATCAATCAGACAATTTAATAAATGTTCCATTGTTCTTATATCCCTCGCTAGTGAGGGCTCCTTAACCCTCTGAAAAAGACTCTGATTTTTCGTTGCTAAAAATCAGAATGATAAACAATAAGAGTCTATAAAACGAAAAATAAATCCTGCAAAGGTCCTGTTACAGAACTGCTTTGCAGAATTCTACTTTTTTTTCAAAAATAAACAAAGAATACGATTACAGTTACGAGTGTATGTTATGAACAATAGTATTAATCTCTTTCACTGTATTATTTTTTCCTCTATTTCTGAAGTTATAAGATTTGTCAAGCCCTCATCAATTGATTCTTCCCCAAAGAGTAAACGACGGATAATTGGGTCAAGCCCCTCATCACTTTCACCAATAGTGGTATTCATGCTGTTAATTTCAATATCATGGATGTAAGGAACAGGAACTTTATCCGTCTTACCCTCGACTTCTTTATACTCAAAATCAAGTATCTGGAATACGATACAAACCATCTGCCGTATACCAGGCTTAGGTTTTTCTGTATTCCAATTCAATACACATGCTTCACGTAATTTATGTATAAGATAGAGCAACTGCTTATATTCAGCTGTCCATACAATTTTCTCTCCAGTATGTACACCCGTGAAGTTCTTGATAAAAACATCGGGACTAGTACCTTCTTGAATGTATTTCCCGTTTCGTGCTAAATCTGCATAAAATATTGAAAGCCTATTAGCTTTCTCCTTTTCACTTAATTCAGGAATATCTATTTTAAATGAGTGAGTGGCTGTCTTGACATCAACTTGCTCACGAGACTTCCTTTGTTTCTCAATAGTTGGACTACTATACTTCTGCAATTCCTTATTGAACTTAGCGTTAACCTTGCGTCTCTTCAACTCATCAGCCTTAATGCCTTCAAGGTCTCTTTTTATATCAATGAACTTGAGCGTTTTCAACGGCTGATCTTTTTTATATATACCAAATCCGTCAAAACTATAATCAGGAATATGCCCCACAGTCTGGTAGCACCGCTCATCCTTCTTGTTTGCATATTCATGCCAAGTATCAACAATCAACTGAATGGCCTTGTCTATGAGCCATTCTTCTTTAAGACCGCAGATTATGGCTTCCATAAAGTCCCTGTCAAATTTTGACGTGGCAACAAGGTTCCCCAAGTTCATGACCAACTCTGGCTTCTTGTTGATATTATCTACTAACTGCATAATGCTATCCCTTAATTGATTTGCAAGATTCTCAGACTTTCTTTCCTTCCGCATGGCATCCAATAACTCTTTTGCCTGCTTTTCATCGTATATACAGCACTGGTCATCGAGTGAGTCGCTAAAATCTTTATCTACATAGTATTTGTAATTGCCATGTACAGCGCCATCAGGATTCTGTAAAGGTTTCGTTACTGGATAAAGGATGGCACCTGTTTCTTTTTCTAATTTATGCATATCAATGCCGTAATACTTAAGCAGTCGTGCATCCCAAATTCGGCCAATATCATTCAACAGGGTGACATAATTAAAGAAGCATTTGTGTAGAGGAGAAACTTTTGCATTGCTTAAAAGACGCAACGCAGCATTTCCATTCGTCAATTCGCGTAGGTATTCTTTGTCTACTATATATCGACCTGTACAATCGGAGACACCAATCTCCGCACTTGAATATATCATCCGCGAGAAACCCTTCACTATATTCATTGTTTTGATAGCCTCTCGACGACACTCTTCCGGACTCTTTCCAGCAAGCTTCTCCTTGACAGCCTGACGTAACATCTTAAAGGCATCTTTACCGATGACTTCTGAATACTGCTGTATAAAAAATTCTGTCATGAGGGCGTATTCGCTTTTTTCCTTCTCCCAAACCTCCGGATGATGATACTCTCTAAGGACATAATCCATACAGTCACGAGCTAAGCCGCCCGCGCCGAATTGCTTAACAACTTCATCATAAAAAGCCAGTGGCGTAATTCCATTAGGATAATAGCAACGGCGATAGTCCCTGTAGGCATCTGCAAGGTAATCGTCGATATAACTATTAACCTGCTCTCTAACCCCCACCGGCAAATCAGTCATAAGTGGTTGCAAAGCCACTTTATAATGTATTTCTTTCTCCGTATGGTGATTCCAAGAACGCGCTTCCATTTTCAACTCATTCTCTGGCAATGAAACCACGTCACGATTTCGTTTGTTAGCCTGAAGGTATTCTTTTACTATCTGATTTTCGTAGTTTTTGAATAAATTAGCATCAAATTCTGCATCTGGGTGCTGTGCCCAGAATTTCATTATTCCACCACCTTGTTCCAAAAGAGTCTTCCGGAACTCTTTATCCTGTCTGATATAATCTTCTACAGTCTGCTTCATGACCGCAAAATTACGAAAAATTCCTGATACTTAGTCTATTTTGCCGATTTTTCAGCAAAAATCCACCCTTATCAAGAGCAGACGGCAAGGGTGGAGTTCTGATATTGAGAGGGATCTTCAGACGACAATGACCAGACGGTTGTCGGCAATGTCGTAACTAACGGGATGGGCAAAGCTGATGGTTTTACCATCAAAGACGGCTGACACATCAATGCCGCGACGTTGGAACTCGTCGATGAGTGCCTGGTCGTGATAGGCACGCATACCAGTCCAGCCAGTATTGCCGACCTGATGATTGAAAACGGTTACTAACTTGGGAATCTGCATGTCTGCAAACTGCAGGGCATACTTCGTGTAATAAATGTGCTGTTGCATAACTTTTTGTTTTTGAAGTTTATAAATGTTGCTTCCGC
>Ga0326511_10001534_pt1 | contig 19089 bp, 21 predicted proteins | sample 0_2496_0518_D_FD_203701 | JGI IMG/M metagenome (GOLD analysis project Ga0326511, IMG submission 203701) | Bovine rumen microbial communities from UC Davis, California, United States - 0_2496_0518 | ecosystem: Host-associated > Mammals > Digestive system > Stomach > Rumen | place: USA... | reverse complement strand
GCATAACGGTCTGTCATATTTTGAGTGTTTGTTACTTTTTTTACTGTTCCTATATGAATTCCTTTTGGATATATTCCTCCAATTCCTGATGTTTCAATACTATCTCCTTGTATTATATTTGCATCTGTTGGTATATACATAGCTTTTAATGCTGATTTTTCATCTAATGTTCCTTTGCATACAATACTATCTTTTGTTGTACTCATTGAACAACTAACTGAACTTGCAGTATCTATTATAGTCTGAACTTTTGCAGTAGAATCTGTAACAGAAACTACATGTCCAACAAGTCCTTCGTTTCCAATTACAGTCATATTAACTTCTACTCCATCTTTTTTTCCTAAATTTATTACCATTGTTTTAGAATAATTGCTTATATCTTTATTTATAACATATCCTGGTATAGTTTTATATTCTTTATATTTTTCTGCTAAATTCATATATTCTTTTAAAGTTTGGTTTTCTGTTTTTATATTTTCTAATTCTCTTAATGATTGCTCTAATTCATTATTTTTTTCTTTAAGTTTTTTATTTTCATCTTTTAGATAATCAAGATCTGAGAAAAATGCATTATTTCCACTTAGTTTGTTTTTTAAGAATGTTAATCCATTTTGAATAGGCATTATTAAATTATTAGCTGCATTCTGTAAAAAATTGCTATTTTGATCACCATTTGAAAATATGACTATTAAAATTAAAATTATTACAGTTATAACAATTCCTATAATTCCACTTTTTTTATTTTTATACATGTTTTTACTCCCTCACTAGAGTTTTAATTTTTATACTTTATTGCCTTCTATTTCTTGCACTGACAAGAACAGTTTTTAGCCTCTCAATATCTTCTAATGTTTTTCCAGTTCCTCTTACTACAGAATCTAATGGTTCTTCTGCAATATATACAGGCATTCCTGTTTCTATACTTAGTAATTTATCTAGATTCTTAATAAGTGCTCCTCCACCTGCTAATACAATTCCTTTTTCCATTATATCTGATGCTAATTCTGGAGGTGTTTTTTCTAGTGTGATTTTTACTATATCTACTATTTTATACACTGATTCCTTGATTGCTTTTTCTATTTGGCTTGATGTAATTGTTAAAGTTTTTGGTAAACCATCATTTAAATCTCTTCCTCTAATTTCCATCGGTGTTTCTGTCATTAATGGCATTGCACAACCTATCTGCATTTTTATTTGTTCTGCGGTTGTATTTCCAATTGCTAAATTCATTTCTCTTTTAACATAATTTACTATATCTTCATCTAGTTCGTCTCCTGCAACTCTAAGGGAATGACTAACTACTATCCCTCCTAAAGATATAACAGCAACTTCTGTTGTTCCTCCACCAATATCAACTATCATATTACCACTTGGTTCTCCAACTTCAAGTCCTGCTCCAATTGCCGCTGCCATTGGTTCTTCTATTAAATAAACTTCTTTTGCACCTGCTTGTAATACTGATTCTTCAACTGCCCTTTCTTCTACTTCAGTTATTCCTGATGGGACTCCAACAACAACTCTAGGCTTTCCAATACTATACTTTTTGGCTACTTTTCCCATCAAATTCTTAAGCATTAACTGAGTAGCAGTAAAATCGGCAATAACACCATCTTTTAATGGTCTTACTGCTTTTATTTGTTCTGGTGTTCTTCCGAAGCATTTCTTTAGCTTCCATTCCAGTTGCTAAGATATTTCCTGTTTTCTTATCTATAGCTACAACAGATGGTTCTTTTAATACAATTCCTTTTCCTTTTAAAGTTACCAAAATATTTGCCGTACCTAAGTCAATACCAATATCTTTAGAATTTAATGTAAAAAAGTCTAAGATTTTTTTGATTTTCATTTATGTTATCATTCCCTTCTATAATGTCACAAATTAACCATTTGAATCTATTAATTTTTCGTTATTTTGTTCATTTAAAATAATGTCAAATATACTTGTATAATTCATATTCCCAACAACAACATGATCTATTAGTTCTATTCCCACAAGTATAGAATAATCATATAATTTATTTGTAAATATAATATCATCATTACTTGGAGTTGAATCACCGCTAGGATGATTATGCACTATTATATATTTGTTTGCTCCCATTTTTAGTGGTTCATATAAAATGTCTTTTACAGGTACATTTATAAAATTTGTACTTCCTGTAGCTATTTCTTTTATTTTTATTACTTCGTTTTTATTATTTAGAATTACTTGTTTTAATTTTTCTTTTTTCTCAAATTTTAATTCACTCATAAATATTTTTGCAATATCATGAGGATTATTTATTATTACTTTCTTATAATCTGTAGTTTGAAACATTCTAATTGCAAATTCACATGCAGCCTTTATTTGTATTGCTTTTACTCTTCCTATTCCTTTAATTTGCATTAATTCCTGCAGTGTAAGTGACTGTAAAAAATTTAAATCTTTTTTTTCATTATCATTTAAATTTAATATTCTTTGTGCTAATTGCACTGATGTTTCTTCTTTAGTTCCTGTTTTTATTATTATTGCAAGTAATTCTGCATTTGATAAATTTTTTTCACCTTTTTGTTCTAATTTTTCGTAAGGTCTTTCTAATTCTGGTAATTCTTTTATTTTAATTGACAAATTTATTTAGTTCCTTTCATCTTATTGCCCCATATTTTAACCATTTGCCTCTTTTATATTAATTTATTTAAATCTATTAAAGTATTATCATAAAAAGTTTATACTTTTATTAATTTTGATAATTTAAATCTATATTTTTTTATATATAAATATAGCAAGTACCATTCCAATAATGCTTGATATACTTATCTTAAACATTAATGCAAATGTTATTTTCATAACACTTAAGTCTAATACTATAGGATTTTCTAATCCAAAACTTTGACTGTATGATAGCCACCATAGCCAATTGATTTTTGATGCTAGTTCTCCTATTAATCCTCCAACTACTAATCCTGATAATATAAAAATTAAAAATACCCATATATTTTTTTCTTTAGTTGCCATTTTTCTTCTTCCTTTCAAAATCTTATTTTAATCCAATTTTTTCTTACGGCTATATATTTTTGCCACAAACGTATTATATATTGAATTAGTAAATTTTTCAAGTAAATTATAGTATTTTAGTAAAAAATAATTACCAAAAATTATACATTTAAATATAATAATAATAGTAGTATAATATAATTAGTAGTTATTAAGGAGGGTCTCATCTTTATGAAAATAGAAAAATTAACAGAAAATAAAATTCGCATCATAGTTGATTCTTATGATCTAGAAAAAAACAACTTAAATATAAATAAAATCCCAACAATAGCTTTAGAAAAGCATACATTTTTTATTAATTTATTAGAAAAAGCAAAAAATGAAGTTGGATTTGAATCAAGTGGATGTAAATTATTAATTGAGTCATTTATAACTGATGATAATTTTTTAGTTTTTACTTTAACTAAATATTCTAGCCAAGAAAAAAAGAGACCTATAGCAAAACGAAAACAAGTATTAATTTCCAATAATACAGCAGTATATGGGTTTGAAACATTAAATAATTTTATAGATTTTTGTAATTGTATAAAAAATAGTAAATCAGATTTTAAGCAAAATATTATTTCAATAAAATCATATCTCTATTGTTACAATAATACATATTTTCTTTTATTAAAAGATATAAATAATTCATGTAAAAATATCAAAAATTTCAACTCTCTAGTTTCAGAGTTTGCAAATAATATTTCCTATTCAAATTTATTTGAATATAAACTTTTAGAATATGGAGACATAATAATAAAAAACAATGCAATTGAAAAAGGAATTAAGTATTTAGTGTAAAATAATTTTATACATAAAATTATTTAGTAAATAGTAGAACAATAGTGTGCCTAGTAAATCCGGAGAATTTTCTATTATATTAAAAAACCTCCATTACTTAATTGTAAAAGAGGTTTTTATAATTTATTTTTTTCTTTACTATTTATTATACATAATTTTCTGGATTATATGCTGTTCCATTAACTCTTACTTCAAAATGTAAATGCGGACCTGTTGAATTACCTGTTGATCCAACTGCTGCAATAGTTTGTCCTTGTGATACTGTTGCTCCAGCTGACAAATATAACTGGCTACAATGGCCATAATATGTTTGTACTCCATTTTCATGAGTAATTACTATTAAATTTCCATAAGAGCCTTTATATCCTGAAAATGTTACTGTTCCAGATGCTGCAGCCTTAATTGGTGTTCCAGATGATGTTGCTAAATCAAGTCCTGTATGTGATGACCTTCTGATTGCACTTGCGGCTCCAAATCTTGATGTGATTATTCCAGAAACTGGTCTTATTAAGCTAATACCTAAATTTGCTTTTGCAGATGATGTTGTAAGAGAAGTATTTACTGAACCTGTTGAAGCATATTTAGTAGAAGTTGTTGTCTTTTTTGCAACAACTACAGGTTTTGGTTTTTCTACATATAATTTAGAAATTGCTTCTTCTGATTGGATTAAATCCTTCATTTCTGTTTCGTATTTTTCCACAATAGATATTTTTTCAATATTATTACTATTTTTTTCTTTTAATCCATTTACAACCTTTTCAGCATCTTCAAAATTATCAACATAGAATTTTTCTTCTTGATTTTCTGCTATAGCATAATATCTATAATATGTTGTTCCTTGTTCTTGCACTTTATTAAAGATTTCATCATCATTTGTGACTATATCTTTTTTCAATAAACATAGTTTATATTCAGGTAAGTTTGCAATCTGTACAAATGCTACATTTGAATTGCTTCCATCGCCTTTTTCAACATACTCATTGATTTTATGTTGTAAGTCTGATTTATTTTCAGTATATCCAACTTGTTCTCCATTAATAAATACACTATATGTAGGTTTATATAAAAATGCTACTGCACCTATAATAAAAAACACAGCAAGAATAAATAGAACTGAAACTTTAATTCCTCTTCTTGTATGTATTAATACTTTTTTAAACATTCATCTATCTCCTTTGTATTCTTATCCTATTTTATCATGTTCTTTTTTGTAATAATATTGTAATATTTCATTTTTTGCAAAGATGACAGATATTTAATTTCCGTAGATTTCTTTCGTTTTTTATATTTATCTTATTTTTTTTCACTTTATCTCCTATTTTCATTTTTTAATATAAAACCCATTATATAAAAATCTGATATGTATATTTTAATTAATTAATACATATCAGATAATTCTTAAATAATAATATTATTGTTGTAACTCTGTTTTTACTGTGTTAACTTCAGTTACACTAGCTTTTTGTGCTGGTTTATAATAACCTTTTGCTTGAGCTATTTTAAACAACTCAAATTGAAAACTTTCATCACTATTTCTAATTTGCTGAAATGTTTGTCTTAATTGCATGTTTTCTGCTTCTGTTATAGCTGTTTGATATGCTGTTAAGTCTGATTTAACTCCAGCTAATATGTCATTTACCATAGTTTTTTCATCCATCTTCTATCATTCCTTTCAAAAAAATTAGTTTCAAAAAGAATTGTGCTTTTGGCAAGGCAAACTAGCGAGAAGAATCCGAGGCGTGCTTGTTGCACGTCGCAGGATTTTCGAGTGCAGTTTAACACAGCCAAAACTCAATTATTTTTGAAAATCTACTCGCTTAAAAAATTCATCAACTTTTGTTTTGTATTTAAAGCATCTTGCGCTGATTTTGTAAATAACTGTTTTATTTGTGGGTCTACAGCTTGTGAAGAATAAGTATTTAATTTTTGATATGCTGTATCATGAGCTCCTATTAAGTGTCTTAAATGTTGTAATTCTAATTGATTTAAATCTGGCATTTATATCCTTCCTTTCCTTAAATTATTCTTTATTTAGTATTTACATTTTATTTTTCTTTATGCAAAAAAAGATTCAAGATTTTCAACTAAAAATCTTAAATCTTCTTAAATTAATGTTACAATTCACAGTTCAAATTGTATAAAAGCCAGAATATTAATATTTAAAAACATTTTGAATGTGATTGAAGTGTTTGTAGAAAATCTTTAAAAAAAATCTAATCTATAACCTCTAATCTTGCAAACTTAGCCATAAGTCTTTTATGACCAACTTTATCAAAGTTAATATCAACTTTTAAATCTTCTCCTTCTGGCTCGGTTTTATTTATTATTCCTTCACCAAACTTTTTATGGAATACTCTAACACCTTCTTGATATTGTGATAAATCAACACTACTTGTATTTTTCTTTGACAAATTATTAAGGAAGCTTTCTGCAGTTCTAAATGCAAATCCAGAAGATTTACTACTTGCTGCTGCAACTGGTTGTTTTTCTTCAATTTTATATGTTTTTATATTTCCATTATTTTTACTTCCATAGCTCCAACTAAATTTAGAATCACTAAATATTTTATCCTTATTTGTTGTTTCTCCAAATGCTTCTTCATAACCTTCTAATAAATCTTGTGGTATTTCATTTAAAAATCTTGATGTAGGATTGTAGCTTGTTGAACCAAAGATTGTTCTTTGTTTACTACATGTTAAGAATAGATTTTCTTTAGCTCTTGTTATTCCAACATAGCAAAGACGTCGTTCCTCTTCTAATTCCTTTGGCTCTGATATTGATTTATATCCAGGAAAGATTCCTTCTTCCATTCCTACTAAGAACACAACTGGAAATTCTAATCCCTTAGCACTATGAAGCGTCATTAATGTAACATATTCTTCATCTTCTTCTAAGTCATCTATATCACTTGATAATGTAATTCCTTCTAAGAATTCACTTAATCCATTATCTGCCTCTTCTTCTTCGAATTCAATTGCTACTGTTAAGAATTCATCTAAGTTTTCTATTCTATTTTCCGCTTCTACTGTGTTTTCATTTTCTAAGGCTTTAGTATATCCTGATTTTTTTAGTGTTAGTTTTATAAGTTCTGAAATTGATATTTCATCTTTCTTTGCTTTCAATTCTTCTATACAATTAACAAACTCTCTAGAATTTAAATAAACTCTATTCAATCCAAATTGCTCAGCATTTTTTATAACCTCATACATTGAAGTCTCATTTGTATTTGCAATTTGTTCAATCTTATCTAAGCTTGTTTTTCCAATTCCTCTTTTTGGTTCATTTATTATTCTTTTTAAACTTAAATTATCATTACCATTTTGTATTAGTCTTAGATATGCAATAATATCTTTTATTTCTTTTCTTTCATAGAACTTTAAACCACCTATAATTTTATATGGTATATTTTCTCTTCTTAAAATATCTTCTATTGCTCTTGATTGTGTATTCATTCTATATAGAACTGCAAAATCAGAATATTTATAATATTCTTCTCTTCTTAAATGTTCTATTTGCTCTACTATGTAAGTTCCTTCATCATACTCATTATCTGCTTGATATACTCTTGGTAAATTTCCCTCATCATTTTGAGTCCATAATTCCTTTTTATATTTTACTTCATTGTTTTTTATAACACTATTAGCTGCTTTTAGTATATTTCCTGTACAACGATAGTTTTGCTCTAATTTTATTATTTTAGTTCCTGGAAAATCTCTTTCAAAGTTTAATATATTTGAAATATCAGCCCCCCTAAAACTATAGATACCTTGATCATTATCCCCAACAACAGTTATATTTCCGTGTTTTGATGCTAGCATTGTTACTAATGTAAATTGAGCTTTGTTTGTATCTTGATACTCATCCACTAAAACATATTTAAACTTATTTGAATAATATTCTATAATATCAGGATTATCCATTAATATTTTTATTGTATAATTTATTATATCATCAAAATCTATTGCATTATTTTCTTTAAGTCTTTTTTGATATAATTCATATACATCTGCAATCTTTTCTTTTCGAAAATCTCCATTTACTCTTGCCCTATATATATCTGGTTCTAGCATTTCATTTTTTGCATTACTTATTTCTGATAATACACTTCTATCTGTAAACATCTTATCATCTATAGACATATCTTTTAAACACCCTTTTACTAATGTTCTTTGGTCAGATGTATCAAATATTATAAAAGATGTATCAAATCCTATTCTATCTATGAATCTTCTTAAAATTTTTACACATATTGAGTGAAAAGTTCCCATCCATATATCTTTCGCCTGATCTCCAATTAATCCTGCTATTCTTTCTTTCATTTCATTTGCCGCTTTATTTGTAAATGTAATTGCTAGTATATCCCATGGTTTAGCTTTATTTTCTCCTATTATATAAGCTATTTTATGTGTTAATACTTTTGTCTTTCCACTTCCTGCACCAGCTATTACTAGACAAGGTCCTTCTGTATTTACTACTGCTTCATACTGTTTATCATTTAATCCTTCTAATATATCCATTTGTTTTTCCTTTCGTTTTAAATTTCTTGACTTTACCACACTCTGCTTCTCTCATTTTCTACTAAAGATTATACTTAGGTTTAATAAAAAAAACAAGCGAACACTCAAAATTTTTTTATAAATTTACGGCAAAAATTCCTATTAAAAATCCTATTATATTTCCTATTGCTGTCATTCTTCCTTTATATAAGTTATTAGATTCTGGTATTAACTCTCCGAGACACAATATATAGCATCGCTCCAGCTGCAAAACTTAAACATATTGAAATTACCTCTTTTGAAATAGACCCAATTATCGCTCCCAAAAAAGCTCCTATTCCCGTAGTTATTCCAGATAATACAACATATAAAATAACTTTGGATATATTCATTCCTCCGTTTTTCATCGGAATAGCCATTGATATTCCTTCTGGTATATCATGTAAACAAATAGCAATTGCTAAACTTAAACCTAATTTAACAGATGCTCCAAATCCCGAACCAATTGCTAGCCCTTCTGGAAAATTGTGAATTGCTAATCCTATTGATATAACAATTCCAGTTTTTAGTAAATTATTGTTTTTATTATTATCTATTTTATTATTTCTATTAAAATTTTGACTAAACTTTTTTTCTACAATTATATCACATGCAATCATAGTAATAATACCAAAAATAATCCCCAGTATAACTCCAGGAATACTACTAATATTCATTGCTTCTGGTATTAAATCAAAACATATTATAGACATCATAAGCCCTGATGCAAATGATAATATAAAACTTAAAAATTTATTTGATTTTCTTTTTATTATTACTCCTATTATACCGCCTAAAGTTGTACCAAATGTTCCAAAAAACAATCCTAAAAGTGTTGTGTGTAAAATATTATTCACAATAAAAACTCCTTAAAATAATCTTAATAAAGTTTATTTTAAAGAGTTTTATTTTATTCACTAAAATATTTCGACAAATTACGACACAAATGGAACAAAAGGTGACTGTCCCTACTGTTTCATTTTATTCTTCTTCCCCTTTTAATCTTTCCGCTCTATCTGCTGCAATTAAATTATCCACCATCTCATCAATATCTCCATTTAGGAAGTTTTCCATTTGATAAATACTCATACCAATTCTATGGTCTGTTATTCTTCCTTGTGGATAGTTATATGTTCTAATTTTTTCACTTCTATCTCCTGAACCTACTTGAGATTTTCTTGCATTTGATATTTCACTATCTTGTTTTTCTTTTTCTATTTCATATAGTTTAGTTCTAAGCATTTTCATTGCGTTATCTTTATTTTGGAATTGTGATCTTTCTGTTTGACATTCTACTACTATTCCTGTTGGTTCATGTATAAGCCTTACGGCTGATGATGTTTTATTAATATGTTGTCCTCCAGCTCCTGAAGCCCTAAATACTTCCATCTTTATATCTGCAGGATTAATATCAATTTCTACATCTTCAACTACCGGTAATACTGCAACAGTTGCAGTTGATGTATGAATTCTTCCACTACTTTCTGTATCTGGAACCCTTTGCACTCTATGAACTCCACTTTCAAATTTTAGTCTGCTATAAACACCTTTTCCAGTTATCATAAAAGATATTTCCTTATATCCACCTAATCCTGTTTCATTTTCATTTAAAACTTCTAATTTCCAATGTCTTTTTTCTGCATACATTGAATACATTCTAAATAAAGTTCCAGCAAAAAGTGCTGCTTCTTCTCCTCCTGCACCTGCTCTTATTTCGCACATTATATTTTTATCATCGTCTGGATCCTTCGGAATTAACAATACTTTTAACTCTTCTTCTAATTTTGGTATTTGCTCTTTTGAACTATAATATTCTTCTTCTGCTAATTCCTTCATATCAGGGTCTTGCATTAATTCTTCCGCTTCTTCCATTTCTTGTTTTATTTTTTTATATTCTCTAAATTTTAACACTATATCTTCCATGCTTGCATGTTCTTTCATCAGCTTTTGCCATTCAGATTGATTTGAAATTATCTCTGGATCCGCAATCATCTTTGTTAATTCATCATATCTTTTTTCTACAGCCTCTAATTTTTCAAACATATTATTTTCATCCTTTCTTTGCTTGCTTTATATATTATACTACGTTTTATAACTATTTACAAGATTAGTAAAATATAATTTTATTATTTTATAAGTAAAATTTTATAGATATGTTGTGTTTCCACTTGCTTTTTTGACAATAATTTATTATAATGCAAAATAAGATGAGCAAAACAGAGGGTGGCGTGTCACTTTTCTTTATGAAAGGAGGCGTTGCGAATGTTATTAGAACAAGTTTATTTTCAACTTATATACATACTTATTACAGAACTTGCAATAGTAACCGTTGTCGCTATTGCCTTATTTGTGACACTTGTTGTTACAGTAAGAAAATTAGACAATATAAAAAACACATCTCTGTCTGGTCATTAGAGATGCATTTGATATTTTATTAAATTACTAATGACACGCCACATTTCTGTGGTCGCTCATCTTATATACTTATTATACTGAAAAAAAATGAAAATGTCAAATTTTTAAACTATTAAAATAATTTAGAGAGGAAAACATTCATGAACATTATATTTGTAGATGATCAACCTGAATTTAAAGTTCAAGAAGCAATCAAATATTTAAAAGAAAAAAAATTGAAATTTGATTATTCAATTTTTAAAAGTTCAAATTCTGCATTAAGGTACATAGTAGAAAAGTTATCAAAAATTGATTTAATTATACTTGATCTTGGTTTACCCAAAATTGATGACAATAATTATTTATATGATAAATATGAAGGATTATTTGTATTAGAACAAATTTTAAGCAAAACTAAAGATATTCCAATTATAATTAATTCAACTACTGTTATTAAACCTACAAATTGTGCAACTGAAAAAGAATATTTTAAAAGTTATAGTCCTGCAGTAATTGAACATGTTGAAAAATTAACAGGCTTTTACCTATTCGAATTTCTTGAAACTTATTTAGGCGAAAAGGTAGAATTTCTATAAGAGATTCTACCTTTTTAAAAATTTTAATAATTTAATCTTTAAATTCTATATTATTTTATTATTATAATTTTTATAAATATTAATTTTTTCACATTAATTAGTAATTATTTTATTTATTATTTTTTACATAAATTATAATTCTATATAATTATATTCTATATTATTATTTTTTAAAATTTCTTTTTCTCTGTCTGTACAAGTAAAAATAATTATTTGATGATTATTAAATTTTTTATTGATGTATTTTAATATATTTTCTAGTCTTTCTTCATCATAATATGCAAAGGCTTCGTCTAAAATAATTGGTAAATTTTCCTTAGACAATTCTTCAGCCATTGAAAGCCTTAATGATAAATATAATTGATCTATTGTTCCTATACTAAGCTTTGATGCAGGTACATAATTACCATTATCTAATTCTATTATTAAACCATCTTCATCATTAAAAATTATCCTATTATATTTTTCATTTGTTATTTCCGAAATAGCCTTTGATAATTCCTGTGTAAATTTAGGGGTAACCGTATTTCGCATTTTATCATATGATTGTTCTAAAATTTCTTTTGCTAATTGAAAACTTAAATTTATTTTTTGCAAAGTTGACAATTCTTCTTTATTGTTAACTAATTCTTCTTCTATTTTTGATAAATTATCAAGTTTTGGCTCTATATTTTTTCTTTCTAATTCTATAGAACTTAATTTTATTTTTTTATTATTTATTTCATTTTGTAAATTTTCTATTTCAAAATTTATATTTTTTTCATTAATTAAATTATTTAATTTGTTTTTTTCTATTTTATTTAAATAATTATTTTTTATTTTTTCGTTTTCTAAGTTTATTTTTAATAATAAATTATTTTTTGAATTATTTATTTCGTTTTCTAAATTATTATTATTTTTTTCTAATATTTTTATTTCATTTTCTTTATTATTTATTTCATTATTTATTTTTTCTAAATTAATTAAATTATTTTTTTCTATTTCTTCTTCTTTTTTTATTTTTTTATTTAATTTATTTTTTATTAAAAAACAAAAAATTAAATACGTTGGTACTGTAAGAAGAAAAATAAAATTAATTAATTTATCTTTTATAAAAATAAATTGTAAAATATTAATTAAGATAATTAATATAAAAAATGTAATTAATTTTTTATTTAATTTATTTTTTTCTTTATTTATTTTTTTATTATTTTTTATTTTTTCTGTATTTAATTCTAAAATATTTTTATTATTATTTTTTATTTCAATAATTTCTTTTTTTATTATATTTATTTTTTCATTATTTTCATTTTTAATATTTTCTTTTATTTTTATTTTTTCTTTTTCTATATTTTCTTTATCTGAAATTATTTTTATTTCTTTTAATAAATTATTTTCATTTTCTAAATTGTTAATTTCATTTTTTAAATTATTTTTATTTTCTTCTATTTCATATTTAAAATTTTCATATTTTTTTAAATCTAGTTTTTCATTTTCTAAATATTCAATTTTTCTCTGTAATATATTAATTGGCTTTTCCCTAGACTTTCCTGTTCCGATTTCATCTAACTGACGTCTATTTATTCTATCCATTGCTCTTTTGTAAGAAACATTGTCATTTCCTGTTCCAACTAAATTAGCTATTTTTTGGACTAATATATTTTGCTCCTGTTTTCCGAAGTTTAGTTTCCGTTTGACCTACAACTAAAGTAGATAGGAACAATTCCTCATCTACACCTGTTTGTTCATAGAAAAATTGATTTCCTTTAGTTTTATCAATATTAAATTCTTTAGAAATATCTTCCATGTTTTCATTAAATATTTTTGGATTTTTCTTTTTAAAATCTCTATATATTTCATATTTATTTTTATTATTTAATTCATATTCAATTTTTCCTGAAAAATCTTCTCCAATCCATGGTGTATATTTTTCAAAATCAGAATACTCTTTTCCTTTTTTATTTTTTGAAATCCCATAAAAAGTATTTATTATAAAATTTAATAATGTTGACTTTCCAGCTTCATTTTTTCCATAAATAATATTTATACCATTATTTAAATTAATTTCTTTTTCTTTTAATTTTCCATAAGAATTTATTTTTATTTTTTTTAAATTCATATTTATATTCCTTTCTCATGTCACTGGTCGTTTGGAAAAGATTTGTGATTTTGGCTAGGCAAACAAATGAAAAGAATCCGAGGCGTGCTTTTGCACGTCGCAAGCTGCGGTTGTTAAGGCTTTGCCTATTACAGCGTGAGTTAGCAGTGATGGATTTTTGAATGCAGTTTAACAACGCTAAAACGCAAATATTTTTCAAACCTTCCTCATTTCTTATAAGTTTTGTGGATAACTCTTATTCTAATGCATCATAGCCTATTTCTATTGCTTTTTCAATTATTTCTTTTTCCTCTATACTTATATTTTCATTATTTAATTTATCAAGTAATTCCTTTGTAAATAATCCTTTTAAAGTATTTTCATTAGCAATATTTTCTAAGTTATATGAAATTTTAGTATTATCCTTTATTTTTATAATTCTATTATTAAAAATATATTTTAATAAATCATAAATATTTATTTCAAAATTTCTATTTCCTATTAATATTATTTCTGCATATTGATTATTTTCTATTTTTATATTATTTATTTTTTCAATTAATTCTTCTTTAGATTTAATTTCAGTTATATTTAATTCTTTTTTTATAAATTCTTCATCATCAATTTTAATGAATTTTAATTCTATTTTATTTTTTTCTAAATTCCCCTCTATTATTCCATGCTCTCCTATTTCATCAAAACCTAATGCTATTGGTGAGCTAGGATATACTATTCTTTGATTTTCATAAGTATTATAATCTAATTTATGAATATGTCCTAATGCAACATAATCAAATCCTTTTTCTTTTAATAATTTAGAAGATATTGAATTATATACTCTTTCTTCATCCCATCCACCATCTAGACTAGCATGTATGACTAATATATTTAGTTTTTCATTATTTTCTAATTGAAAATCTTTTAATCCAGAATCATAACAATAAAAATCATCAAATCCATACCCATATATATTCGCATCTTCTGTTTCAATTTTTTCTATTTTTGAATTAAATATTTTTACATTATTATTCCATTTATATGTATTGTAATAGGAATTTTTTAAATATGGATCATGATTTCCAGGAGAAATAAATATTTTTGTTTTTGGTATTTCTTTAAATAAGTTATTTATATACTCTATTGTGGATTGTTTTATATATTGATTTTCATATAAATCACCTGAAATAAAAAAATATTCTATATTATTTTCTTTTATATATTCAATTATTTTTTTAAATGCTTTTCTTTGTTCTAATCTTTTAAAATCTCCTAATGTATCTATCTGAGATAAATTAACAAACGGACTATCAAAGTGCATATCTGCCATATGTATAAATTTCATATTATTTTTCTCCTTATTACTATGTAAAAGTATTTTACTATACTTTTTTATTTTTTGCAAATAGAACAAAAGGGGCATAATTAAGCCGTTTTAACCTTCTTATACATCTATATGTCCCGTATTTGTTCGTGCGCGAAAATTTCATAGAAATTTTCTGTGCAATGTGTTTTATTATATGAAAATCTTTTCATATAATAAAAGCGAAAACTTTTTTGGTTTTCGCTTTATCAATTTTTTTATTCTTCTTCGTCTATAGGACCAAACAATTCATCAAATTTTGCTTCTAATTCTTTTTGTAAATCATATGTATCTTCTTCATTTTCTTGTGGTAAAATTGGTGGCATTTCTTCCTTATTTTCTGAATTATTAATATCTAATGTGTCTTGTGTTTTATTGTTATTAACATTATTATCTTCATTCTCTATAGTATTATTGTCATCCTCAAATAAATCATCTAAAGATTCAACTTTTAAATCATTTGACTTTTCATCAGTCTTATCTTCAACATACGGATTATATGGATTATATTTTCTCCATGTTCCTCTTTCTATTTCTCCAATATCATTATGGCTAATTTCTAATCCGGCCATTTCTTTTGCCATTGGATGTTTAAAGTAATAAAATTTATTTGCTTTTACTGGCTTAATTCCTTTTTCATATATAATACAAACATCATTATCTAATCTTCTTAATTCATCTGGTGTCAACAATGCCCTTGCCATAACTTGATCAGACACAGATTTTCCTGTTTTCCAGTTTTGTCTATCTCTATTTATTGATATACTATCTCTACCAATTGTTTTTTCGCCTAATGCTTTAGAAAAATATTCAACTGTTTTATATGAGTTACTTCCTAAAAATACGTGTGTGTCACAGTTACCCATAATTGTTTCGTATGATTTTTCATATACTGCTTCTAATTGGTCTACGTTTTGTAATATAACACTAAATGAGATTCTTCTACTTCTTGATGTAGAAATCTTTTTATCAAAATCAGGTATTTTTCCAATGTTTGCAAACTCATCTAATATAAAAAATGTTTGTTCTTTTAATGCTCCACCATTTTGATCTGCATAATCATATAATTGTTGTATCATTTGTGAGAAGAATATTGTAAGTAAGAAATCATATGCTGTATGTGTATCAGAAGATATAACATATACTGCAGTTTTTTTGTTTCCTATTTCCTCAAAATCTATTGTGTCTGTTGATGTAAGTTCTGCTATTTCTTTAGAGTCAAACTTACCTAATTTTGATTGTAATGTACTTAAAATTGAACTATATGTTTTTTCTGGTGCTATCTCTATTGATTTATAGTACATTCTTGCTGGATGGTCATATGGTAATTTACTTATTAACTCTGTAAGTAAATTACTTCCTCCATTTGTATTTGCTGCTCTTACAAGTTCTGCACAACTTGCTAAGTTTTGTTCTTCTTCTGGTCTTGTAGCTATTAAGTAGTATATTAATGCTTTTAGTAGCATTTCTGCAGAGTCGTCCCAGAATGGATCAGAGTTTCCACCTTCTGATTTTTGTCCTTTTACTATTGTATTTGCAATAACATCAACATCAATTTCTGATGAAATATGCATTAGCGGATTATATCCATCACTATATTGAGGTCTTACTAAATTTAAGACTTTTATATCATATCCTTTAGATTTCAAATATCCTGCTGTTCTATCATATAATTCACCTTTAGGATCTGTAAAAACATATGAACCTAAACATTGATATGCATTTGGTATAGAATATGACGCAGATTTACCAGAACCTGATCCGTCCAACTACCAATACATTAACGTTTCCTCTTTTATCTACTGGTAAGTAATTATTTTCTGCAAGTATAATCCCCTTATTTTTACTTAATACTTGATATTGTTCTCCTCTTTGACTCCAATCACTTGAGCCATGTTCAATATCTGTATATTCATTTTTAGGAGCTGATTTAACAAATCCTATAAAGAAAAATATTGAATAAAAAATCGTAACTACCATTAATGTTGAAAAAAACTCTCCTGTTGCATCATTTGCAAATATATTTCCAAGTGTTGCAAATGGATTAGTTACTGATGGCATAATTGTATTTATAAATTCATTTAGGTTTAATTTTCCTGTTATAGTTGCCATATGCCAACTATATGATATAGGCGCAACAAATACTATGGCTATAAAAAACCATAGTATTGCAAATATTATAAAATTCGTTCTATTTTTCTTTATTGCTCCTTCTATCTTGTAGTTCATACAATTCACCTACTCTTTTGTGATTTTTTTACAATTTATTTTGAGTGATCTTCTTTTTCCTTATACTCTCTTAATGCTTTTGCTTGATTTTGTGTTGTTACTGCTCTTATTGATACACCTTGATCTAGTTCTGTACTTAATATTGATATATCTCTTTTAAATTTGTTGCTTGTAACACTAAAAGGTTTAGCTTTTTCAAATATTGTCATTAAATCAATACCTACAATACTATAATTGTTTGTTTTTGCTGGTCTTGTTGCCTTTTTAGGTATTTGTGGATTATCTCTTAACATAGCCATAATAAAATTATCCTCCTATTTGTTCTCTCTTATTTCAAATGAGAAATAAGACTTATATGGTTTTAATTTACACTTTCCTTTTACTTCATTTGTCTTTTCATCAAAATAAAGTACAGGTTTTATTTCTTCTGTAGTTTCAGGGTCAATTATAGATATTGCCCTTTTAAAGTTTGGTGTATATTCAAATTCTTTATATTCTACATCTTTATCTGCATATATTGTATTAAATTGAAATGGAGTTGGTTTTTTTGTTATTTTAACTTCATCATTTATCAAAATTCCATTATTAATAATTACTTTATCATTTCCAAATGATAAAATAACTAATTGGTTTCCTTCTTTTTGTGGCTCATCAACATAAAAGGTCTTCTTATTATAATCTCCTACTAATTCTTCAGTATGAGCTAATCTTTCAACTGTATATCTAGGATATTGATCTAAGTACTCCTTTTTTGTTTCATTTACTTGATATATTACTGTTTTAATTCCTTCTGGATCTGTTATGCTAAAATGTTTTCCCTGCATAGCCTCCATTATTTTTACCCCCATTTCTATGTATCCATAGTTTTTCTTTTGTTAAGCAACTATTAATATTATAACTAATTTTTATATATTTGTCAACATAATGCTAATGTGTTTCTTATTTTCTTGGATTGAATTTTGAAACTTCACTTAACTTTTTATAAAATTTTTTTTCGTCTTTTGTTAATTCTTTTGGAACAACTATTTTTACCTTTACTATAAGATTACCTCTTATATCTTTATTTTCACCTTTATAACCTTTATTTGAAATTACTAACTTTTCTCCACTTTGTATTCCATTTGGTATATAAATATTTGTTTCATCATCAATCGTTTCTATGCTTGTCTTTATTCCTAATGCTGCTTCCCATGGAGTTATTGGTATTTCTGTATATATATCATATCCTTTTAATTTAAACTTTTTATCATCTTCTATTTTTACTTTTAAAAACAAGTCACCATTTTTCCCGCCATTTTTTCCTTGTTTGCCCTGACCAATTAATCTAATTCTTTCACCATCTCCTATTCCTTCAGGTATTTTTACAGAAAAAGTCTTTGAAGATCCATCAATATCTTTTAATGAAATTTGTTTTGTCGCACCATAAAAACCTTCATTAATTTTAATTCTAATTTCAGTTTCTATATTCTCTCCTTTTATTGGATTCTTTATTTTTTCTTTTTTTAATGTTTCTTTCTCTTCTATATTTCCTAAAAACATATTAAAAAATACATTTTTTTCATCTTTAAAAGCTTTTTTACCTTTCTCAAATTTAGAATTCCATATTCTATCATATTTTCTTTTTGAAGCAGGAACTGATAAAGTTTTATATGCTTCATTTATATCTTTTATTCTTTCTTCTGCTAATGTATCTCCAACATTTAAATCTGGATGATATTTTTTAGCAGCTTGTCTATATGCTTGTTTTACTTCATCTATTGAAACTCTACTTGTTTCCAAGTCTAGTATTTTATAATAATTCTTAAAAACCATTTTTTACATCCTCCTAAAATAGGTAAGCTAATTATACCATAATTACAAAAAAAATCCATAGTTTTTATGGATTTTTATAATAATTTTGTCTGTCAATAGTGTCAAAATGCCCCGTCCCTATTGACAGCCATCTTCAAAAGCCAGCTCTACTAATCTATTCAACAATTCTTTGTAAGAAATTCCACTTTTTTCAAAAAGCTTTGGATACATACTAATATTAGTAAAGCCTGGCATTGTATTTATTTCATTAATATATATTTCATTAGATTTTC
>Ga0326511_10001533_pt1 | contig 19090 bp, 19 predicted proteins | sample 0_2496_0518_D_FD_203701 | JGI IMG/M metagenome (GOLD analysis project Ga0326511, IMG submission 203701) | Bovine rumen microbial communities from UC Davis, California, United States - 0_2496_0518 | ecosystem: Host-associated > Mammals > Digestive system > Stomach > Rumen | place: USA... | reverse complement strand
TTATTACGTGTAATTATGTGCAATTATGGCTTAACTTACACTAACTTACACTAACTTACAGTTTTTATATAATCCGCTGCAATCTTATATCATGGGGACACGGGCAGGATGTGTTAAATAGTCCACACGGATATTTAACGGCCCCAGCTCTACGAGGTGCGACGGCTACCGCCTAAAAGCCTATAGGAAAGGGGTAGGGGGAGTTAAAAAATTTCGAGTGGCCCCAGGAGAACGCGCCGTTAGTCAAATTTTTATACGTGCAAAATGGGCCTAAATAGGCATAGAAATGCGATTTTTATTGATATTTTACTATGCTTTTTATTGTGCCCTGCTATAATAGATATAGAGAATAGATAAATCATGCGCGATGCAAATTTAATTTATTCCTAACGTATGATTTACGTAAAAAACTTGCGCGATGCTGGAATTTTGAAAAATCAATCCACTGATTTATGAGAAACGTTTTTGCGAGATGCAACTTCAATTAAATCAAAGCACACAGTTTTAATTATTTTTAGAGGATTGGTTACTATGTCCGACAAAATTTTAAATTTAATCGACGAAATCGACGATAAACTCAACACTAAATTCAATCAGATTGATAAACGCTTCTTAGACATGGAGCAGAAATCAGCAAGCAACATTCCATTATTTAAAGCCGTTGACGACAGTATCGGCGAACAGTTTGTAAAATCAGCTTCATTCAAGAGTTTTGACAATACTAGACGTTCACGCCTAGTGACCGCTTGCAAGGGCGTATCTACTACCACCGCCGGCAATTCAATTACACAGTCCAGCGCAGTAGCACCACAGTTTAATGCTGGAGTTGTTGCACCTGTAGAGAGTGAATTAAACGTTGAAAAGTTAATTCCACATCTACCAACTACTAGCGACACTGTACAATTCATTTGTGGCGGAGCACTGACAAACAATGCAGCAGTCGCACCACAGAATACTAAGAAGGGAGAATCTACAGTTGCAGCACCAGCATTGAAAAAATGCGACATTCTGACCTTCGCCCACTTTACTAAGATTACAAAGCAGTTAGCAGACGACGCTTCAGCACTAGCCGAGTACATCAACCATAAAATGTTTTATGGCCTACAGTCTAAGATTGAACAGCAGATCATTGTTGGTAACGGCACCAACGAATTAAGCGGATTATTAAACACCGGCAATCATACCGACAAAACCGCTGAAATTATCGCCGGTCTACCAACCAATAACGCAACTCTTTTAGACTTCCTCTTAATTGCCGTGCATAAGATGAAAGCTACCGGAGTAAACCCAGAGTGCATTTTATTGAACCCTGAGAACTTCCTACAGCTTTCTCTTTTAAAGGATAGTGACGGCAAGTATCTGTTAGGAGCTCCAACCGTGGGCGCAGTTGCTACTTTATGGGGTATTCCGGTAATTACTTCTAACAGCGTTACAAAAGATAAGTACATCATCGCTAATTTCACCCTGGGTGCAACTATCTACGATAGACAGGAAATCACCCTTGAAATGTCCGATAGTGACGGCGATAACTTCCAGTACAACCTATTCACTCTAAGAGTAGAGAGAAGACTTGGCCTAGCAGTCGAACACCCTGAAGCAATTTGGGGTGGCGACTTTGTGCTAGAACAAAATTAGTTTCCATGTAATTTGTTTGTATTTCGTTCATTCATACTTAGACCTCTGTTAGAGAGTGACTGTTGGGGAGTGTAAAAGCTCCCCATTTTTTTTGGTGAAAAGGGGAAAGCTAATATTTTTTTTGTCATATAAAAAAAAGGAAAATTTTATCTTTATCTTAGAAATCAAAAAGTTAAAAAAAATTTTTTTTGGTGAAACGGGGAAAGCAACATAAAAATTTCATCTGAAAAGGGGGAACTATTTTTTTTTGGTGAGAAGGGGAAAGCAATTATTTTTTTTCTCTAAAATATCACTATAAAAATTATACAAACCACCCCTAAAAAGATGAAATTATTTTTACATAGTAGCTACAAAGTCATTTTACCCCCAATCTTTTTACTAATAAAAAACCGCCTTCACGCCTTATACAGTGCGCCTTCCGAGAGATTTGAAACCTATAGGGAAAGGGGTATTTTTACCCCTAAAACACTATAACGATTTTACGAAAATGGGGGGTATAAACCGCATAAGAAAGCCAAAGCCCCATTTTTTCATCTGAAATGGGGGAACTTACCCCATTTTTTCATCTGAAATGGGGGAACTTACCCCATTTTTTCATCTGAAATGGGGGAAGGGTATTTTTTTCTTGTTATAAATCAAATAGATATTCAGGTTTTTTTTGCTTAAAAGATCTCTATAAGATCTTTACAGCGCACGGCCCCATTCTTAAAAATGGGGCGTGCTATAAATACTAAAAGCCAAAGCGAAAAAAAAACAGCTTTTTTCTAAAGGCTAAAAAACAGCAACAACAAACCAAGAGGCAAAAACCATGAAAATGAACGACGCAATAAAATACATTCACGAACACGCCACCGACGTACTAGAGCCGGACGGACAGAGCAAAAACAGCTCCACCCCTAAAGGCTACATTTGCCCTATATGCAACAGCGGAAGCGGGCCAAAGGGCACCGGCATAACTACAAAGGACGGCGGGAAGCATTTCACATGCTGGGCCGGCTGCTTCAAAAATTCTGACATTATCGACATACTTGCAAAGCGTGACGGCTACGACCACGAAAGCAACATCACAAAGCTAAGACACGCATGTAAAGCGTTTAATATCGAACTTGACGACGTGCGAAGCGTACAGACCAAGCACGCCCCACTAGATTGGGACTGCAATCCGATTTATGAAGCCGTACAGACCGAGCCGGAAGCACCAGAGCAACCACAGACCGACGGCCAAAAAGCCCCTTCCCTAAAGGCTGACAATACCAGGAAGGCGGGGGCCGTCAATTACTCCGAAAAAATCAAAGAGTGGCACTCACATTTGAACGAGTGCGACTATCTCACAAAGCGCGGAATTGATCCGGCCCTTCAGGACTTTTTACAAATCGGCTATGCAGAAAACTATAAAAACGGCCGTGCAGCAATCATTATCCCAACCAGCCAAAACACATATAAGGCCCGTTTTTTAGATAATAAAACTCCAAAATGCGACATCGCGAAGGGAGCCGGCAACAACCTATTCAACGCCCAGGCACTAGAGCAAAACGAAAGGCCGGTTTTTATCGTTGAAGGCGAAATCGACGCAATCTCATTTATGGAGCTGGGGATAAATAACGTTGTAGGATTGGGGAGCACATCGAACACCGGCAAATTGATTGAAGCTCTAAAGAAAATCAGCCCCGACAACCGCCCAGCGTTAATACTTGCACTAGACAACGACGAAGCCGGAACCACGGCCACCCTAGAACTAGAAAAACAGCTTCAGAGCGAAAATATTAAATATTTCCTCCCTAAATCATCGGAGATTTATGGCACCCACAAAGACGCGAACGAATGCTTAGTTAGTGAGCGTGAAGCCTTTAGGGGTAGAGTTGAACCGCTAAATAAAACACCTGGGGAACTCTACAACGAAACCAGCACAAAAACGGCCCTTGCTTCCTTCCTAGAGGATTATGAAGGCGGGAACAACAGCGCAGCAATAAAAACCGGCTTCCCAAACTTAGACGACCAGCTAGACGGCGGACTATATGCGGGCTTATACGTGATAGGTGCTATCAGTTCACTAGGCAAAACCACATTCACGCTACAAATGGCCGACAACATAGCGAAGGCGGGCCACGATGTAATTATTTTTAGCTTAGAAATGGCTAAGAAGGAGCTAATCGCAAAATCTATCAGCCGTCTAACCTTCAAAAATATGCGCCCAGGAGAAGAAACAAATAAAATCGCATGTTCAACCCGTGACCTATTGAGCACCAACGGGAAGAAGCTGGCAAGCAAAGAGCGTAAAAACAAGGTACGCGAAGCCGTGCAGGAATATGGGGAATATGCCGGAAATATTTTTATTATCGAAGGTCTGGGCGATGTGAACATTGACCGCATTAAAAACACCATAGCCCAGCACGTGATTTACAGAAAGAAAACTCCCGTTGTAATAATCGACTATCTGCAAATCATCGCCCCTTATGAGCCAAAGGCCACCGACAAACAAAACACCGATAAGGCGGTATTGGAACTTAAACGCATAAGCCGTGATTACAATACGCCGGTTTTTGCCATTTCCAGCTTCAACCGTGACAACTACAAAGAAACAGTAAACATGGCCAGCTTCAAAGAGTCCGGCGCAATCGAATATTCTAGTGATGTATTACTGGGATTACAGCTCAAAGGCCTTGAAGAATTAATCGAAAGTACGGGAAGCAGCAAGGGCGGGGCCAAGATACTGAACGAGGAAATAAACAAGCTAAAATCAAAGCTCCCCCGCGAAATTGAGCTTAAAGTCCTGAAGAACAGAAACGGAAATGTAAACGGGAAAGTATATTTCGATTATTACCCAATGTATAACTGTTTTGAAGAAATGTAAAAGCAATTACCCCGTGTTATATGCTCATATTTCAAAATGTGCACATGCACGGGGCACTTTTTATATTAAAACGGTACTTAGTGACACCAACAAAAGAAAATGCCCTCTATGAGCGTTTTAATACAAATCTGATTTAGACCAATTCGCAGCAATCCCGCCCAGCTTCCTCCCTAGAGGTTTTTAATCAATTAAACGAGCATTAAAAAATTATATCCTCGGATATAAAATCACGGCCTTTTTGAGTAAAAAACAGCTAGTGCAGGATAGGCGAAACGCCGGAAAATGGTAACCATTCAAAAGTATATCCATGGATATAAAACCCGCCCTAAATCATCAAATTTTGACTAGTGCAGGATAGGTGCAAGCACGGCAAATGCAATACATTTTTACAAGTCTAAAACTTGGCCATGACCAATTTTTTGAGGTCAAATCCTGCTAAAAAATTCTAGTGCAGGATAGGCACTTTGCTGCAAATTGGTCACCAATTTAAAACTTTATGCAGTCCCCGACGGCGTGAACAAGTCACGGAAAAATGAATTTTTAACGCTTTAAAAATGAAGCTCAACACCGTTAAACAGTCATTTATCACCCTTGAGAAATGAACCTCCGTCACAATGTCACAAAGTCACCCCACGATCACCAGGTATGAATTTTTATTTTGTGGTATGGGCCTAAATAGCCCCTTCCCTAGAGGTGCAAATAAATACTAAATAAACACCATAAAAATACTAAATTTAATTAAAAATAATTGCATAAATGTCTTGATATATTATTTTTATCCTCTATAATGAAGTTATATTAAGTTAATAACATAATAAAATGATAATTTAAAAAGAGGTTTTAAAGTATGAAATCAGTTGACGCATTAAAGGCCGAACTATTCGGACACATAGACAGTTACGGTTTTATTTTTAGTTGCAGCTATCCTGCTGTAGAGATTAAGAGCGATTTTATTAAGGAAACAATCAAAATTTACAAAGACAACGAGCTAATAAAGACCTTCGATTTTACCCAATGCGACGCGATTAAATGGCCTTCATTGGAGCGTGATTTATGGGACTTTTTAGCCGATTTAACCTTGAAGCTATCAGCCGAACGCATGAAGGCGGAAGACGCGGAAGAAATCGACGAGGATATCCCATTTTAAACCTATAGAAAGAAGTCAACCTAAACGAAATAGAGGAGCTTAGACAATGGAAAATCTAAAAGCAAATATGAGTATTAGCGAGTGTTTAAAACACTTTGATTATGCGGAGTATTACAGACTTTATGACGGAGTAGTCGGCCAGGCGGACGGAGCTATATGGCTAATTTGTGTAAAGTCTTGCACCGTTGACGGCCACAGCGTAAACAAGGGGGACATGCTTTTATTTGAGAAGGGAAGCGGGAAATTATGCGGAATATTCACAGCCCTAGAGTAAACACCAGCAACAACAAACCGAACGACACCGGAGAACGCTAGGGCGTATTTACATAGTAAATCATTAACGGGGCGATATAAAGCCCCTTCCTATAGGGAGAAGCAACAACATGATAGACGCAATCGAAATTAGCAGACGTTTATATTTTGCAGTAGACGGCATTAACCAGGTATTAAGAAGCATTGATCCTAATTGGCAAGTGCTTTACGACTTAACGCTTAAAAAAGTCGAAGTGTTAAAAGATAGAAAATTTGAGCAGGGCTTCGACTTTACACTCTGTAAAAACTTGAACGAGTGGGGAGAGAAAGAGCACTCGATGTTTGAGTATTTCGGGGCTTTAATTACCGAGATAGTAAAAGAGCAGCAAAAAGATTTAAACGGGGAGATTTAAACCATGCCTAGACCTATATCAGCGAACCGCAACAAAGTACGCACCGAGCGTGTGAGCGTCGTCACAACACCCGTTATTAAGGCCAAAATCGAGAAAATAGCCTTTATGCAGCGCAAAACTATAAACGAGTTCATGAACGACATAATGAAAACTCACATCAGAACGCATAAAGATCTTTTAGATAAATATAACGAAACTTTTGGAACTGACGACGAGGAAGAAGCGGAACCAGCTACCCAAAAATAACGCCTTCCCTATAGGTTAAAAAAGTACCGTATTAAGTTTTGTTTAGTTACATTGAGAATAAAGAGAAAGGGCCCTTTAGGAAGGGGGTATATATGACTGTTACAAAAGCGAAAACACCGCAAATAAAAGGGATTAAAGCTCTAAAGTCTTTTATGAAGGGCATACCCGCATACATGGAAGACAACCGCGCAGGGCTAGAGGATTATTTCATTGAACATCAGGACGACGCGGAGCTTCCTAGCTTCTCAAATGATTTATACAGCTTGTTTGAATGCCTGGATACAATCGAGAGCAACACATTTTATTTAATCGCTATCAGATTAAACGCCCTTACAGCGCATTTAGACCGCTTTTTATTTGCCATTGATTTAAAACAGCGCGAAAGCAAGGCATTTATCTCACGCAATCGCAATTATCTAAAGTTCATGGAGCCAACAGAACGCCAGCTTATTGAGGTGCAGGAAATCATGCTTGACGTTTTCGCATTTACCGCGGGCGTGTATGGGATTAAGGCTTCTTTAATGGCCTTGAAGCAGTACACCGGCGTTAAAGAGTTTGAACACCTGGATAAAAAAATCATAAATCTGGAACCTTCAAAAATAGACCCAGCTACATGGGACTACACAAAGGCGAAAGCGGAATGCAGGAAGGCAAAAGATTTTAAAATCGAGGATTATTTAAACACTGTTTGTATTGCCATGAATGAACTAGACGAAAGGGGGATTGAATTCACCGTTGAACCATTCGACCCCGTGGCCTTCCGTCCTACTCAAAAGACTATAGACGCAATCATCAAAACCAAGCGTTTTTTTGGCGGTCAAAAATACGATTATTCCGATAATCTGATCTTTTTTTGCCATGATGCGTATAAAGATCAAATAGACGCCGATTTTATGCGAATAACGGAAGAATATAACCGGCTACAGAAAATCAAACACCCCGAATAAATTCGATATTACAGCCTATAGGAAGGGGCATAAGTATGAAATCACAATTCACATTTACCGGCGAAGGCTTTAAATGGAAAATACAAAACCATTTAACCAACACAATGGAAGATGTCAACGCGGAGCAATTCAGCGAACGCAAAAAAGACAAGCTGAAGAAGGCCACGGCCAAGCTAGTCAAAACCAGCGAATACTACATCACAGAAATGGAGCTGACTACCACAGAAAAAACAGCCCTAGAAAATGATTTTGCGTGCCAGCTGAATGATATTAGAGCCCTAAGCAATACCCGCAATTCTGATTTATTCGACTTGCTGCTTCAGAAAGTGGCCGAGAATTTAAACATAAATCGAAATGACAACAAAGAGCTAGCAAAAATTGATTTAAATAAAACTCAGTACAAACTAGATTTAAATGAGATTTGCGACCAATTCGGAATTACTTATCGAAGCGCATACAACCTATGCAATGACTTTTTGAAAATTCTAGTTGATGACCTTCATTTTAAATTCAAGGCACCAAAGCGAAAGGGCGACCCCTTCCCAACGCTGGGACGCTTCAACGCTGTATCTAGTTCAGTTATTCGCAAAAACACCCTTGTTGTTAATTTCACACGTGAATTCATGTTTGTGCTAGCCAATACCGGCAACCGCCTTCCTATGCTTACCGCCGGCCTAAACTACGACGCAAAATCACTTAAATACATGGGCCCGTTGCGTCGCAAATTAGAATTGTATTGGTGGGAAAGTCTGAAGGAGTTTAAGAAAAAATTCGGAGTGAATACCCGCATAAAGCTGGCAAATATACTGCCAATATTCAGCGGTATTGATATGTCAAAAAATCCGATTAGATTTGTAAACTCATTAAAAGATCATTTATCACACCTGGAGGAAACCGGCTATTTTAACTGTAAATTCACCGGCCCAAAGGGCGCACCGCTTCCCGCTGATTTTAGACGCTATCTGGACGTAAACAAAGACGGCGCACTAATCAGAGAGAGCGACGCGGGGGAAGGCGTGAGCACAGTCCCACGCATTAAGGTTAATGAGCTATTAAACAACGTCTATTTAACCTATACATTCATCGAGAACCCTGACGACACAGACGGCAAAAAGAAGGGAAAGAAGGCCGATAAATAGCCCCACCCCTAAAGGCTTTTAAGAAAGTAACGCAGGAGCCGGGGCCCTTCATATTGCCATTGATGTGAAACAACAGACAACCCGCCTTTTATTTCTACGTATTGATTAGTATTTACACGTATTTATTACTATTGAGCTGTATTTATTAGCATTGAGTAGTTTTATATCTCTTTATGTGTTTTTATACGTTTTTATACGTTTTTATAAACCACTCACAGACCGCGTGGGAATGCGGTTTATTAGGTGTAATTATGTGCAATTATGGCTTAACTTACACTAACTTACACTAACTTACAGTTTTTATATAATCCGCTGCAATCTTATATCATGGGGACACGGGCAGGAAGTGTAAAACAGTCCACAATGGACTTTATTCACCCTTCCGACGATTTTCAAGACGGCGTCTTTTAATCGCCAGCAATCCCCATTCTTGATAATATTTAAACGTCCGATTTGATACTCTTCATTGACATTAAAATGACAATAACTTGCACTAACTTTACATTAAATTGACAATACAATGTGCAATCGAGTGTATGGCAGGAAGTGCATTTGTGCGCACAAATTGCCTAGCAAAATTCGCGAAAATTCGCTCAATTTGCCCTTCCTGGTCTACGACGTAGAGACGCTACCGCGCCCCGTTTTATTATCATTTCTCAACGCTGGGAATTATCAAGAAGCGCCCCACAGCTTACGCGCTCATAATCTCTTCATAATCCCTATAGAAAAGGGGATTATTTTCCCATTTTTCCCAGCATAAAAAAGACGCTTCTCTTATAGGTACTTTGAGCGCGACACAGTCCCAGCGGGTGGCAAGTGCCCCGATTATTGACTAGCTACAGATACAAAATAAAATGCGGAACGCACCCGAAGAAGTCCGCAACCAGCTACAAAAATTATCCATTTTGGACGCGTACAAATTCGACTAGCGACACGGTTCTAACCAGCAAGCCATTATTTTTTGATCCCCCCTTACCCTATAAACCGCGCTCAACCCTTGCAACGTCTAGGAAGTGAACACTTGACCCCTAGGGGGAGTTTAAAAAAATCGAGAGGGGGGAGGGGGACCGCGTCGTTAATCAAAATTTTTTGTATGCAAAATGGGGCATTTTTACCCCTTTTTAGACCCTTAAAAACACGCATAAATTTTATACAAACCACCCCTAAAAAACCATTTTCGGGGGTATTTTCGGAGATACCAAAAACAGCTAAAACCACCGCTAGGCTAGACGGGGCAAGGCTTGAAGGCACTTTTTAACCCTATAAAAAGAGGGCTTAAAAAAGGTCATTTTCTATAACAATATTCACATGAACACCCCGCGAACCCGCATAAGAAAGCCATTTCTCATTTTTACACCTGAAAACGTGGAAAAGGGGTCATTTTTACACCTGAAAACGTGGAAAAGGGGTCATTTTTACACCTGAAAACGTGGAAGCACTTTTTTTTTCTCTTATAAATCATGGGGATATTCGGACTTTTTTTCCTTAAAAGATCTTTAAAAGATCTTTAGAGCGCACAACCCCGCTTCTGAAGATCGGGGTGTGCTAAAAAATACAAGTAAAAAATACCCCAAAAAATTGACCCCCTTCTTAAAGGGTAAAAACACGGAGTTAAAAATCATGAATATCGAAGACGCTAAACAATACCTGAACAACCACGCGGGCGACGTGCTGGAACCCGACGGAGAAAGCACCTATAAGAGCGAAGACGCTCACGACTTCGGGTATATCTGCCCGTTATGCGGAAGCGGAAGCGGGGACAAGGGCACGGGCATGAAGCGCGACCCAAAGAGCAAAACACATTTTAAATGCTTCGCTTGCGGGTTTTATGGTGACATTGTGGAGCTATTGAGCAAGCGCGACGGCTACGAGGGGCAAAACTACATGACCCAGCTAAAGCACGCTTGTAGAGTTTTCAATATCACCCTTGAAGGCGTAAGAAGCAAACAGACCAAAGACGCCCCGCTAGGCTGGGATCTAGAACCAATCTACGAAGCCGAAGAAATACCAGGAACAACCCCAGCACAAAACACTTCCTCCCTAGAGGGTGAGCGAGCCCCAAAGCGAGCCGAGCCCGAACCCGTGCGAGATTTTAGCGGGCTGATTTACGAAGCTATGCAACATATCGACGAGTGCGACTACCTAGACCGCAGGGGCATTTCTAAAGACCTTCAAAAGAAAATGCGCATAGGCTACATAGAACGCTACACCGTACCAAACAACCACGCGCTCACAATGCCAGCGATAATAATCCCTACATTCGGGAATAGTGCCTATACAATCGCCAGCGTAAACGGAGCGGACAAAGAGAAGAAAATCTCAAAATACTACAACGAGGGCACGAAAGGCATTTACAACCTCTACGCCCTACACAGCGACCCGCGCGCCGTCTTCGTGGTTGAAGGTGAAATCGACGCCCTTAGCTTCATGGAGTTAGGCTTCAAAGCCATAGCCCTAAGAAGCGCCAGCTCTAACCATGACGCACTTATCAAGGAAATGCAGGAAATCGACCCAGCACAAAGACCGCTTTTAATCCTTGCGCTGGATAATGACCCAGCGGGCACAAAGGGCACCTTGACCCTATCCGAGAAGCTACAGAAAGCGGGCATTGAATACCATTTGCCAAAGTCTAGCGACATCTACGGGGAGCACAAAGACGCGAACGAATGCTTAGTAAGCGAGCGCGAAGCCTTTAGAGAGAGACTAGAGCCCCTAAACAAGACCAACGAAGAGCTATACAACGAAAACAGCGCCCGCCATGCTCTGACTTCCTTCCTAGAGGATATCGAGCACAACCGCAACAAGGAGCCAATCAGCACGGGCTTCTTTAACCTAGACGACACCGACAACCTAGACGGCGGACTATACGCGGGGCTATACGTAATCGGCGCTATCTCTTCACTAGGTAAGACCACTTTCACCCTACAAATGGCGGACAATATCGCACGGGCGGGGCATGATGTTTTAATATTCAGCTTAGAAATGGCACGACGCGAACTCATAGCCAAGTCTATAAGCCGTATCTCATTCAAGGGCATGACGGCAGGACAAAACACCGCAAGCCTAGCGCGATCAACCCGTGACCTATTGAGCAACGTCAACCGCAACAACGCCGAGCAAATGCAGGTCATTAAGAACGCGCTCACAGAATACGCCGAGTATGCAGAAAATATATTTATCGTCGAAGGGCTGGGGGACGTGGATATAAACCGCATTAAAAACACCATAGCCCAACACGTCATTTACCGCAAAAAGACGCCCGTCGTAATCATTGACTACTTACAGATCATAGCCCCTTATGAGCCTAAAGCCACCGACAAGCAAAACACAGACAAAGCCGTATTAGAGCTTAAACGCATAAGCCGAGACTATGACACCCCCGTAATAGCTATATCGAGCTTCAATCGAGACAACTACAAAGAAGCCGTGAATATGAGCTCATTCAAGGAAAGCGGAGCGATTGAATACTCTTCAGACGTGCTTCTAGGTCTACAGTTGTCGGGCGCTGGCGTGAAGGGGGTAGACCTGGAAGAGCTGAAGAAGAAAACACCCCGCCAAGTAGAGCTCAAAATACTGAAAAACCGCAACGGCAAAACGGGCGGGTGTGTGGCTTTTGACTTCTACCCTATGTATAACGATTTTGAAGAGGTGTAGACATACCTAACAGAAAGTAACCCGTGTATATAGCTCAAATTTAAAAACGTGCACGTGCACGGGGCACATTAAACGATAAAATGGTACATGAGTATCACCAACAACAAAAAACGCGCTCTATAAGCGTTTTAATACAAATCTGTAAAACAGACAAAAAGGAGCCCGTCAAAATGGAAGAAAACACCGAGTTAAAAACCTTTCTCTTAGAGGGTGCGACACGTCTAAAAGCCTTTTGTGATAAGCATAACGTCACAATCACCCCATATCAGACACCCAGCGAAGCAGTTATCAGACGTATGTTTGAAGTGAGCCAAGATAATCCCGCACTCGCGGAAATGTGCATAAAATCAAACATAGACAAGGATAACCCCGACGAGTATGAAGCACTATATCAGGGGTTTAAGACGGGCGTTATTATGAGCGACTTCACCGAGTTTATGAAGCACGCCGTTAACGAGATAAAAGCCTTTAGGAAGAAGACCAGGAAGGGCAGAAAACATTTTAATTTTGAGCGTAATCCTGATTATGTGTTATCGCTATTAAACGGCAGATAAACGGTTTTAAACGGTTTTAAACGGGTATAAATCACCATGAGTAAACTACAACAGCGATTTGAGCGCGTCGCCATAGAGCGCGGATATATGAACCCCGACGAGCGCGGAAGCCCAGCACCCAGCACCGTATTAGACACAGACATAAAGCCCCTAGAGCTTGAACCCATTGATCTGAAATTAGAGCCCATAGAGCTGAAGCTGGAACCATGCCCCGACCTTGACGAGATACTAGGGGACATTTGAGCCCCTTCTTATAGGGTCAAAACAGCATGACAAAACGGGAGCTTATGCAACTAAAACGAGTGCTAGAAAATTATATCCACGGATATAAAATCAAGGCATTTTGGAGTTAAAAGAAGCTAGTGCAGGATAGGCACTTTGTCACAAAACGGTAACCATTTTCACGTGCTGGAAGTCCCCGACGGCGTGACACGGTCACGGAATTTATGAATAAATGACGGTTATAAAAAGGGAGAAAACGGAGAAAATGAAGACACATAAAAGGGGGGCTATTTGTACTATTTAGACGCCCATAAAAAGAGAGATTTTACAGATTTTACAGACCCTATAAAAAGGGCTTTTTTCTACTTTTTACACCCCATAAAAAAGGGACATTGTCGCAAATGACGCATCATAAAAAGGGAATTAATCGGATCTATAAAAAAGGGGCTAGGGGGCTTTTAATCCCTACAGATACGGAACCAGCCACCGACCCGCCAAAGACTTTTTATTTTTACGGTCAAATTAGCAAAATAAAACACGCCCAGGAACACCCCATAAATGCACCCATTAACCCCCTTTTTAAAGGGTGCTAAAAAATGCTTAAAAATACCCTAAAAAATACTTAATTTATTTCGCTGAAATGGCACTTACTAGCTTGATATATGCGTATAATCTGCTATACTTAGTATATAATAAGTTAATATGTTAATACATAAATATAAAGGGGCTGGATATGAACGAGTTAATCATCAAAAATAACGCAGTAGAAAGCGTAAATTTTAAGGCTGATTTACTAGACCGTTTTATCGCTTATGCTGACATTAAGGAGAAGTCAAAAGAGACATATCTCAAATGTATCAAGCAATTCTTTGTTTACACCAGCGCACACGGAATAAACGCCCCTAGCCGTGAGACTGTAATCGCCTATAGAGAAGAGCTGAAGCAGACCCACAAACCAACCACCGTGCAAACCTACATCACCGCCCTAAAGGTTTTCTTTAAGTGGCTGGATAGTGAAGGCATTTACAAGAATGTTGCCGAGCACGTGAAGGGTGCCAAGCTGGACCGCAACCACAAGAAAGACGCGCTCACAGCTTCGCAGGCTCACGACGTTATCACCGAGATCAAGACCGACACCATGCAGGGCGCCCGCGACTACGCCATATTAACCCTTATGCTGACAACGGGGCTTCGCACCATTGAGCTAGAGCGCGCAAACATTGAAGATATTAGAACCGTCGCAGATAACAGCGTCTTATTTATTCAAGGCAAGGGACGCGACGAGAAAAACGAATACGTAAAACTAGCCCCAGCCGTTGAGAAGGCAATCCGCAAATATTTGACCTATAGAGAGGGCTACAAGGGCACCGACCCGCTATTTATTGCCAGCTCTAACCGCAATCTAAACGGACGTATCAGCACCCGCTCAATACGTGCAATCGTTAAGACCCATTTAAAAGAGTGCGGGCTGGATAGCGAACGCCTAACCGCTCACAGCTTACGCCACACAGCGGGCACAATCGCCCTTCTAAATGGTGCGTCTATTCGCGAAGTTCAACAGCTTCTTAGACACGCCAATATCAACACGACCATGATCTACGCTCACGAACTAGACCGCGCCAAGAATAACAGCGAGATAACCGTTGCAAACGCAATATTTTAACCAGCTACGGGGGCGGGAAGCTCGGACGGAGCAAGCCCCCTTCCTATAGGGAGAAGACAACACCATGAAGACCGCCGAAGAGTTAATCAGAGAAGACCTACTACACGCTTTTAGCTTCCGTAATAGGTTTAATGAAAATTACCCAAACGCCCGCATGGACGTAGATTTGCAGGATCAAACCGTCACCCTATACCACCATAATAAAGTGCGTAAAAGCTACAGCTACAAGGGCATAACAAGCGTCTATGAATTTTGCGACGTATCGGGGGAGTTATGGCACGACTTAACTAATTTTATCGTTGATTTAATGGGCGAACGCTGGAAGGCGGAAGACGCAGAAGAAATCGACGAGGATATCCCCTTCTAACCTATAGAGAGAAGCCCAGCATGAACGAAGTTAAAAAGATAGTTATCAAGCTAGACGAAGAAAACGACATTGTAATACACAGCACAATGGAGAAGGCGCCAAGCACGATTTTTACTGTTTTGTTGTCGCTGGGACTAACACCAGCAAACGCCAAGCGCTACACGGCAAAACTCATTTACAACCTAGAGCACGGGATCAAACTCGAAACCGTGCACAAATCAGACCTTGAAGGAGTTTAGACAATGGATAGATTAACCTCAGAAATGACAATCGGGGAGTGTTTAAAGCACTTCGACGCAACAGACGAATACGCCCCTTATATGTTTACAGTCGGGCAGGAAGACGGCGCTCAATGGTTTACGTGTATCGAACCTTGTACCGTTGACGGCGTGGAGCTTAACGAACAAGATTTAATACTCTTCGACCGTAATCGCGGGGTAGTTAGTGGAGTATTCAAGCCCATAGAGCGCACCAGCAACAACAAACCAACGAACACCGACGCAACACTAGGGGCTTAACTCATAGTAAACCATTTAAGGGGCAATAAAAAGCCCCTTCTTAAAGGGAGATCAAGACAATGGAAATGCACTTCACAGCGCCCGAACTCACAGCCCTATCGAAGGCAATAGAGCGCGATTTAAAAGACGCAAAACCAACCGACGGGAACGCCCTAGAGATTGAAATATTAAGGGGCTTAAAGATTAGATTTGATCGCAAGCTGGAAGAATACCAGCAGAAGCAGAAAAACCTATAGGAGAAGGGCAGAAATGGCAATGATTAAACGACTATCAAACGGTATTGTGTGCGATGTGATATGTAAGAAGGCTCACGGCGTTGATTATGTGATCGGGCTTCAGAGCTTCAGAGAGAAATATCACATTGTAGATGGCTCATTTAACGACGCGCTCATACGTTGCATAGCTCACTTTAGAGCGCTGGTAAACGAAGAGAGCGCCTATATTATTTTTTCAGAGTTGCAGGAGCTGGCACTAAAAGCCCTATCTACCAACCACAGACACGAAAACGATATTTTTGAGTTAGTGCGTCTAGTTGCTGACATTGAGCGCGAGCTGGAAGACGGCGAACGCTTCGAGGTCACAATCGGAGCCCCAGCTTTTAACGATTTAGACGAAGACGAAGAGGATTAAACACCATGCCTAGACTACCAGCTACTAACCGCGACAAAGTACGCACCGAGCGCGTGAGCGTTGTTACAACACCAATCATCAAGGGACGCATTGAGAAAATAGCCTTCATTCAGCGTAAGACCATTAACGAGCTAATCAACGACATTCTGAAGGCTTACATCAAGAAGCACGGGGCAGATTTACAGAAATACAAAGATACATTTGAGAGCGAAGACGAGGAGACGCAGGAAGAAGCACCAGCTACAGAAAACTAAGACCCTTCTCTTATAGGGTTTTTATGGTGCCACGTTAATAGGTTTATATTTTCTCTTATTTCCGTAAATATACATTAACGGAAGTAGAAAATAGTCAAAAACGAGGTACTATAAAAATGATTTGTAGCTAAGTACAAAGCGACGTAAAACGCTAATAAATTATTCGACAAATATCACAAAAATAGTAATTTTGTTAAAATGCCCGATTTAACGGAATTAGAAAACAAGGAAGGAACCCTATAAAAAGGGGGTTATCTATGACAACGAAGCGCACAAAAACACAACTCAATAACCTGAAGCAACTCATAGAAAATGACTTGCCCGCAACCTTCGAGGGCGTGAGCGAGGGCTATCACGCTTACATAAACCAGCTAGAAGACTATGACGTACTCTATGCAAACGACATAAACAATCTGTTTAAACAGATAGATCAATACCTGGATAAAAGGGAAGATTTGGAAGGCAAGCTCTACAATATTGTGCTGGTTAATGACCGCTTTTTACTTGCTCACGACCTAGCGGGGAGCGTCCACGCTTCAAATGAGCTTAAAGCAGAATTGAAGCGCTACACCGACTATATGACCCCGACGGAGCGCCAGCTACACGAACACCGCTACGCCATACTAGATTTATTTTGTACTCTATACGGCGTTTACGGGATAGTAGCAACCATTCAAGCCCTAAAGAAAGCAACGGGGATCAAGGGCTTCGATTTTCTCATAAATCAAATGAACCTGAAGAAAACCACGATCAAGAAGTCCGCCACGCTGGAAGAAATAAAAGCAGTTTGCAGGGAAAGCAAAACGTATAAGATTGAAGACTATCTCTTGAGCCTTAACGCTGGTTTAATAGAACTCAAAGAGCGCGGGATCAATCTCAAAGTGAAGCCCCTAGACCTTGCCAAAATAAGACCGAACACGGCGACCATTGACGAGATGATACAACAAGAGAGCTTCGCATTTCCTCACCCTTGCGGGCGCTCATATCTCACTATATGGGAGACACCGCAGAGCTATGAAAAAAGATTTATGCAATACCATGACGTATATTTGCACCAGCTACTAGAAGAAGAGCGTTATTTGCACCCTGAAGCATACGCCCGCAGATTTGGAGAGGATTAGAAAAAATGCCTATTTTCGAGCGCCTTCCTATAGGGAAAGAATACAAATGGAAAATGCAGAACCATTTAACCAACACAATGGAAGAAGCCAGCGAAGCGGACTACACCGAGCGCAAGAAAGACCGATTAGGACACGCCACCGCTAAGCTAGTAAAAGCCAGCGAGCACTACACCACAGAGCTAGAACTCACAACCGAAGAGAAAACCGCCCTAGAGAGTGACTTCGCCCGCCAGCTTAATGAGATTAAATCATTAACCAGCACCCGTGCAATAGATTTATTTGATTTATTATTGCAGAAAGTCGCAGAAAACCCCGACATAAACAAAGACAACGCCAAAGAGCTAGTCAAAATCGACGTCAATAAGACGCAGTACAAACTAGATCTAAATGAAGTATGTAAACTCTTCAACATTGAGTATCGAAGCGCATACAAGCTATGTACTAATTTCATGCGTATTTTAGTTAATGATCTGCATTTCAGATTTAAGGCACCGAAGCACAAAAATGACCCTTATATAACGCTGGGACGCTTCAACGCCGTATCTAGTTCAGTTATTCGCAAGAATCAGCTAATAGTTAATTTTACGCGTGAGTTCATGTTTGTATTAGCCAATACGGGCAACCGCTTGCCTATGCTCAACGCGGGGCTAGACTACAACCCTAAACAATTAAAGTACATGGGACAGCTTCGCAACAAGCTACAGCTCTATTTTTACGAGTGCCAGCTAAACGCCAAACAATACGCCCGTTTGAAGCTGGCAAATATATTGCCTTTATTCAGCGGGGCGGATATGAAGCAAAGACCGCTGGAGAGCTTCATCAACCCTTTAAAAAGGCACCTTTCACACCTTGAAGGAACGGGGTTTTTTAAGTGTAAATTCACGGGGGCAAAAGGGGCACCGCTACAAGCCGATTTTAGACGCTATTTGGACGTGAACAAAGACGGCGAACTAATCACCGAAAGCGACGCAGGGGAAGGCGTGACCGCAGTCCCACGCATTAAGGTTAATGAGCTATTAAACAATGTTTATTTGTCTTATACCTTCCTAGACCGCCCCGAGACTAAAATCACCAAGAAGACCGCTCAGAGAATACGCCGAGCCAAAGAAGCCAAGAGCAAGCAATAAAAGCCCTTTCTTATAGGGGCTTTAGGCTTTATTTGCTGGAAGCGGAGCGCGTCTTCTAGGTCATTGATGTGATCGCCTAAAATACCCGCCTTTTATTTCTACGTATTGATTAGTATTTACACGTATTTATTACTATTGAGCCGTATTTATTAGTATTGAGTAGTTTTATATCTCTTTATGTGTTTTTATACGTTTGTATAAGTTTTTATAACATGACCGACTAGGCAGGAAGTGTAAAACAGTCCACAATGGACTTTATTCACCCTTCCGACGATTTTCAAGACGGCGTCTTTTAATCGCCAGCAATCCCCATTCTTGATAATATTTAAACGTCCGATTTGATACTCTTC
>Ga0326511_10001532_pt1 | contig 19101 bp, 20 predicted proteins | sample 0_2496_0518_D_FD_203701 | JGI IMG/M metagenome (GOLD analysis project Ga0326511, IMG submission 203701) | Bovine rumen microbial communities from UC Davis, California, United States - 0_2496_0518 | ecosystem: Host-associated > Mammals > Digestive system > Stomach > Rumen | place: USA... | reverse complement strand
CTCCTCGGAGCTGATGTGCTTCATTCTGAGGGAGGATTCCAAGTACTTGCTTATCCGGAACGAAGTATCCGGTGTAGCCCTCATTGCTGAAGTAGAAGCCTTCTTCAGCGTTGCAGTAGGAAACGTCATCGCCCTTCTTGGTGCTGCCTGAGAGCTTGTTAAAGAGCCTCTCGCTTTTTGCATAGAACTGATTAGGTGTCATTATTGGGATCTCCTTTATCAAATATTTTTAATGGGATAGGGCTGATAGGCTCAACCCTTCAGAAGCCTTGGTGTTTATTTGTCTTCGTCGAAGTTCAAGGTGTCGAGGTAATCGAGGAGCTTGGTCTGAGCTTCGTAGGCCGCTTTGTATTTCTTGTAGTTCTTCACTGCATCAACGAAGCCTATGTCAGTGGGGTTATCAGAGAAGTCAGCCATGTTGTCAGCGGCCAGTTTCATCCATGCTTCGTTGCTTTGGATCTGTTCATAGCAGAGATTCCAGATCTCCTTGTAGTGATCCCGGTCGAGCATTTTCTTTTTCTGCTCGGTCAGTTTGTTCTGCATTTCCTGGATTGCATATGCGTGATTCTCTTGCTCCCGCTTGTAAGCTCTCTCGTATGTTTCGGTCGCACTCTGTGCTTCACGAAGGACCATCTCAAGTGTCTTTGCTTTTTCCTCAGCAGCTTCTGCTCTCTGCTTCATGCTGCAAGCGAAGTCATTCTGGATGTTCTCTTCCGCAATCTGGAGGCAGCCTTCAAACGCTGTAGCTACGTAGCTGTTTTCTCCGAGGCTTGCGAGGATCTTCTCGATCTGCCGGAGTGCCTTGGTTTCCTGTTCTTTTGTTGTCATGGTATGTTCTCCTTTCAGTTTGTAGCTATCTAGATTGTCTTGACGGTGAGTACTTTACCACAGGCCATCTAGATTGTCAATACCCTTTTTCAAAAAATTTTTTTGATTGGATAGGGCTGATAGGCTCAACCCTTCAGAAGCCTGTTGTGGTTAGGTGAGGAGTGCTTCCTGTCTTGCGAGGATAAGGTCTTCATAGTCCGGTCCGCAGAACTGATGTCTGCTGTACTTGACCGGAGTATTCCGGAAAGAGCTGAGGCAGTAGTCATCACGTTCTCCTGTCACGAAGATGATTCCTTCAGCGGTAGTGAAGGCAAGCTTCCGGGGATTGATTCCCTTGTCATTGCCTACTGCTAACAGCCATCTGTAGATGGCATCGGCTGACAGCTTGGTGACTACGGAGAAGGCTTCTGCCTGTCTCATGGTGTCCTGTCTGATGTACATAGTGTTTCTCCTTTCAGTATTCGCAGTAGCTTCTGCCATGGTTGATGACCTTGTTCTTCGGCAGAGCGTATGGTGTGCAGCTTGTTGCTTCGCTCATGGTGTACATCCATTTTCCTTTTCCATGGCAATCGTACTTGGAGCCAGTAGGAATAAGGGTCATGTTTCTGTAGCTGTCGAACTTATCGACCGGGCAGAAGAACTTTCCGGTGATGGTTGCATACCCTACGATGGAAGGGGATTTGCTTCGTCTGGTCTTGATGATGGCGACACGTTCACCGACTAATCTGCCGAGCATGTCACGGCTTCTGGTTTCGATGGTCTTGTAACCCTGGGCGATGGCATCCGCATAAGGGATGCATCCGGTGCTGTTCACATAGATTCCGTACATTGTCTGGCCTCCTTTCAGTATTCAGCTTTGAGCTGTCCGGTGTACTTGCTGGTCATGATGTTATCCGGTTCGCCGTAGTAGAATCCGATTACCTCAGTGCTGATCGGTTCATGGTACGCATTGTAGGTTTCCTTCAAGATGAAGGTCATGTCGTTGTCTTCAGCATAGGCAGTGGTTATCTCCGTGCTTCCTTCCGGCAACCAGGTGGGGAGGTGTTTGTCGCGAAGCTTGATGTATTCTTCCTTAGAGATCTCTCTTGTGCTGAAGAAATCTGTCAGCCATTCGTCGATGTATTCCGCCAACCGGGTAGCCTCAGTTTCTCCAAGCTTCTTGGCTTCTTCGAACTGATACTGCATGTCGTCCATGTCGAGTAGAGTATCTCCATCGGTGAAGAATCTTTCGGATGATTCCTGTTCATCCAGTTCGTACTCGATCTCCCGGTCGGTAATCTGGTCGAGCTGCCTCTTTGCTGATGTTAGATTGATACATTCCTCATAGGCTGTATCTTCTGTCCATCCAGCGCAGGACCAAATCCAATCGCGATCAGATAAACGTTCGAGCAGTATATCCGGATTGATTTCAGTTCCTGTTTCAGATTTGAAACGCGCAGCGGCTTCTGTTATCCACTCGTTGATGATGGGTTCTGCTTTTGCTATGGGCATGAGCAACTCGACTGAGTTCTCATTGTAGATGGAATCTTCCAGTATAGATTGTGCTTTGAAGAAAGCCTCTTCGTAGGATTCTCCATCGACATTTCCGGCATAGCGGAATAACGTGTTGATGGTTGCTGATACTTCAAATGTCATGGTGGTATATCTCCTTCATAAAATTTTTTGATGGGATAGGGCTGATAGGCTCAACCCTTCAGAAGCCTGTTGTGATTAGAGGCAGTAAGCTATTTCGATTCCATGCTGTCTTTCGAGATACTCAGCTTCCTCTGCATCCATCGTTTCCAGGTCCTCGTTTTCTTCCAGTGTGAGCCGATGGATGATTGCTTCCACCTCTGTGTAGATTGCTTTGACCTCCTGAAGAATCTTGCTGAAGTCAGCCATAGAATCGGAGCATTCCCAGATTGCGATTGCTACATCTCTTGCAGTGAACTGATTGGTCTCAGTCATGTCGAACATCTTGCTGTACTGATCATTCGTTCCGCAGGTGAAGTATCTGTTTCTGATGCAGAGCTTGCGGATGTTCTCGTATCTGTGGTAGCTACGGATTTCTTTCATTTCTCTTGCTGTCATGGTTTTGTTTTTCCTTTCGTTTCATTTCATTTTTTCCGTTCGCCTAGCTGGCTGCTAGGAGACCGTCTAGATTGTCTCTTGACAGTTTTGGATTTTAGCAGAGTCAATCTAGATTGTCAAGAACTTTTTTCAAAAAATCAGAAAAAATTTTTCAGCCAGGTGGAAATCGATTTGCTATTATATAAGTAGGGAAACGGCAAAAGCTGAAAAATTCTTTTGATCGGAGAGGAAAATCATCCATGAGAATTTTTAATAGATGCAGATCATCCATGAAAAAATTTCATGATCATTCCAAATTATTTTCCGGAGTTAATTAATTCTGTGCGCCCATGTTTAAAAAAGATTTTCAGAATTCAGAAAAACTGAAAAAGAGTTTCAGCCATCCGCTCGACGGAATCCAGGGCATAACCCCGGGTGATCTAGTATCGAAAACTAGATGATCTTGTCTGCTGCCCTGGTTTGGTCAGCCGTACCGAAGCATGGGAACGTAGACGATGGCATCCAATCATATAGGATAAAAGGAAACTGCATCCCATCCGAAGAGACTACAATTGTAGCCGTGACATCTGCGTGACATCCTATCAGATAGAGTAGGCTAACAGCATAGCACTGCCTAGCTTCTGTAAGAACTTACCCATACTGTGGGGAAGACAGTTGCTGTATAAGGAAGAGGGAATAACAGGAGAGAAGCGGACCGCAACACACTGCCTGGTGCGCACTATATAAAGGAAACCGGAAAATTTTTTGAGGTGTGCTGCGGAGGTGGGGTGGCATCGTGTATGTTTAAGAAGGAAGCCAGGTTTGCCGGAAGGGCCTTTTTTGATCGGAAGACCCCCCATGCCCCCGATCGCCCCCGGGGGGTCACCATATATACTATATATATAAGTTTTTTCGCACATTACACCGGCCTAAAAAACGAAGTTAGATCAATCTAACTCATTTACCCACTTCCTCTTTCCCTATCACCCCATACACCCTCCTCCACTTTTGTAACTCCTGCATAATTCTTCCCATTTTTGTTACGTTACTTTTGTACAGATCCCTACCCCCTATGCTCCCAACTGGGTATAGGGGGTCTTTTTTCGTTTCCGAAGTTCACAGTTTTGTGGGTTTCAATTCCAAATTATGAACATTTCGTTAATAAAAGTTCCCATTCACAGTTGAGTTGCAGTTGAAAATGTGGTAAAGTATAAACTACCAATATTATAGATAAGTATGTTTTGACCCCTATATCGGTTTTTCCGCTATGGGGGATTTATTTTTGGAAAGGAGCGATTGCTATGGGAATGTCTCCGGTTGAAAGAGAGAAGTACTATCAGGAGAAGATTGCTCGGCTGCACACTCCTGAGGCCAATGCGAAGCGTATTGAGACGATGAACTCTCCGGAGTGGAAAGCTAAACGTAAAGCATCCACAGAGGAGAAACGCAACTTTAATAAGCTGGCGAGGTACATGATGGAAGCCGATATTCCAGATGAGGATGAGGCCAGACAGGAACTGCTTGATCATGGATTTGATCTCGGCAGTTATCAGGCTGCGGTACTGTGGGGTCAGTTAAAGAAGGCCATTTACAATCTTGATACGGAAGCCGCCAAGTATGTGCGAGACACAGCAGGCTACAAACCTACTGAGACGCTAAATCTTGGTAATGCAGATGATCAGCCTTTCGAGACCCTTGATCTGTCGAAGCTTAGTACGGACGAGCTGCGTCAGATGGTTGCGGCCCGTCAGCAGATTTCTGAAACGGACGAATAAAAGAAAACAACCCCTATACCTGCAAAACGGGCATAGGGGTTTTATTATGCGCTTTTGAGGTTACTGCCTATGTGGATTGTTGCTCTGGCTGGTGGTGTTGTGTTCGGACTTGGAGTTGGGATACTGTACCTCGCTCTGGTGGACTCGGCTGATGAGGACAGTGATTGCGAAGCGGGAAGATATTGAAAAATAAGATTAACCACAGAAAGGATGAGATAGACTATGCCTTACGTATGGATGGACGACGTTCCAAGAGTACAGACTGTTGGAGCTGGCGGTATTGGTGTGAGTCCCGCAATTCCTGTTACGGAGATTGATAAGGTCTCGGCGGACGGCAGAGAGGTTGTAAAGATCGCGAAAGAAAACTACATCCCTAATCCCGGTATTACTACAAGCGGACGGGTTCTGAAAGTAGCGTCCGGTAAATGGGCGGCGGGTACAGATTCTTCTACGGATAGTCGTTTACCTAATGCCACTGGCACAGACGGCCAGGTTCTTACAGTATCGAACGGTGCATGGGTTGTCGCGGATAATGTTGAAGGACTGCCTGATGCTACTGAACTTGTAGACGATACCACGCTTCTTGTTGCGAATGGGGAGTGGACTGTTTCTGAGCAGCCAGAAGGTGAGTAACTGAAATCAGCGTCGGGTTATGAGGCGCGATTATCTTCATGAATTCTGAACTAACTAACTTATATGCTGAGCTGGCAGAAAGAGAACTGGCGAAGAGATCCTTTGCCGATTACCTGGCAATGGCTCAGGGTCCGACGTGGAAGCGTACCAAGCTGAGTGAGTACTTAGCCAATGCTGTTCAGAGGTTTGTAGAAACCGAGACCGGCAACGCGTATGACATACTGGTTATAGAATGCCCACCTCAGCATGGGAAGTCCACTACGGTTACTGAGTCCTTTCCTAGTTGGTATCTAGGGCAATACCCAACAAATAACGTTATTCTAGCCAGCTACAATAAGGACTTCGCGGAGAAGTTCTGTAGACGTAATAAAGAAAAGATCCGGGCGCTAGGCTCTGATCTTTTCGGTATATCTATCGGCTCGATTGACAGAGCGGATGAATTCGAACTGGATAATGCCAAGGGAAGACTGATTTCTCGTGGTATCATGTCTGGAATCACTGGTAACCCAGCGAATCTTATTATTATGGATGACCCAATTAAGAACATGCAGGAAGCTGACTCTCCTACATATCGTTCTAACCTTTGGGAAGAATGGCAGGCTTCTCTCAAAACTCGTCTCGCTGCTGGTGCTAAAGTTATTGTAATCGGAACTCCATGGAGATTCGATGACCAGCTTGCCAGAATACTTGAGAACGAGCCAAATAGCAAACTGATTAGGTTTCCGATTGAAGCAGAGAAGAACGATCTTCTTGGAAGGGAGGTCGGAGATTCGCTTTGTCCGGAGCTAGGTAAGGACAATAATTGGCTTAAGGATTTCAAGGAGTCCTATATTCACGATGCTCAGGGCGGCATGCGTTCCTGGACGGCCCTATTTCAATGCTCTCCGCGTATCGAGGCTGGCAACCTCGTCCAGCGCGACTGGTGGCGGTTCTACGATCCGGATGATAAGGAGATCATGTTCGGTTCTGAGCTGATCTCGGTGGACGCTACGTTTAAAGGCGCTGATACCAATGACTACGTCGCTATCCAGGTGTGGGGCAAGCGCAAAGGCGACTACTACCTGAGAGCGAGTTTTAATAAACATCTGGACTTCCCCCAGACGATACAGATGCTGAGAACGGTCAAGGCGATGTATCCGAATGCGAAGACGATCCTGATGGAAGACAAGGCGAACGGTCCTGCTATTGTGAGTACCCTACAGCACGAGCCGGATATGTTCGTGATCCCGGTGAATCCTGCCGGTGGTAAGGTCGCGCGAGTGAATGCAGTAAGTGCGGCCATTGAATCTGGTCATGTGTTCCTGCCCACTCCTGAGAAAGCTGTGTGGGTGAATGAGTTTATCGACCAGTTTACATCATTCCCGAATGGGGCGCACGACGATATGGTTGACGCAGCGTCCCAGGCGTTACATAGGATGATCTACTTCCGGGGCGAGTACGAAGAGTACAAACCCACGGAATACGAGATCGCGGCGAAGAAGGAAGAGACGGATTTCAATGATCCGGATGTGTTGTTTAATCCGTATGGAACTACGGAGCAATTTTTCAGTTAAGGAGATTTACCGCTATGGATGAAGAGAACAAGGGATTCGCAATCCCGTCGAATAGATCTATGTTTGGTGAAGGAGATGTTTCCATTGAAGCTAGACCCCTTCCGCAGTCTGACGTATTTATGGCTTTTGGCAATGATGCTGGTGACAAGGCTGTGTTACTTACCGCCGTAGAGACGGTCGGTGACGAAGTGCTTGAACGCCACGGCAGAACCGAAATGGAGAACTACGCCAAGACACTGATGGATACAGGGGAAGATCCGATGGAACTCCAGATCGGTAATACCTATGAAGGTGAGAACGCCCTGGCTGACGCAGAGGCTGAGGCTTTCAGACTGGATGAGGAATTCAATCCGGGTGAAGGCGCGTCTGACGGTGAGCTTGCAATGGCTGTTGACGCTGCCAAAGCTGACGTTAGCGGAGGCGCTGCTTCGGCCCCGGAAGAGCCCCCCTTTCCTGACGAGGGTGTGGGCGCAGACGAAGCTCTCGATGTACCGGATGTGGGCGCTGATGACGAAGCTGAAGATGAGGAACCTGAGGATCACGGAGAACTCGAAGGTGAGCCGATGCTCGATCAGCTGAACACAAGGAAGAGACCGAGGGCATAATGGAACTAATAACCGGTTTGCTCGGCGCTGTTATCGGCGTCGGGCTTTTTATATCAGGCTTCTGGTTTGGTAAGACAGTGTTCGAAACGAAGAAGCAGACGGTATCCGAAGCCAGTGAGGAAGAGATGGCTCAGATCAAGGAAGAGCGTGAGAAACTGATCTCTGACCAGAAAGCTTTCCGTGAGCTGATGTCCTATAACCCGGATATGGCTTACGGGCTGGTGGATAACAAGGAGTAGGTGATGACTGATTGAGAGACGAGAAGAACAATATAACTGATCTCTGGAAGTACTATGAATCGGGCAGGTCCTATAACAATCAGCTCGTCCCTAACCAGTACCACCTGGTCAATACTAATACCGAGTTCTTCGCCGGTAACCAGTGGCTTCATATTAACGAGACGCCAGCGATGCAGCGCCTGGCTAGACCTACTTTCAATATCATAAAGCGTGTTACCAGTCTTTTCGTAGCTTCCTTGACGAGCTCGAATACGACCATTGCCTTCGAGCCGCTGTCCTACTATGACGGCGACAATATGAAGGATCCTCAGAATAATGCGGCTGTTATTGCAACAGCTGAGGTACGGAACCTCTTTGAGAAATTCAAGATGGAGTATCGTATCCGTGAGGCATTGTTCGATGGCGCGGTAACTGGTGACTACTGTGCGCATTTCTATTGGAACCCGGATGCCATTCCTTACGGAGGGGCGTTCGGCTTACATAAGGGCGAGATCGAAATGGAACTGGTGGACGGCATCAACGTGATGTTCGGTAATCCAAATACACCGGATGTTGAGAGTCAGCCGTACATTCTGATCCTCGGCAGAGATACTGTCGAGAGTCTGAAGTGGGAGGCCAAGCAGTTCGCCAAGTCCGGCGAGAAGCGTGGCGGTAAGTCCGAGGACGATATCGTTATTGACAGTATGCTATCCGACTCTGAGTTCCAGTGGCAGATCGGTGTTGGCGGACGGACTGAGATCTCCCGTACTGACGATAAGACCGGGAAGGCTTTGTATGGAATTCTCTACACCAAGATTACGGAAGAGAAGCCGGTCATTAATGAGGAGACCGGACTACAGGAGCAGGTTCAGGTACTGGATGAAAACGGTGATCCGATTCCCGATACGCTGGAGGACGGAACTCCAATTCTGACTCCGGAGGGTGAGCCGGTCTACAAGATGAAGGGCGCTACTAAGTTAGTTACGTCAGTCCATGTAACGAAGGCTACTAAGACGCGGATCATCTACGAGGATGTGGATACAGGCTTATCCAGATATCCTATCGCGTGGGGTAACTGGGAGAAGCAGAAGAACCAGTATCATGGCAGAGCTCTGGTAACGGGCATTGTTCCAAATCAGATCTTCATTAATTCCATGATGGCTATGATCTTCCGGCACCTCCAGTTACAGAGCTTTCCGAAGACAATCTACAATGCGGATCTGATTGGTAACTGGAATAACGAAGTAGGCGCGGCTATCGGTGTTCATAACATCCAGCCAGGTGCAGGGTTAAAGGATGTTGCTACAACCTTGCAGCCTGCGGACATGTCGAACCAGATCGTGATGTGTATTGACCGGGTTATGCAGTATACGAGGGATTGCCTCGGTGCTACGGACGCCCAGATGGGCAATGTCCGTCCGGATAATACGTCAGCGTTGATGGTTCTGCAATCGTCCGCAGAAGTGCCGTTAGAGAATACGAGGGCCGGTCTTCATGAGTGGATTGAGGACATAGGCGCGATTTTGCTGGACATGATGGCTACTTACTACGGTAAGCGTCCTCTTGTCCGTGAGCGTTCCTTTGACGATCTGCCTACAGGGGCTGATGGGGCTCCGATGATCGATCCGACTACCGGGCAGATGATGGTCCAGCAGGTGACCAGACGTGTTGTGGAAGAGTTCGACTTCACGCAGCTCAAGCGCCTGTGGTTCAACATCGATGCCCAGGTTGGTGCTACTACCTATTATTCCGAGATCGCTATGGTTCAGACGCTGGATAACCTCCGCCGTGACGGTACGCTGGAGATTATCGACTATCTGGAGCGTATTCCGGATAAGCTGATTCCGAGAAAGCAGGAACTTATCGAGGCTATCAAGAAGCGTACAGCAGAAGTTGCCCAGCAGACAGCGGCTATGCAGCAGGCGGATCTTGCTCAACAGGGCGGTATGATGCCAGGACAGCAGGGGCCGCAGGTATCAAAGACCCCTCCGGTAGAGCTTCAGAACGCAGGCTTCCCGGCTATGGGTGGCCAAGTATCCGCTGAGAGGGCAATAAGTAATATGCCGACAAGTATTCAGGCTAAATACAACGACCTTCCGAGATCAGCGCAGAAAGCGTTAGTCCAGAAGGGTTCCATGTAGGAGGATAAATATGGCCAGGAAAAAGAAAGTAGAAGAACCCGTAGAGGAAATCATCCAGCAGGATATTGCTGTTGAGGAGGCACCCGCTGAAGAGGTCGATGTTGAGATCGGCCATTGGGTTGACAGTGTCGGCCCCTTCGGTAGGACCCAGGTCTTTGTAAAAGACAACTGAGATCGATTAAGGGGAAGTCCCCCTTTCGATAAATTACTAAGGCAGTGAGTGGCAACCAGCTCACTGCCTTACTTATTGCGGAATAGAGGAGTCAGTCAATCTCGCCAGACTCATGATCTGGAGTGCGCTGGGGCAGAGCCAGCTTCCGCAACCACACAAACTGTGGCGGGTCAGTTCCAATCTGCCGATGTCTACATCGGCTAAAGTTTTATAACCGCTATACACATTATTGCTAGAAACTGAGGCAGGTCAGTTGTAAGGGCCGGTCTACTCATCTGTAGTGCTGGCTCTAGTTATAACTGTTATTTAAAGCTATATCTCGGCTCACCATGCCGATAAAGATATAAATATCTCTTTCTCACCATGAAAGGAAAATTCATTTATGGAAAATGAAAACGATCAGGTTCAATCCACGACTACTCAAGAAGATGCGATCCTTCCTGACGGCTGGGATGGTTCAACAGACTTCTTTGCTTGGGCGGCTGAAGGACAGACGGCTGACGAGTCGTTAGAAGCAGCGTTCAACACGGAGGAAAGCGGAACGGAAGAATCAGAGGAGGCCCCCACCACGGGCGATGAGACTGAAGAGAACGTAGAATCTGAGGCTGCAACGGAAGAGACTCCCACCACGGAGGAACAACCGGAGCCACAGCCTACCAAGATCCGATTCGATGCGAACATCAATCATAAGGTGCAGAGCGTTGAAATCGATCAATCACAACTGCCGGAGATATACCAGAAGGCATATGCAGCGGATAAGTACCGGAACAAGCTCAACGCCAAGAACAAGACGATGGACCATGCCGAAGTTGTTTCCAGAATTCTTGGATACGATAGCGTGGAAGCCATGCTTGATGCGGCAGAGAAGAGCTACGAGGACACAGAGATCCAAAGGCTTACGAATGAAAAGGTTCATCCGGATATTGCAAAAGACACTGTATCCCGAAAGATCCGAGAGATCAGGGACAATGTTGAGAAGAACCGGAAGCCAGCACAGCCGGAACAGACTGAGGAAGCTACACCTCAGACGAATCCAGCTACTCGTGATTTTACGCCGGAGGTTCTGGAGTTACTCGAAGTGTATCCGGAAATGAAAAATCAGAGACTTCCTGACGAAGTTGTAGAGGCCGCCCACAGGGGCGAACGGGTACTCGCTGCGTATACGAAGTATGTCAAGAAGCAGGCTAAAGCCGACACTGACCGACTCCAGAAGGAGAACAAAGTTTTAAAACAAAATGCGGAGGCGGCCAAACGCGCACCTGTCAGAGGCGTCGCGAAAGGCGGCGCAACGGATGTAGGACCGGATGATCCCTTTATGAGAGGGTTTAATTCCTACAACTCAAAATAATTTCTGACAGTCGCGTGACTGTCGCTACCGCAGGACATAATAAAGGAGAATAAAAATATGCCCGGTGGTATTAATCTTGCGAGCAAGTATAGTCCTATCGTAGACGAAAGATGGACTTTTGATAGCCAAGCTCAGCTCGCACTTGGCGCAAAATACGATTTTACTGGTGAAAAAACTGTCAAGGTGTACAGCATTCCTATCGCTGTGATGCACGACTACGTTCGTGGTGGCATGACTCGTTATGGCACTCCGGACGATCTCACCAGAAATGTTCAGACCCTTACGGTGACTAAGGACCGTTCCTTTACGTTCATCATCGATAAGGGCGATAAGCTGCAAAGCGAAATGGTAAGCGATGCCGGTCAATCTTTGGCCCGCCAGCTCAAGGAAGTTGTTGTTCCTGAGTTCGATACCTATTGCTTTAAGGTTCTTGCCGAAGCCGCTCAGGCAGCTGGTGGCTATGCAACTACCGCAATCACTAAGGCTAATGCTTACGAGATGTTCCTCGCAGGCCAGGAGTACCTTGGTGAACACAATGTCCCCGACGCAGGCCGTGTGGCTTTTTGCACTTATAAGTTCGTCAACTTCATGATGCAGGATCCTGCCTTTGTCAAGTATTCTGACAAGTCCCAGGATATGGTCATCAAGGGTATTCTCGGTGAGATCGATGGGTGCAAAATCGTTAAGGTTCCGTCCAACAGACTCCCGGCTGGTGCTGCATTCCTTATTGCACACTCCGATGCTGCTGTCGGCCCGAAACAGCTCGAGGATAGACACGATTGTCCTCTCGCGGCGTGATCCGCGATAAATAAACCGGGTAAAATCGGTAAAGGCTAAACTGCTTTATAATTAATAGGAGACAGCTAATTGTATACAGTATATTGCCATACAAACAAGGTTAATGGAAAAAGGTATTTTGGAATAACGAATAAGACTCCGGAGAAGAGATGGGGCCCGAAAGGACACAGGTATTTAAAAAAGGCAAATGGCCAATATGTTCATGCGGCCTTTGCAAATGCTATTCTGAAATACGGTTGGGATTCGTTCGAACACGAGATTCTTTTTGAGGGCTTATCTCTTGAGGAAGCTAACCAGAAGGAAATTGAATTGATCGCTCAGTATAAGACAAACATCGTCCGGTATGGAAATGACTACGGCTACAACATGACGGATGGTGGAGATGGCTGTACGGGCGGTTTTCATTATTCCGGGAAAGAGCATCCTATGTATGGAAAGCACCAGAGTGATGAGGCTCGTAAAAAAATGCATGAGCACTGGAAAGAGTTCTACTCTGATCCTACACATTTCACTCACAAGGGCGAGAATGCTACTTTTTATGGGAAGCACCACACAGAGGAGTCGAAGAAAAAGATAGGCGCGGCTAATAGTGGGGCGAACCACGGCTTAGCTAGAAGTGTCTTGTGTGTAGAAACAGGAGAGGTTTTCCCAACATTAAAGGCAGCGGCTGATGCCTGCGGCGGCTTTCCTTCCAATATAGGAAATGTGTGCCGTGGCAAACGACCGACGATGTATGGGTATCACTGGCAATATGCTGACGAAAAAGCAGCAAGCTAATACCGAGGTAAGCATAGGAATTAAATCACCTATGACACCGTAACGCGTACCAGGTGGAACTACGAAAGTAGATGGATAACCCTGGCAAGAGTATCCGGCTTCCTACTATTTATAGAGGAAGATGATGTACGCTGAACTTATGGGAAACCATAAGAGCTACAGGATAAAAAGCCTGTAGGATAACAATATTGTATCGTATTCATGACGATCCTCCCGGAATCTCCGGTTGGCTCGTGGAAGGACGTACCATTTATGATTGCTTCGTTCTTAACGAAAAGCGTCATGCTCTGTACTACCACGGTGGACAGACTGTGTTCAAGACCATGGATGCCATGACCGCAGCTACTGCCGTTGGTAAGACTACCCTTATTGTTAATGGCCAGCTGAATGCTACCGGCAATAAGTGGTACTACATGACCGCTGCTGCTGCATCTGGTCTGACTGCTATTACCTATGGTTCTGCAATTACTACCAGTGCATGGACCGAGATGAAGGACGCTTCCAACAATCCGATCAACTACGTGGAGATCACTCCGACTTCTGGTCATACTGTGGCCCGTATCGTCGAAGTCGATTCTGCCAACAAGCCGGTCGGCTTTGCAGATGTCATCCTGAACATCGGCTGATAACCAAACTTATAGCGGGAATGTCAATAGCGGCATTCCCGCTAATCTTTTAGTAGAGGAGAAGTGCAAATGACTTATGGTGAATTAAAGAGGAGAGTCCTCAATCTGATCTTCTCCTATTCAATAGCTGGGGACGAAATCGAATTAACATATAACAACCAGGAAGACTATGTCAATCAGATACCGGGACTGCTGAATACCTGCCAGTCCTATATCTATCAGGTGAAGCATATTGAGGATTCCATTAAACTGGAAGACCTTCAGATGGAAGAGCTGGATAATGACACTGTCCTGTACCATCTTCCGGACGACTGCCTTAAAGTTGTACCTGGTTTAATTATACCCCGAGGACGGAGTCACGGAGATATCTTCCATCGCTTTACACGGTATAAGCTGTTTGGTGGAAATAAGATGCTGTGTCCGAAGGGCCTTCCGGAAGGTACCATACTGGAGTACCAGAAGAGAAGCGTTCCTGTTCCAGAGGGGGTCAAGGATAATTTCGTGCTGAAGAATCCGGATGAAGTGAATGATATCATTCCTTTCTATATTGCAGCGTTTGTTGTGCTGTACGATGATCCGTTCCGGTACTCGGCACTTTACAATGAATTTGAAACTAGATTACAAAGGCTTATGCTGAATCCGGCATACGTCGAGGATAACCATATCCAGGATGTATACGGCGGATTCAGGGAGGGCTGGTGGTGGTACTAAATGGCTGGATACGTTAGTCTTGGTAGCATGCCAACTCCCAACCGGGAGTATGTTGTAAACTTCGAGAATCTCAAAGGCGGCCTTAATCTGTATGAATTGGATTATAGAATAGACAACGATGAGAGCCCGGAGATGAAGAATCTCTGGTGGCGTGATGGTGTCCTTACATGCAGAGATGGTCAGGAGTTCGTTAACAATCTTGTTTACGGTTCCCTGCATGCTGTGTATGAGAGACTGTGGAACGGACATATGTTTGTCCATACCGACACCAAGATCTTTGTTGTAGATCCGGAGGACGGTACCAGGCAGGTCCTTTACAACGGCGGAGAAGACATGACGGTAAGAGGAAAGTTCTTCCCTTATAACGAGAAGCTGTATTACAAGACGACTGGATATTATATAGTGATATCCTACGACGAAGCTGACGATTCTTTTTCAGCCACGGATGCGGAAGGGTATACTCCGGTAACCTACATCAACTGTTCGTATGTTAACGGCTCCGGATATGTCTACCAGCCGGAGAACAGACTCAGTCCTTACAAGACGCTGTGGTATAACTCCGCCTATACGCTGACAAATACCGTGACTGGCAGCCTCAGCGTGTCCGTAGAGGAGTCGTACTTCCGGATGAGGATAAATGTACCGGGGAGTTACACGTTTACTTATAACAATGGATGGACGCTGAATGGGGCTAGTGTTGATCCGCTGGACTACGGAATCAGGGTTGGCGGTACTCCGGTTAATGGAAATACTATTGTAGTAAAGCTCGCATTTGTCAATGAGTACTATCTCCCTGTTGACGCTTCCGATGTTACGAAAGTGGAAGTAGACGGAGTGGAGCTCGCAACTGAGAAGATTACTGCATCGAGTAATCCGGCATCTCTGAAGCCAGTGGTTAATGCGGAGGACTGGAGAGCAGCAGTCAGTTCCTCCGGTACTTACCGATTTACCTACGATGGATCCTCTTCCACATGGAGGTTAGCAGGTACCGCCGTTAGCTTGAGTAACTACGGTATCTCGATTACCGGAACGCCGAGTGCGGATAACACGATTACTGTTGTGTATACGAGAGGCGGTTACTGGTACGATGAAGGGAGCGGCGTTGTAGGATTCTTCGATCCGCCCACTGTGTATTACCCGGAGATCAATAACACGGTCCGGATAACGTATAAGCAGGATAACGAGGTAGCATATAACAACATCATGGACTGCTCTATCGCTGAAGTGTACGGCGGTACAGGAGCCTTGTGTGTGGTTATGGCAGGAAGTAAGACCCAGCCTAACGCATACTTCTGGAACGGGCAGAACTCCGTTGCTATGGACCCGACTTACTTCCCAATGACACAGTACCAGCTCGCCGGTGATATGGTTGACCCGATTACAGGGTTCGGCAAGCAGCAGGGGTATCTGATCGTATTTAAGGAAAGATCTGTTGGCAGAACATCTCTTGAGACTCAGACGGTCGATGAGAGACTGACAATCGATCTGGCGTATACAGCTATCAACTCCAAGATAGGCTGTGACCTTCCGTACACCATCCAGCTGATCGAGAACAACCTGGTCTGGTGCAATCGGTCTCAGGGCGTTCATTTCCTGGCTAATACTTCGGCAGCGTATGAAAACAATGTCGTGTGTATCAGTAAGAAGATAAACAGATCACAGGCAGACTGGTCCAAGGGTCTGATCCCGGATCTGGAGAGAACCGATACAGTCAATATCATATCCCACGATGACGATATGCGCTACTGGCTGGTGGTTGGCACCGATGTCTGGCTATGGGACTACACGATCAGCACCTACACAAAGCCTTCGTGGTTTTACTTTGAAAATATAATGGCGAGAGGATTCGTTCAGGACGGCAACACATTATGGCATTTCGACCGGGTAAGCCGCTTGACTATTTTTAAACGAGTCTTCCATGACTATAACCAGGCGATTGATAAGGTTTATAAGTTCGCCGTACAGTACTTCGGTACGTATGATAACAAGAAGAACATAAACTCCATCATCGTGAATACCATATCTACCACCAGTACGGTGATAGATGTAACGTACCATACAGAGTACGAAACCAGAAAGGACCTGACACCATTAGTGGTTGATGCGTGGAAGCTGATACCTCGTGATCTGTCGTTCCGGAATTTAAGGGGCGGTGGTTTTGCGAGAGTATTCCGACGGAAGCCACACTGCCGAAGGGTGCAATACTTTACTTTTAAGCTGGAGAATCACGATCCGAAGAAAGATCTTACGATTGTCTCAGCTCAGATATATTACAATTATCAAGGGAGGCACAGATAATGAGTGTTTCTCAAATGACATTCGATAGAGTCTGGACGAGCGCAACAGACTTCCCGACATATGTTGCTCAGGAAGAAACAGTTCGTGCGGACATGCAGTATTTGTTCGACTTCATAAAGAACCACTTTAATAACTTCGTAACGAACGAGCTGCTGGCGGAGAACATTCCATTCAGTCCTACACCGGGTGCTATCGAGGCGGTTGATCTTCAGTCTGCCATTGAAGCGGTACACCAGGAAGTGGTTGATGTCACGCAGGACTCCGTTGCTGACGGTTCAATTACATTAGCGAAACTTTGTCAGGTGAGTGGGTCTGAAGCGGTTGATACGGATGCGATCAGGGACGGAGCGATTATCAGTTCCAAGATAGCTGACGGTACGATCACTGCCGCGAAACTGGCAAGTGGTGCAATATCCGGTGGTTCTCTTGCAGCAGGAAGTATTACAGGAACGCAGCTCGCGAATGGCGCGGTATCAACTGACAAGCTTGGTGCTAATGCCGTAACAAGGGCGAAACTCGGTAATGCGGCTGTAGGTTCGGACCAGATTGCGGATGCTGCGGTTACTACAGCGAAGCTTGGGTCTAAGGCTGTTGCTACCGGGAATATTGCTGATGGAGCGGTTGGTACGAACCAGCTTGCGAACTCGGCTGTTACTTCGGCTAAGCTGGGGGCAGGGTCGGTTATTACGGCTAAGCTTTCGGATGGAGCGGTTACGAACGCCAAGATCCAGGACGGTACAATCAGCTACGTTAAGACCGACGGAACTACTATTCAGAAGAAACATGCCGGTCCTATCGCTGTGACGATTGCTGTTGCGGACTGGAACTCGTCTCTTCAGGCGACTAAGACCGTGAGCGGTATTAAGACTGATAACTCTCAGTTTGTCACATGGACTCCGGCAGATGCTTCGTATGCGCTCTGTGCTAACAATGGTGTTCGTAGTCTGATTACTCCGCCTGCCGCGAACCAGGTGAGGTTCCAGTGCGATACGAAACCGACGAGCGCAATTACGGTTTACTTTACTATATTTGATTAATAGGGGGCAGGTATATGGCACATTTTCAATTCGCGGTATCGGGTCATGTACTTGACCTTCTTTCCCCAACCAGGGGGGTAGCGGATGGCTTGCATGTCAACTCCGCTGAATTTGAGTTCCGGTCAGCTGACTGGGATGGAATGGTTAAGTGGGCGCACTTTTCCAATCCTGAATACAATGACGGCGAGCAGCAGGACTTCCTGCTGGAAGGCGATGAGATTTCTTCCGCTCGTGGTTTGAATCTCCCCTCCGGCATTTGGGAAGTATACCTCACCGGCTATCTGATATCTAATGATGAAATTATTCGAAGGAACCTTACAGAATCCCAGCTGATCGTGATTGTTCCTTCCGGATTTGAGGATAACGCGGCTATTTCGATGGTTGAGCCTACATTTGCTGAACAAGTAATAGCCAGAGCGGAGTCAGCTTATGCGGATCGAATAACGAACGCCACAGTAACTGTTGGCGAAGGGGTAGGCACTCCTACTGCGGAGGTAGTGATCTCCGGTCAGTCAGGGACGAAGAGCCTAGACTTCCATTTCGATAATCTGCTATCCAACGGCATCGCATCGTTCGAAGTAAGCGAAACTGGTTATGTTACGATCACTCTGAACGATGGTACGGTAACTGAGTATGACGGTATTGAACGGGCTCTGGAAGAGATCAATGACCTGATCATAGGCAGCGCACAGGCTGAAGAGGCCAGACAGTTTGCCGAAGCCGGACGTGTTGAAGCTGAGAACTTACGTGTCGCAGCTGAAGAGGCAAGAGCCGCTGAGTTCAATACCTGGGGTGATATCCAGTATACAGCAGAGGCTTGGGCGGTTGGTCAAAGGGCTGGTGTTGATGTAGATCCGACTGATGTTACTTATGAGAACAATGCCAAGTACTGGGCCGAGTATGCTGAAGAGCATGCGGACCAGAACCAGGATGCGTTCTCCTATGTGCAGGTTGGCGATATTACGATTGCTGCTGATCTTCCTCAGGATACGCTGACCCTGATCGCCGGTGACAACGTAACGCTTACTCCTAACGTAGAGAACGACAGCATTACGATTGAGGCATCCGGTGCAGTACGTGGGGTTAAAGGTAACGCTGAGTCTACGTACAGGACTGGAGAGATCAATCTTACTCCGGCTGATATCGGTGCAGCTCCGCAGGGTACGGTCGATGATATTGTTGTTATGAGCAGCACCCAGCCGACTTCACCGAATAACAGGATCTGGATTAAGCCGGGTAATACGATCTCCGTCCCAACGATGGATGATATCACGGCAGCGGTTGAAGCTCTCGGTACTGACGATATTGATAACGAGTCTACGGTAACCGGAACAACCACCACGGATGCTCTGAATACTCTGAAGACCGGGATCGATACATTAGGTAATACAGTAGCTGGTCTGGGTAGCGACGATATCGCTAATGACTCTACTGTAACCGGGACTACGGTATCCGATGCGCTGGACGAGGTTAAGGGTTCTTTAAACAACATAGCGCCATTTGACACTACACCTACACATGGCAGCGTAAAG